>Ga0307511_10004344_pt1 | contig 14453 bp, 17 predicted proteins | sample 13_EM_MG_FD_200266 | JGI IMG/M metagenome (GOLD analysis project Ga0307511, IMG submission 200266) | Populus trichocarpa ectomycorrhiza microbial communities from riparian zone in the Pacific Northwest, United States - 13_EM | ecosystem: Host-associated > Plants > Roots > Unclassified | place... | reverse complement strand
TGTAAGGTTGGCGTCGTGCACTTTCGACCAATGACGTCAACCGTTACACTCTTGTGACAAACAGTCGAAACCTTCAAATTCAAGTATAAAATAGAGGAAAATATTCAAAATATTAGAATAAATGGTATAATGTACTTGGACTGGACGGAGAGTGAAGCGAAGCTATCCCCTGAGATCCTTCTGCCAAGATGGCGGGAGAGTGCGATGGCTGTGATACCGCTTTGTGGCCTACGCCGCTTCCTGATGACTGAGGCCCTTTCGATAGATATCCATGAAGCGGATTGACTGGTTTGCGAACCTGAGCCGAATGTCAAACAGGTTAAACACGTGTGAAAATAACAACAGCTTACCGGCGCATGAGAGTGATGGGGATTGATTCCAAAGACTCGACAACATTCCGCTCGAGGTCCTCCTCCAGCGAAGAAGCAGGCAACCGACGGTAATACCACTTCGCACGGCCCCAGCACTGTTCAATCGGGTTGAGTTCCGGATGAAACTTCGGCAAGAACAGAACCTCGATCCCCCTTCGATCGCAGTGATCCTCGAGAACTGACTTGACATTCTGGAAGTCGGGTTGAGAATACAGGACACGGCGCATGCAGCAATTGGTTCGACCTGCTCGGCAGTGGAAGTTTTTGCACTCCCATTTGAGTTTGTTGAGTTGGCTTGCTGGAAAACCGCGCTCTTCAAGGATCACCCTCATTCCCTTGAACAGCCCAGCATGTCTGTGACCCTTTGGGAAGTAGAACGATTGAGGCGTCCCGTCATCGAACCTTCCGGGGGCCATCTCGATCAACTTCATGACCTTCCCCCCTTTCGAGTTGAAGATCTGGTCCCCAGACTCATCGAGACTCGGGGTCGGGACGAGCCAATTTTTCTCGGGCTTCGACGTCTTCATTGGCATCCTACGTGCAGAGATAGAATCCCGGGATCGCTTTAGGTGGGTTGTGGCGTTGTCATAGACAAGGACATGGTCGTCGTTGGGGTAGTACTTTTTGAGGACGTCCATCGCTTTGGTCGCCTGTTCAACGATATCATCATTTGTGAAGTACCCATCTCGTCGCGCGCCAGGACGAAGGAGAACACGGGCAGACTCTTTCCCGTCAGGGGAGCGTAACCACCCGTAATCAGCCGAGACGAAATCAGCTACCATCAGAGAGTGTCCTTCCCCTTTTGGTCGAGGTACTGCGTTTTCGGTGACCGGGACCCACCGGCGCTCACGGCGGTCGTGAGCGTAGAAGACGCTCTCGTCATGATACCAGACGACAGTGCGACGGTTAAGAGGGGATGTGTGCGTTGGTTGATGCATGTTCCCGGGTTCGTCTTTGGTGCCTTCTAGCCAAACACGGAGTCGGGGTTCCTTTGCAAACCACGCAGGAAGGAATATGTTCTGGCGGTAGTCAACTACATCCACCCGCTCATGGCCGTCAACATATTGCCCAGTTGGTGAATCGGTCCAGTTATAGCCAAGGTCTTCCATCCAACGCTGTGCTGTTTTGAGAGAAATGGAGACAGTAGCATGATAGCGAGCCTTGACCTCATCACGATCGAGATAATCGACGAGATCTTGGGCTCTGACATATTTGCCACGATCTTGAAGGTGCGCACGAAGCTCGTCACGAAGCCCGTCATCGGTGTCGAGGCGGGAGACGTTTCCTGACCCCCAAGCATTGGTAGGGAGTGAATTACCATCAGTGATAAATGATTTGATCCAGTGCCGTAAGGTTCGTCCGTAGTATGGACCCCGCCCCTTGGCCACCGCAATTGTCTCGGAGGCATCCATCCATCCTGCGTCCTTGCAGAACAACCTGAGGACAGACTGCATGTCCTGAAGCCGAGTCTTTAGGTTGGTATTGAGTTTCGGTTGTTTGTAGCCATTCCCAGTAGTTCGGGGAGGTCTTAAGATCAAGTCCAATGACATGATAGCGAGGTGGGCGGAGGCTCGGGAGGGTGGTGAACGGTTGTTGTCTCCATAGGGGCTGAGTCCGTCAACGGGTTTTGGAGGTGTGGACCAAGATGGGAGTGGATCAAAGTCAGGAATGAGCCCAGAATAGAGCTCGCTGATGAGTTTCATTTCCAGAGGAGGGGCGGATTCATATCGGGGACCGTTCACCTCGGACTTGGTCAGGGGGGAAGGAGGCGCCGTGACATCAGGTACGGTTGCCCAGATTGGGATGTCTGGTATCAATGCCGCTGGTTTGGGCTCGCCGCTGGGCCGGATACTCCGGAATTTGTGGCCATCGTCTGGCGGGAACTGGGCAGAAATATTATCATTCAAGATGTCAAGATGTCTCGGGGAAGTCACTGTTTGACCCACCTCGCTCTTGAGCATCCCGAGCTTGAGTTTTCTGGCTGCGACCTGTTTACACTTCATGGTCACGCCGGCTCCACCGTTCAACATTGATGCTTTTGCCGCGCGGTTTGCAGGTGGCATCCTCAGCACGTTGTAGTCGACGAGGGGTGGTTCAGGAGGAAGGGGTCACTGCGTTACCCATTTCTACTCATTTTAAAAATTAGGATAACCGGGGGTTCAAAGAATAGGTATCTCTGCCTCGAAACACTTTTTAATACTCCTGTTTGGACCTAGTTCTTGTAGGTACGGTGTTACTTCCAAAGAACTAGGTGTGACCTGCCCAATACGGGAAAATGCTGGGGAGGAGATAGTTTTTTCTTTGGTTTCTGTCACGCTTTCCGTACGATTTGGCTGGGGGAGAGCCGTGGGATGATGACGTCATTGGTCGAAAGTGCACGACGCCAACCTTACGTGCTTTACGTGTTAAAATACGCTTAAAATCGCTTACAGCTATTTGCGTTTCGATAGACCGCCTCTGTACAGAATTCGTTGTTCATCTATTGATCGTATTGGAGCCCAGCAGCCCGGCATTGCGGCATCAACCGGCCCCGACTCCAGGTCCAAGCGGGCTGGTAACCTGGTCAACCCGTCCGCTCCCCGGCCTGTTAGGCCTCCTCAATCGCGTTCATGGTGGAGGTGTACCCTTGGTTTTCACGAGTGATTTGAGAGCGGGGGAAGCAGGTTATCTTGGTGGTCATGGCATCATACCGGAGTGCCGAGCTCCAATGTCGCTCAGCGCGTTGGCCACACGACACCGTCGGTTCTCATTGTGACCTCGGCAGGCTGGCAACCCAGCTTTCCTGTCCGTTCTTTTGTCTGCAGGGTCGTCAGGACCCCGCAGTTTATAGGGTGGCATATTGTTAAATTCTGCGGGTTGACACAACAGCAGGGATAGGTATTCGCAGCGGGGCTGGCTCCAGCACCGTGCGTCATGCCGAGGTGCCGAGCCCCAATACGATCAAAAGGTAAACAACGAATTCTGTGCAGAGGCGGTCTATCGAAACGCAAATAGCTGTAAAGTGCTGATTTAAGCACGATCAGCAGATTTGCAAATTTCCTGATGCACGATGGTCGCAGAAAGACGATGCGATATTGCTCGGCTCGCTAAATGGGTCGAAGGTACATGTTGTCTGGGATCCCGCCCTTTCGATTCCGGTAGCGTGGGATATCTTCACTCGCGACGAACGATTCGATGTGTGTGCCAACAACAGCACCCAGACATCCTACGAAGAACGGAAAATAGTCTGGGTCATTGCGAATTCGGAGTGGTACTTTATCTGCGGGGGGGAATTCAACATATCGATCATAGAACGTCCTCGATACGATCATATTGAGTATCGTCTGAAAAACCCTATTCCATGTTCAGTATGATTGTCAAGCAGATAGGTATGTACATACGTCGAAATTGTCCCCGGTAGGTGCTGGAACCGCTCCCTGATATCTCGATGTGAGTCTCCCGTTCGGCAGATTCGAAGGTAGATCACGACCTTCTCTCCAAGACCGAGGGGCTTGGAATTCCGAAGTCCGCAGCGGACTTCCAGCTCGTGGCAAATCCGTGAGAACACGGGCTTCGCCATTCCGAAGGCCTCGTAAAACCGCGTTGCATGCCCGTTCAGTGGTTCTTGAACCCAGGCAGCGCCGGTCAGCATCGAATCGTACATTGGTTCCTTGATAAGATAAGTAGCTGTATATTCGGCCGCCGTTTGTGACTGCGGCGAGTGCAGCCACTACTTCTCAGCGATTTCAACCCACCGCTGTACGGTTGAGATGAACAGAAAAGGCGTCTGCTGCTGGGTCCTAGCCACGATTCGGCGATCTGCAAGCAGCTGTGCGAGAACTATCAACCCCGAGAGTAGTCAATTGAGGATTTCATCGAATAACTCTGGTGCATCGATGGGATTGAGGGTCAATGAGCTTACCGCCCGTACCAGGGAGTTGAAGATGAGTGTTTATTTTTGGCGGTGGGGGGCAGGATTTTGGAGTCTTTGGACCCATGACAGCGGAGCCTATCTCAGGAAATGACGATAGCTTCAAGGTCTACATACATTGGAGCTCAGCCCGCGACGTTCGGCACGCGAGAACAGATACTTCGTAGTAGCCTGCAACCCGCGGCTCGACGGCGGGAAGCTTTGTTGGGACGGATCGTTCCTCGGCTATTTCCGACCAAGGTTGAGCTCAACACCGACCACCACCACTGTAGGCGAGTAGCACTACATCCTCGTCTTACGACATCCCACGCCCTGACCTATGTCTTCACCTGTGCAGGTGTTAGGATGAATCTTCCCCCAGAGTTAATAGACATGATCGTCTGGAACCTCGCCCCTGACATTCTGTCGTTGCGCCGGTGCTCGTTGATTGCAAAGTCATGGACGTACCCCAGCAGGAGATGGCTTTTCAAAAACGTTGTCATCTCCGCAAGAACCCACCAGCTGTGGCTAGATAGGATCTCGCCGGGAAACGTTGAGTTGTTACGCAACGTCCGGTTCCTCGCGTACATATTCAACAAGAGGGCATGGGACAGGATTATGCCATCACTGTGTCGCATCGATTCGCTCAGCTACTATCTACCCTCATTCCACCATCTCGAAAAACTGGAATTATCGTGCATGCTGCTCGGGCCTAAGGTTCCCCAGCAGATTGGACTCTTCTCCGCCTTTCAGCACACCCTTTCGGCGTTATCCCTCTGCGGCTGTCGTGCCACGTCCAACGCGCTCATCGCCATCGTCAACTATTTCCCCCTTCTCATCGATCTCCACCTCTGGCGTCTCACGCGCGAGCGGGACGGGAAGCCTGTCCTTCGACTTTCTCGGCCCTTACGTGGTAGACTTGCCATCACGGATTGCGAAACCGAAGATCGAGGGCTCTTCAATAAGCTATCGGACCCACCACCGGAGCTCGATGAACTGACTCTCTGTCGGGTCTATGCACCTACTTTCTACAATGCCATTCTCGGGGCTCATGGGGGAAGCGTCAAATGCTTGGAAATGTCCAAATGTGACATTCGGGGGAAGGGTAAGTCATAGAACTCGCGGACCTTCCCGACAGGTTCCCTTCACTAACACAAAATATAAACCCACAACAGGAACTTTCCCAAACCTCTCTCATTGTCGAGAACTCCGCGAACTGCTGGTTATGGTTTCCCCGTCAGTCCTCACAGAAGACCAAGTCTCACTCATCACGTCCATTACCTCGACCAACCTTCAGAAGATTGTCCTTTCGGCTCAGTACGGATTCAAGAGGAAAGGTAACCCGGCCTTCGAAAGCTACTACCAAACGCTCGATGGCTGCCTGTGTCAGCTTGTGGAACGCTTACGAGGGTTGGGGTATGAGCACAGGCTGGACGTGGTGATTCGCATCTCGGAGTTTCCGGATGACAAGAGGGTTTTCGAGGAGTTCTTGCCGAGGTTTAGGGAGCAAGGTCGAGTGAAGCTTGTGCGGGAGCGGAACGGGAAGGTCGTATATTGTTCCGATTGATGTGTGCTAGCTGTGCTTTCCGCGATATTGGAAACCAGATAGTGGATAGTTGAGACGCGCTCTTGCAATGGATATTCAACTGCCACGGGGAGTTGGACTCTTAGAGCGAATATTAGGGGCGGAGAACCGAACCTTCATAGAACCGATTTGCCTTGCTCCCTTGGAGTCTACTAAACTTCGGTATTCATCTTGAACTCCGAAGGCGAAGGCCTTGAGCATTCCACATTTTGGGGTCGACAGAACAAACACCTTGATGTGCGTCTCTTCCGGGCCCGTCGCTCTCTCGATTCTGTGACTCACTCATCGTCGTATTGCTTTCGACCTAACGTACGGATTTGGATTCGGCGACTGATAGTAATCAGCAAATGACATTGAAAAATCGTCCAAGTTCCATCGACTACCCCCTCCTCAGGGCTGAACAAGATCTCACTTTCCCCGCACGCCCTTCTCATAAAACCTTGGGAGGTACTTCTTGAAACCCAGCTCCCCACTCCACCATGCCTGCCCGTCGAGAGCTTGAAACTCCACTTCCAGCCGAAGTCCATACTCCAATTGGTCAACCAACCGACACAGCAAATTGTCGAGTTCGGTCCAGTTGGGATGACCTGATACTAATCTTCTATGGGGATGGTGTGGCTGAGTGAATGCTATCCTTTGGATCTTGGTAGAGGTGATGGATGAAATAAGATTCAGTTCCACAGTCCCCGGACGAAGCGTATAAATCTCAAGCTCGCGGAGCTCTCGGCAATTCGAAAGAGACAAAGGGTTTCCCACTTCTGCAACAGAATTCCACCATTACGTTCAGTTATCCTCGCTACACTATTTTTGGAACATCGCGCGTACCTCTGAGGTCAGATGTTAGGTACAGGCGCTTTATGCTGGTCTCCACGCCATCGACGACATGTTGGGCGAGCAACGGGCACGAGGACCAGTACATGCCAATGGCAATCTCCTCACATTGCGGGCGCAGTCCCAATAGCTGATCGAGAAAACCCAGACTATCCTCGGTATAGAATTCGGCGGCGGACAATGTTTGTAACGGCCGTGAAAAGGGAGGAGCCGGTGAACCCACACAATCGCAGAGTTCGCTGAGATCAAGGTGTGCGAGATTAGGAAAGTAGTTGACGAGGGTGACGATCCCGTGGGTTGTGGCGGCGCAACGTTGCAAGGAGAGGTACGAGAGGGTGTGTTGAAAACCGGAGTACGAACTGATCTGAGTGATTGGTGGAAGGAATCCTGTGTACAATGTCAAGCGTTCGAGCTGGCGGAATGAAGGCGAGTAATCGCGGAGGATGTCGACGGGTGGACGAGGTGACTCGGGGGTTCGGCGATTTGACAGTGTAGCGAACGGACGTGTTGTAAAACCCCGACGTTTGTTGGTGAGATAGTACCCAGCCACGAACTCAAGTCTGCATTCCCCAAGACGCGAACGGCGTTGAAAAGACGTCTCCGGCTGGGATACACCCATGATTTTGCGACCAGCGAGCAATTCTGGAGGTATATCTTGTCATCTGGTACGTGTTCGATGATTTCGTCGAGCAGCTCTGGTGGGAGGTCCATCGTGCCGAATGACCTGGGGTTGTGGGTCGAGAGGGGTCAGACGAAATGAAACAGGTGCACGAGGAGGAGCGATGGACTCTCAGCGCTATCCAAGTACTCACCAGTTGCTGTCGTTGCCAGTGGCCAATTGAAGGCAGAAAGTGAAGTGGGTGCTAAGGACATCGATAGGCGCTTGAGCGCTGAGCGGTGCCGGTGGCTGCCGACCCGCGCGGGTGACCGAGGGCCCTCTACCAAGGGACGGCAAGTGCTCACGATGAAGGCAAAAGAAACACTAATGCACGGGATATAGACACAATGCCTGTCATGGGAGGGGACGGGTTGGCAGTTTTGCATAAACCCGGGTTTGGGAAGCGAGCTGAGGGAACATCTAACCGTTCCTCCGGCGATCCCGACGTAACTCTCGTTCTTCAGTGTACGAAGACGAAAAGCAAACCCTAAGAGAGTTTGGGTATTTTGTCTATGTGCATCTCACGTTGAACGAAGACGAAAGGCCGGAGACAAGATGTACAGATCTCTACGTGAAGGCGAAGAATGTGTTGAATGCACAAGGCGTGAAGGAAGAAGGTGCGAGTGGAAAGTTGAAAATATCGCAGCACGTTGCAGGCTCCTTCCTCACTCGCCCTCGGCGGTCGCATTCAACTAACTGGGAATTGGTCATGCGGAGCTCTTAATGAACCCGTTGCTTGAAGAGAGGGGGGACATGATTCTGGTTCTCTGGGCCTCCAACTCCTCGTTTCCGGAATGAGGAAGGCAACAACCATCTGGGCCCACATAACCCGACGCACGAATCCAGAAGCCTGACGGTGAGGGAGAGAGTAAGATGACGTAGTACCGTGACGATTGGAAGAGTAGAAATGGAACGAACTCTCTAGCCGTTTCTCCAACCGTTTCTCCAAGTAGATGTTCTCCTTCCAGGCGATGTTTTTCCTGGGTGACGGAATATGGACCGCGTACCTGATCGATGAAGTCGATGAGTGTTTGTGCCTCCCTACCCCGAAGGTTTCTTGCGGTGACGATCCGAGACGGTGAATGCATTCAGGACCGAATATTTGAAACAGATTCTGTCGCAGAGATATCCACCACGCGGAAGCCATCGTGAAGGATGCCCACTGGGACAGTTGTGACGGGTGGGTCTGTTCGCTGTATGGAGGGGAAGAATGTTCGCCCATCGCTACGGCTCGGGAAGGGGTGGGGGGCGGGCAGCCCTATCCATATCTTGTTGAATCGCATAGGAGATGCAAAGAGGAATATCGGATGTATTAGCGCTTGAATTGTATCAGGATTTGAACGCCAAAAAGTCACATAAGCGACCGCTCCCGTGTTTCATGCCCTAGCCAGTTGCCGGATAAGGAAAGTCCCGACACTGCACGATTCATCCGTTGCCGGATAAGGAAGGTCCCGACACTGCACGATTACACTCGTGGCTGTGGATTTCATACGTCACTTGAGCCCGTTCCCTTCAACGTACAGCTTTTCCCATTAGCCTTTAGGACAACACTTCCGAGCCGCCGAATGGCAAGTCACCCCCTCCTCCGCATCCTTCTTCCGTCAAAGTCACGTGAGCGACCGCTCCCACTCTCGGGCCTCTGAGCGATGCACACGGCTGAGCATCCTTCTCTGACGGGCCTCCGCCCACAACCGACCGACCGATTCATAACCGGTGCCCCGTCCCCAGCAGCCATCCTCCGCCATGGTTTCCACGATATATTTACGACCGAGTCTGTTTTGAACATTCGGTCTTTTATGCATTCGACATCCCAGATCACTGCCGCAAGAAACCTTCGGGGCAAAGAGGCTCAAGGACTCATCAACCTTATCGATCAGGTACGCGTTCCATGTCGTGGCACAACAGGACTGGAGCTGATTATGGGTTGCAGGCCCTTACATTGCCGGACATGAGTGGCGATCCTCGAAAACAATATTTATACCTACTCTACAAGCTCTGCAAAGCCTGTGAACTACTGCCGGCCTCGTATGTTCTGCAACAAGAGCATATACGCGTTGGTGATGCTCACCGTTACGGCGGGTTCGCGGACGTTGCCGAGGGAGAGTACTTGGGACGTCACGTGGCCATCAAAGCGCTCAGGTTCGGGCCGAAGGACGCGTTCGACAAGATATTCAAGGTACTTGAGTTGTAACCTGCCCGATAGCTCACCGTTACTCAGTGTGTGCGTAGCGTTTTTGCCGGGAAGTCATAGGCTGGAAGTGCCTGTCTCACCCTAACATCTTGCCGTTGTTGGGAGTATCTGTCTCTACGGATCCTCGGAGCTTCCGCATCGTCTCTGATTGGATGCGAAACGGGAACGTGATGGAGTACACCAAGTCGAACCCAGAGGTAAACCGTTTACAGTTGGTGAGCCCATTCCCTGTTTCCTCGTTTCCAGTCTTATAATCCTTAATCGCATTCAGCTCTCTGGGATCATGTCCGGTGCGACCTACCTTCACGAGCTTGGGGTTGTTCACGGGGATTTCAAAGGGGTCTGTTGAGTGTCCGCATCTATTTTACCACCCTACTGATTGACCGATTAGGCGAACATTCTCGTTGACGACGACGGTACCGCTAGAATTGCGGACTTTGGTCTGATGACGATTTTAATCGACCTCAGCACGATTCCCTTGTCCGCGACCACTGTTTCATCCGCGGGGACTGTTCGTTGGATGAGTCCTGAGCTGTTGTTTGGCAAGAACAGCGCACCAACCCGCGAGTCGGACTGCTATGCGCTTGGAATGGTTATCTACGAGGTGGGCAAGTTGCATTCGTCACGGCAACCCCTGATTTACCCGCCCCAAGGTTCTGACCGGTCGCCAACCGTTTCATCACCTCGGACCCTACGCAGTGGTGGTCGCTGTACAGAAAGGAGAGCATCCAAGAAAACCAGAGAATGCCGAGTCTCTCGGATTCTCCGACACGCTGTGGTGGAGGATACGGATGTGTTGGAATAGGTCGCCCTCGGCCCGGCCAACTGCCCAAGAACTGCTTCGCGATCTCCAGGACGCCTCTTACGCTTGGGTACCTCCTCTCGAGTACCCCATCCCCGAAGGTCATGACGAAGAATCAGGGCTTGACCTTACCCCTGGCAATGAACGGAGTATAGCGACGGGTGCCCTGACGAGTGGTTTATTCGTCCTCATAGTGAGTGTGTTGTGCGCTTTGTTCCTCCCAGCCATATGAGCAAGTCGCATTTCATCCCACATTCTGCTTGTATAACTAGTCCCAACCTCGGCGAATAACCGTGTCATCAGTACACGATACCGCTTGCCGCTTCGTTCTTTTGTACATGATATCATCATCGACAAGTGATTCTTGGTCCCGTTTCCATTACCAGCGCTGCAGGCGTAAATGTCAAGTGTCCAAGACTATTGGGCGGTTTTATCTTTACCCCTTGGTGAATACGCCACCCTCTCTCGCCATGGACAGGAAGAATAGTCTTCCCAAGCGCGTCGTGAGGATCATTCGAAACTCAAGCGACGATGGATCCCGCCTATCGTTGGGTGGTTAGCGACGACGCTGCAAGCCGCAAATGGAACGAAAAGACCAGGTTGTGGATTAACTTATGGACCGCTGGGCACCTTGATGCCCCAACACACCGTCAAATGGTAAACAATGAATTGACGCCAATTCCCCGGAAAGCGTTCCATTGAAATGCCACCTGCTGTAGGACCACCCGTTTCTCTCTCAGCCACGCCCTATGGGTCGCTTCTTCTTGTTCTGCCCCTCCTTCGTGTCGAAACTTCTCCGCCCCTTTCTGCCGGGCGAGAATAGGAATGAGTCGCCGACGGAATCTCAGGACCGACTCGCTTCGCCGTCCGGATCATCTGGAGGATCAGAAAAAGGGACGGAGGGGAGGATGTCCAAAGGCGGACCCAACATACCCAGGCGACGGAAAAACGGTTGAGACGAACCGAAGAACTGATGGCAATGAGGGCCGCAGAGCTCGCCGGGGCACAGGCTTTCTTATCCACAACGGGCCGTCTTTCTGACGCGGAGGTATTGGGTATTGTTCGCGATGTGAGCGAAAACATCTACCAGACTGCGGTCAAATTGGCCGAAGAATGGGAGATATTGGAATCGTCTCGGAGCTGGTTACCCTCGATTCCGTTCACCAACGCTTATCCGCATCCGGTAAGTATCGCGTTATCCGTTCCGACGGGATCTGGCTCACATATCACAGAGGGACAGGCAATATCAGCCAGAATGGAGGTCATTGACCCACAACTACATTTACCGACCGCCGTTTCACTCCACGTTGTTAGTGGAGCAGTAGACGAGCCTCATTGACGAGACAGGATCGTTCCCCTCCACTAAACAGTCACTCGAATTCGTTAAACGCCTGGCTCTCGAAGAAGTAGAATCGATCATCCAACATACCCTGCGCTCGGAGCTTGCGTTCAGGGTAGAGGTCATGTCTAGCGATATGATCCTTCTATTCGAAGCCCCGGGTGCAGTGTTCGATGACATGAGGATGACCGATGAGTTCGGGTCCGATGGAACCCCCACTCCCGAGGGGCAGGATAAGATTGCGGGCACGACGGAGGTAGGGGTTTTGAAAAGTGTATGTGGAGGACCAGGCGGAAGTCAACGCACACGAGTCCAGTTGAAGACGAAAGTGGTTTTGGAGAAGGATGTTACAGAAGATGAAGAGTCGGGGCGGTGAGAGACAGTGCGACGAAACGAAACGAATTGGTATGCTTCTGTCGAGGCTGAGGGGTGTCATGTCACTCGTTGGATAAGAGTGGGCCGGCTCTCCCGTTTTCCGATGCTCATTTATGACGATCTAGCCACACGTAAAACCGTAATATACCCGCTGCTATCAACTGTAGTTCAATGCAAAGCGGCTCGATTGGACTACAAGAGGGGATTGTGGGTGGTTCGGGGGGAGCTCGGACAGGCTTCCTTCCCCGAGCGAGCTTTCCACCCTGCAGCGGCCTCAGAGTCGACCAGTCCGCCGTGAACTGGCGTGGGCGTGCCTCGTTGGGTATTTCACGTGCGGTTCTTGCATTGAGGATGTTGAGACTTGTCCCACTGATTTCTCGTGGGAGCTGCAACAGGGACGGAGGACTTCCATTCAACCTCACCGAAAGATGGCTCTTTCCTGTAGCGAACAGTCATGTCGTGTAATATCTATCACACCCTCCGTCAGGATGCGCGTCACGGGGGTGTGGTATTTGGCGTGAAAGTCTCCCAAAAGTGTCCAATTATCGGGGGACGCTCCTGCCTTGGACCCGTACAATAGCGATGTGTAGGGGTGGCTTTCTCTCGGCAGCACACCCACACTAATTGCAGCATCTCCTCTCGGCCGTCTCGCTTGGCGGTGTGGATAATCATATATTGTTATGGCGGAAGCGAGATATAACCAATTCGATAACCAGATCTCCCTGAGATCCTTCATTTGTTGACCCTCTCCGAGGGGTTGTCGTAGACAACCACAGCTGCGCTCCTGAAAGCTAGGTTCAGCATGCGGAGAAGAAACTTAAAAATGGTACTAGAAACCTTTTCTCCACCCCCTGGATTCACGCACGTGGAAGTTGGGTGAAATTCGTAGGCCGTGTAGGATATGTGCACGTACGGTTCTGGTGTCTTTCCAACTGATCTGCGCCTTAAGCTCCGTGAGGCCCACGAGTAAAACTACATCAGCATCCCGTCTGTAGGATATTCTTCCCGCGGTAGTGTATTTTGACGTGGAAGGAGCGGTGGAGAGGTCGGCCTTGACATAACATAACGTTTCGAACTTGTCTGTTTGGTCCTGAGCGCTATTCGTAAAGTACTGGGGGAAGCTAGACACTATACCTGGTTCTACATCCTCCCACTCGGGGGAGGTTAGAGCCCCTGTGTATTTGACCACTCCTGGCGAGGCATGTTGCGGTGGGGCATCCTCAGATGTCCAGTAGAAACTATGGCGGATCTCCTTGTCCTCTAGAACCTTGGTACCCTGCAGAGTGATGGAATTCGATTTGAAAAACGAAGCAAAAGACTGAAATGACGAACCCGCGACAGCATGGTAACGAAATGGCCAGGAACACGTCTCTCTCCCATGGCGTTAGTAAATATCTTGTTTTGACGTCGGGTGTGCTCTGGATTGTAGGGGTCGTATTGGGTGTTACATGGCACACCGTAGGTGAATTTTGAGATTCTCCCTGTCACGAAGTGGTCAACGTAATACGAAACTGCCCCGATGGCAACGGCTTTGTTGCTACATGATAAACACCGTTACGGTCTGCCTTAACCACGGGTACAGATCACTCACGTTTGCATGTCCGGTTTGGAAAACTGTAAGCCAATGCTCAAAAGTCGCCTTTCGAGTTGATCGCACAACCACACGTTCGTGGCAAAGCCACCGACGAGAAACGCAAACTGCTCACGAGTTATTAGGAGTGGTGATCTAGGACATCAGAGGATACGGACCGAATTGGTAGTAATACGTTGCCTGAAGTTATCCCTGATAGAGTCCACGGTGGACTGAATCGAAGGCTCGAAGAACCCGGAAACTTGCGTGCTGCGTGCGTGAAGGGTTGGCAAACGCAAATCTCTCAACGGAAAAGTACGAGCTCACCCAGTCAATGTCAATCTTCCGGCCTTGATTCCACAAGTGGGATCATTGTCCCGCAGGCCGAGGGAGCCAATTTTGACGTATTGATCCGTTTGGTTATTCGAAAAGACCTTCTTCACCCCTTCATCGAACTTCTGGGAAAACGCTGCCAAGTTCTCGGGGGTGTTGAATCAGGAATTCCTCATCATTCCTGGTTGTGGGTTGAGTCATCAACCGATGAGTAGAATGCTGTAACGAACCTTTGACCATGTCTGTCGCCCTTATTGTAACGAACTCTGCCCCTTGGACCAAGCCTAAAACGAAGGCTATCGAACAGAAAACTTGGCATCACTGTCGACCCGACTCACACTTGGGTTTGTACAGTTCTTCGGCCTGTAGTGGTCTAGTATTGAGCACCTTGTAGTGTCAAAAGTTGACGATCTAGATAGACGTCGTATGAGATTAATCCTCAGATCATGGAAGAACTGAGTTAGTACCTAGATAGACGTCGTATGAGATTAACTACATAGAGCATCAGT
>Ga0307511_10004343_pt1 | contig 14457 bp, 17 predicted proteins | sample 13_EM_MG_FD_200266 | JGI IMG/M metagenome (GOLD analysis project Ga0307511, IMG submission 200266) | Populus trichocarpa ectomycorrhiza microbial communities from riparian zone in the Pacific Northwest, United States - 13_EM | ecosystem: Host-associated > Plants > Roots > Unclassified | place... | reverse complement strand
CATGACAGCACCTAAGTTCTGATAAGACGGAATTCATCCCCAGGAATGGTCGTATTGTGAAGTGGTACAATTGCGGACCCACGGTGTATGATGCATCTCACATGGGCCATGCGAGGTAAGGCAGAACCTTTCTCCACCGCCGGACTGGTACAATGTTTTGCAACTGCAGGAACTATGTCACCCAGGATATCCTGCGAAGAATCATGTCCGATTACTTTGGTTATGACGTGCAGTTCGTAATGAACATCACCGATATCGATGACAAGGTGCGTGAATAGCTAACCCATCTGTCGTTCTTGTGAGTCTGACAGATAGATAGATCATTCTGGGTGCACGTCAGAAGCATCTTTTCGAAACATTCCGCGATCAGACATCATCGCTCTCTCAAGAGCTCATCGACAAGATCCACACTGCCTGGAAAGCACACGTGTTGAATAAAGTCTCCAAAGCCTTACCAGACCAAGTCAAGCCGCAAAGCGGAGAAGAGGACTCTGGCTGGTTGCGAGTTATAGAGTTTCTACAGGACAATGGTCTGAAGGCCGAGTGTGTGAAGCGTGATGAAAAATTCGATATGCATTTGACTGCTGCTGTAGGTTGTCCTGTACCAATGTGACCAGCTCTGACACACTCTTCAGCGCCGGACTTTCTCTGCACTCTGCACTGCTCGTGAGAAACTTTCCTCTACCCAGTGCAACCGGGATGACGCACTTCGGTTGCTTGACGAGTCTCGTGGTGTACTTGCCGCCTCCTTGGATGAGGAGGTGAGCAAATTCACGAAGCCCTAACCAACACTGACGAATGCCACAGTTAAAACACACTGTCTCAGACCCTTCCATCTTCCGAGCAATATCTACTTATTGGGAGGACCAGTTTTTCAAAGACATGGATCGTTTACGCGTCCGTAGACCAGACATACTGACACGAGTGACAGAATATGTTCCGGAAATCGTGGACTTCGTGCAGCGGATTATAGAAAATGGATATGGCTACGAACATAATGGCAGCGTTTATTTCGATACACTCGCATTCGATTCGTCCAGCAGTCATTTCTATGCGAAACTAGAGCCTTGGAGCAAGGGTAATCGGGAGTTGCTTGCGGAGGGTGAAGGTTGGTGCCTTTTCTTCTTGTTACTTGACTGGGAAGGTGATTCATGCGGCGTCAGGTGCACTATCCTCAGCTAGTGCCAAGCGTTCGGCATCCGATTTTGCATTGTGGAAAGCCTCGAAAATAGGCGAACCTTCTTGGCCATCACCATGGGGTCCAGGACGCCCAGGGTGGCATATCGAATGTTCAGTCATGGCTAGTGCTGTTTTTGGCGATAATATGGACATACATTCGGGGGGTATTGACCTCGCATTTCCTCACCATGACAATGAGATCGCACAGTCTGAGGTAAGGAGGTAACCTCCCGCCGTGATGCAGGTCTGACATAGGGTAGGCCTACCACGAGTGTGAATCATGGGTGAATTACTTCATCCATACTGGTCACTTACACATAGAGGGTCTCAAAATGAGCAAATCGCTGAAAAATTTTATTACTATTGACGTGAGTCGGGCCGCACCTCTTGTACCGCACTTACCGGAGATCGGAGATTAGGAAATTCTGCAAAAGTTTACTGCTCGACAGCTTCGTCTTGCATTTTTATCACAGTTATGGAACGCAAAAGTTGACTTTTCGGAATCATTGATGACGGGCGAAGTCAAAACCATTGAAAGCAGTTTTAGCGTAAGGACTATGTCGCCATGCATGACCAGTTGGTGACCCAGTTCCTATCGGACAGAACTTTTTCTCAACAGTGAAAGCAATTATTGCTGGATGCGATGGCCAGTCCGATGGATACCATCATTACGAAGTCCCTGAACAAGGGCTCATGCAAGAGTAAGTCTAGCTTTGGGGCTCAGTAGTTCGACCTCACTGTTCTCAAGGTTGTCTCAGAGTAAAATGGCGTTCCGTGATGCTCTTTGCGACTCGTTCAATACCCCGGAGGCCCTCAGAATCCTGCGCGAGCTTGTCTCACGGACGAACGTTTACCTCAATTCGCGGGGCAAAGCTTTGAATATGGCTGTGGTAGAACAGTCCGCCCGCTGGGTAGGTCAGATGCTGCGTATGTTTGGTCTTGGAGAAGGCGAGCGGGAGGAACTTGGGTGGGGAACGGAACAAGGTGATGGCAGTGGCGTCAACGTGTGTCTTTCCTTTTCGACTATCATCACCAGCCTAACAGTGCTGACAGCGAGATGAAATTCTTCTGCCTTACCTCCGAGTCCTTTCCTCATTTAGGGACGGTGTCCGCGGATTAGCCATTGCGAAGGGTAATGACGCACTCCCAGAGATCCTTAAGCTCTGTGATCGACTTCGAGATGACGACCTAGTGACCTTGGGTGTTGCCCTGGATGATCAAGAAGGTCATTTGCATCTATCATTTCCATATACATTCAATAATGTCGTGTGCGACAGATGGGAAGGCCCTTGTGAAACTGGCTCCCCCAGCAGAACTAATCAAAGCCCGCGATGAGAAACGACAAAAGCTTGAGGCTCAGGCTGCAAGGAAGGCTGCTGCTGTGCAAGAGCAGCAACAAAAACGAATGGCAAAGCTTGAGAAAGGCCGCATATCCCCTGAAGAGTTTTTCAGGCCACCCAATGTGCCTGAAGGCACCTATGGCCAGTGGAATGAGCAAGGCTTACCAACAGCGGATGGTGCGGGAGAAAAGCTCAGCAAGAACCAGGAAAAGAAACTTTTGAAATTGTGGAATGATCAAAAGAGGCTGCATGAGGAATTCTTAGCGTGGCAGCGACAGCAGTGATAGGCACAGTTTCAGAATGAAATTACGGTAATGACCGCTACCAGTCGCAACGCTGTTAACTCAGAGATCCTCTCTAATCCAACTTGATGGTGCCAAGCAGTCCAAGTCCAAGACTCCGGGTCTGCTTGTGAACAAATGCGTCTGTACACACTTCCTGTGCCTTGCCAGCTCCAAAACCAGCACTGGCGTGCGACCTATCCTCGGTTTGTAACGGCTGTTCATACCGTGGATCTTGAAGCTGGGAAGAGGATAGAATCATAAAATAGAAACCACCGACGCAGTCAACATCGTGTCACATCGTCGATAGAGGCCCTCATCTCTTGCAAGGATGGGGCCACACCGCAATCGAGGCATGCCCCACACTGGCAGCCGTCAGCGCGATCACCGTTGGCGAAGTGCACAAGGAGGGAGTGTTCTATCAACGAAGACCAGGGGCCACGTTCGTAATCATACTGAAGTTCTTTTCGAAGATATACCCAGTAGAGTGCATATGGACCCACTGTAATTTGGGACGTGGTTGTTGTCGACGTGGCATTGCAGTAGTACACCTAAGGAAGGAATTTGCCAGTTGTCACAACATGTAAACTTCAGTTACCTGCATGCTGGAGCTAGATAACTCCGAGGACGAGCTACTCACTGATGCGCCGCACTCGTCTACGGCTTCGGACGGCCTGCCATCTCATTTCGACTCTTCAAGTAGTGTCGGTACACCCACGGTAGCCTACTCGGATGATACCAACAGTCAGCATTTGCATCCACTGCGCCATCATCCCCCCATCCCCTCGAACACCGACCTCGGTGCAGACAACCCCTCTAGGTCCGCGAGCAGAGCTGCGGCAGAGGGCGAAACCCGACCTAGATTAGCACGCCTCCTTAGTCCGTCTGCGGAAGAAACAAGCAACGTCGACAATGACAGGGGTGTCAGTGACGACGACGATACAACTGTCATACACAAAGCAGGTGCTTCTGCCCGTCCTGTTGTTCTTCAGCTAACAACATCCCCAGGTCAGTCCCACAGATTCTTTGCCTAGGGTGGCCCTGCGTTATGGTATATCCGTCGCTGCACTTCGACGAGCAAATCAATTATGGCCGTCCGATCCAGTACACCTCCGCACCGAGCTCAATATACCGCGCGGCGACACCCCCCCTGCTAAGCGCAAATCAGCAAACTCGTCACAGACTCATGTCGACCATATTTCTTTGGTTGATGAGTTTCCTTTGCGTCCGTCCACCGCTCCGTCAACTCTTAGTGCAGGGCACAATAGCATTCTATCCGCGTTTTCCGCACGTATCTCTCTTGATTCACTAAGCTCGAGGACGAGTTCCACTGTCAGTGAGACTCACGAGCTTGATGACCTCGCAGAACTGCGTCTCAACAGGCGCAGGTTAACTGCTCGTCGCACCCCTGTCACCCGCGATGGATACGAGCTCTCCATTCTGAGAAACTCGGAGGTTCCTTTCAATGTTCCGGCGATCGCAACTCTTCCTCCCCTGCCTTGTGCAGGATCTTCCAATCCCAGTCTTGGCCTTGAGAATCCACCTCCACATCGTGACCGGCCTCGCCGCATCAACCCTTCCGTTTTTATCCCCGTGCGCACCTCCCAGCTTGAACCGGAGCCAGAGATGGAACTACCTACACGCCGTCATGGCTAGCCTGTGACGGCTTCCCATCTAATCATTATGGACTAAATTTCAGAGACTATTGTAACGCATCGCCATCGCTACTTAGAGCCGAGCATCCATTCACTATGTATTTCCTGGTAACCATCCAGATACGTTCTCCCCGTGTTACTTGTCGATACCTATCACATTCTCGCAATGCTAGGTTGTCTGTACTCCTTACAGTCCAGTTTGCACCGCTATATTCCACCCGAAGGAGGCTTGGGACTTGCTTGAATGCTTCCTTACATTTCCCCCTACAGGTCCCCGCCCTTTGCTGCATAGGCAACTTGGTTGTGCAAAATGGGTGTTCATCTGCCATTACAATAACGATCGCTGGAGGAAGTATCAACAGGAAATCGCCGTGAACCGTATGCACCAGGCCCTTGCGTAAGTAACTTGTATTAACGTCATGTAACAGACTCAGACAATACGGCTGAATACTACCGGGTCGTGTCGAGTCATCAGTCTCAATTCCCGCTAATCTTCACTGTCCCAAACATATTCGTGTTATTAACGCCGGATAGTCTCAGCGACTGTCAAAGCCACGTTTTCTGAGCTCCCCAAGTCCTCATCACTTGCAACCGGAAAGGCATTACCTGCCATCCCATTGGCAGGCCGCGGCGGACACAAATATGACTTGGATTTCCATGATTTAGTCACAGGACAGAATAACACGACGAAGGACATACCATCTTCACTTCAATTTCATCGACGATGTCCATGATGGAAGGACGTGAAGACGGAGCACGTTTCCAGCATGAATGACAAATATCCCACCAACAGCTGGTCATCCGTGAACAACTCTGCTCATCACTGGGGCGGATTGGTGGTCCCTTCAGAATCCGAGACATGAGAGTTGCCAAAGTCCTAGTCCCATCGTACGGGTCAGCGCGGGTAAACAATTCCTGTAGGGAATCACGACTTAATTGCATGATCAGACAGCAGGTCACCCAAGACATACCAGCGCTGTCATCCCAAAGGCCCAAACGTCGCCCTCTGCCGATATCTTGAAGTCATCCAAGTTTTCTGGGGACATCCAATTGATTGTCCCTCCACAAGGAGCACCGACGGAAATACTAAAGGAAGACTTGACGAGGTAAGACAGCCCGAAATCAGTAAGAAGGGCACGACCGTCATGGGAGATCAGCACGTTATACTATCCATAGATCATTAAGCTGAGGTGCTGAGCTAGAAGGCAAGTGACATACGCCCTTAAGATCGCCGTGATAGATTGGGCCTGTCGGGTGGTTGTGGAGATAATTGAGTCCCCTTGCGATCTCGACGATCTGGGCAGGATAGACATTTGGGTATACAACGAGCGAGTATCTTCCCCTTCAACTCACGAGAGGGCGAGGATCAACATCCCGATTTTGCACATAAATGTGTGCGTTCCCAGTATCCATCCACTCTGATACGATTGACACTGTGTGATCGAACTGGGTGGTGATCCCAAGAAGCGGAACGACGTTCTCGTGACAAAGCTTGGACCAGACATGTACTTCTCGAAGGACACGCTAAGTACAGTCATTAATCCGAGAGATCGAAACCTTGGAGTTGGTACTCACCCCGATGGATTCTAAATCTCCTGGTGGACCTGAGCGGATGGTTTTAACGGCTACTTTCAGTTTGTTTGGCCGCAGCGTCCCTTGATATACGAATGCATTGCCTCCACGAATGGGCATCTGGATCATATCTCTATCAATCCGACCATTGAATTGATGCTGTACCGTTCTGCCCGTCGTGACAGTTCAAGAAGTGCGGTGGGTGGACTCAGAACCATTGTTCAGCCGAGCTGGCGAGACATACGAAACGGGGTAGACGCTCTGGGGAGCGTGTTCTCTCTGCTTTTGTACGCCATGGCAAGCGCCTGGGCTTGAGGAATAGAATCAGAAGTGATCAGTGATTCGCTGTGAAAAGGTCGACGTCATCCCAGATATGGACAAACGGCTGGAAAATTCAAGTACTGGTGAGCATACACAAAAGTTGGCAGACGAAATGCGGACGGAACCATAAGAAAAGAAGATATCATAATAGTCGTTCGGATCCATGGGAGCATTAGCATAATCGCGACATGGTCTTAGGGTATATAAATTAGTCCGAGGAGAGATATATGACAGAAGAGTCTTCATGTTCAACAGAAGAGTCTCCATTTCCATTCGACACTGTCTGCTTTCGGGTTGGCCGAATCGAATGTTCCCAGCCGCGGTCTTCCTCCTCGTCCGATAACTCATCGATCTTCCGTATTTTCTCCGAGAAGTCTTCCTCATCACCAGTTTCTTGCAGCTCCTCATCCACTTCGTCATAAGGCCGTTTATTCTTCATCCGCACTGGGATTCCTGATACTCGGGAGTTCCAAGGTCCTGGAATACAGTCGTCGTCTGAACCACCCTCGGATACCCTTTCTCTGGCCAACTGCTTCACGCTCCCCTTAGCGGTAGCCTTGCCTTTGCGTAATGTTCGACTAAAAGAACAATGGATTCTGGGACCGTTGCCGTTCATAATCTCGGAATGCGTATACCGTGTGAGACGGATGGCTAGCTCTCCAGGGGTGACGTACACGTTGACCGAGTACGCAGTGGACGAGAAGGCCTCGCTGAGGTATCGCAAGATAAGTAGCTGCACAATCAACTTTTCGACGTCCTACCAGAAATTGTCACATGAGTAAAGAACCTTAAGATGTGCACGTACATCCTTTGAGAGTCCGACCTTCCCGCCCGCAATGGTATCATAGTCCAGTTGCAGCTTTTCTTTGGTCTTCCGACGTTTTCCATTGGCTTCAAAGGTCCCTCCGCCCAACCCCCTTGCTAGGTCACCGAGGCCAGCGATGGTTTGCCGTCCGCCTTTTGCATCTACGTTTTCTAGGATTTTGAGGATTTTCCAGGCTTCGAGAGTGGCATCACTGTGTTCGACGGTCTCCGGTGGTCGCGTGCAGTTGTCGCAGTGGCCGCATCGATCTGTAGCATTTGATTCTTCCGTAGTCCATGCAGCCATAGAAAGGTCAGAGGATGTTGAAAAGTACCTATGTGTGCACCAAATAACGTGAAGAGTGTCAAGCATTTCTGTCAAACGCAGAACTGCTATATGAGCGTACTTTGCAAACAGGATCTTGCGACATTCCTGCATGTCTTGTGCAAAACGCAACATATCGTGCACTGGATGTGATTAGACAGCGGGGAATGATTGGAAAATTACAATTCAACGCACGCTTCGTTAAGCCATCCATATCTTTACAAGTGATGGACGATTGTCGTGTGGCGTCTTGGGGTCGATAATAAAGAACACAGTCGGCATCTTGCCCATCCCGTCCAGCTCTTCCTGACTCTTGATAGTAACCGTCGAGAGATTTCTAGGGGATGGTGGGTCAAAGCGTGGTTAGATAGGTCGAAAACGACCAACCGAAAGCTAGGGTGATAATGGCGTAGTGAGCGAAAAATATCGCGACTGACAACCGCAATGACATACAGTGTGATGCAGCACAAATCTAACGTTTCCTTTGTCTATACCGAGTCCAAAGGCTATTTGCGATGTGTTAGAGGATGCATCAAAGACAGACAAAGCGACTTGCCTATCGTGGCACAAACCACTTGCACATTCCCGTCTCTCCATTGCCGGTGAAGTTGCTCCTTATGTGCGTCAGCGATATCCGCATGATATACGCCAGTTTTGATTCGATTACTACTCCACTTTTGAATGCTTTCAGCTACACTTTCAGCATCCTAGTGCCAATGGGTAATTCCCTCCCATCCGCAGTGATTGCACCGCACTCACCTTCTTGGTAAGACAATACACGATCCCAGAATCGCTCTTATGGTTATTGAAGATATATTCCACCATCGTCATGATGGCGTGCTTGGAGGAGGATGGTTTCGGAAGCACTGAATAGTGCAGATTTTTTCGATAAAGCGGAGCGGAAAAGTATACGGTCCCGTCTCGCGGAGCGGCTGGTTATAGTTGTAAGATATCGAATAAAGCACAGCGAGAAGTCGGCCCACCTTTCCCATCTACTACAGCTTTCATGCGGAGAATCTTTAGGATATCCTGGAGCACTTTCGGTGGACAAGTCGCAGAGAGCGCTAGTATTGGTATGTGAGGAAAGAACTGGCGGAGCACGCTCAGCTTTTTGTAGTCTGGCCTGCAAGAATTCTATTTTAGCGCAATGGAATGATGAACACGATAGAGGGTACCTGAAGTCGTGGCCAAGCTGAGAAACGCAATGAGCTTCATCAATAACAATGCGAGCTATGGGTGGACGAACATGACTTGAAGATGTAATCCATCAATGTGAAGTACGCACCCAGCATTCCGCCTTCGACAAGCTTGTGTAGCAATGACATGAGTGTTTTACTCTTGGAGATCTTCTCCGGCTACAGTGCATAGGGGTTAATAAGCTATCCTGCACTGATAATTGGAGCTCACAAACAGTGACGTAGCATAATTTTATTTCGCGAATTTGCTCACCACCTCGCTGTGATGACACCATGGCTGTCAAGCGGTGTTGAATGTCACCAGCTTGTGCTTTCGAAGTTCCGCCCGTCAGCATCACGGCCTCCACTATATAGTCTCTTGAGCATGGAAATGTGAATGAGAAGGTACACTTACCTCCAGCTTCATTAAGATGAAGAATTTGATCCGTTATGAGTGAGATGAGAGGTGAAATGACCAAGGTACACCCTGGGGTAAGCAGAGCAGGGAGCTGATACGTAAGAGATTTGCCACCGCCTTGATGAACGCAAGCCACAATCAGTTCACGGATCGGGTCACTGGATGGGATGCCAGGAGATCCAAACCTGTTGGCATTACACAAACGACATCTCGTCCATCCATATTTGCATTGCACACCCTGAGTTAGATAGGACATTTGAAATACATCAGGTATATGTGTGTGGATCTTACCCTTGCTGGCATAATCGAAAGTTGTTGATCCCAAATACCTTCCTCATCGTCCCTTTCAGCTGTGATGACCAGTCGAATTCAATGGTGTAATTAATGGCATCACTGCTTCTAGACTTTCCCTTTCCATTGACATTATTTGTGACCGTGGAGGTTGCTGCTCCCGATAACACGTGGGCTTCTTGCATCAAAGTTTGCTTTTCTTTCACCAAGGCCTGACGAAGGCCATTGAGTTTCTGAATCTGGCCATCGATCCCTTGGATTTCAGCCTCTAATGCAGACATGCGAGAGTTAAGATCATGTCTACGCATATTAAATGATGGCTTGGCCGGAGCATTGGACGGGCCTGCTATGGGAGTCTTCGCGTTCTTATACTCCACGAGTGACATTTCAAGGATATTATCCATCTGGAACAAAGAATGTTCACTGGTGCATGTATGGGATAGTGACAAACAACATACATCCTCAGATTCGACATGATCTGAATGATAAAACATATACTGGGATGTGATTGAATGATAGGTCGCTGGTCGCCACTGGAAAACGCGTCCGCGTTGCCACTACTGCACGTGACAGACAGGCACGTGATGAGCTCACACCTCCCACTCGTCATTTTCAGTCTCCTAGCGATCGACGATGGACGCAGAGCAGACAGCAGACAATGCTGGGAAAGGTCCACCCATGGATGTGGACAATTCTCCACCTCCAGAAACAAAGCTGCAAGTCACTACTACGGTCGAACACCTCCCACCGGAAGCCACTACATCCACCAACGGAGGAGAGACCGCAAACCCAGAACCCATTGTCCAAGATGACAAAGCCATGTCTGCGCCAGATAGGCCATTGGACCCAGCCAAGGATGTGCCGATGGACGTAACGGAGAATGCAGACATGAAGCAAGTGCTGCAAGTGCCTCCCTACGCGGCTCCAAGCGAGCTTGCACCCAACGATCCTATCTCACAACCCGACCCTTCTAAGCGAGAGGCAAGCATGTCTGCAGTACAACCACAAACAGGCTCTACATCTCGTCCACCTTCTCCTGTTCCCCCTACTCCTGAGCCTTCTGCAACTGCCTCAGCTTCATATCTGCGTCTCCCACCTGTCTCTTACACTGAAGCACAATCAGTCGACCGCCCTCTCAACGTATCCGACGCTCTCAGCTACCTTGACGCCGTTAAAACCCAATTCCAGGACCAACCTGAAGTGTACAACCATTTCTTGGATATCATGAAAGACTTCAAGAGTCAATTGTAGGCTTTCGTTCTTCTTCACTCGCACTACATCAACTCATCTTCGCCCAAGAATCGATACCCCCGGTGTTATCAGACGGGTATCACAGTTGTTCAGTGGTCATCCAGCGCTTATCCAAGGATTCAACACGTTCTTGCCTGCTGGCTATCGTATCGAGTGTTCCTCCGATCCCCAACAGCCGACATTTATTACCGTAACAACACCATCTGGGACTGTCTTCCAATCCACTCATGAAGACCTGCCTGGCTCGAGTGGGACCTCCCAGTGGTCGGTCTTGCCCCATTTCGATGGTCCAGGCGAGAGTAGTAGCACAGGAGTCCCTCAGTCCCTCCCTGCAGATCCGGTCACCTATGGTTTAAATCTGGACACCATCTCTATCGAGCCTGCCGTACAATATGTACAGAAGATCAAACAACGTTGCGACGAAGCGACTTACCGTCGCTTCCTGGAGATCTTGGGGAGGTATCATAACATGGCTGACGCGGTTGATGAAGTGAGCTTGCGATTCTTAGTTCCCGTTACAGTTGCCTTCATTTTTGTTTCGATCTAGCGGGAGGTCTCCGCTGAAATTGCTAGGCTCTTCAAAGATGACCCAGATCTACGGTCTGACTTCCGAATATTCATGCCCGAGAAGAACCAGACACTCTTTGACGAGGTCGAGGAAAACTCTCTTACCGTCCCGTCCGAGAGGCGGACGAGATCAAGTACTCCTCTAGACGGAAGACCCACGAGACGCAAGTCAGATATATCCTTGTCCACTGTGGCAGAAGCCGCAATGGTCCCTCAAAAGAGGAAGCGCAAGGCTAACGAACGAGATCGCGAGAAGGATCTCCCGAAATCGACCAGCTTCCAAAGGGTAAGGTAGCCTTGCGACTTATCCATGGTGACCACTCGACTTATGGTTGGCAAAGCCAAAGCAGATGAATCCGAATGGTTTTGAGCGCATGGGATCTCCATCGTATTCCGTCCACCCACCGTACAATGCACCTTCTAGTGTTGGTCTGGACGAGACTCACTTTTTTGATCGCGTCAAACGCGCCATCAACAACCGTGATGTATTCAACGAGTTCCTGAAACTCGTCAACCTCTTCACGCAAGAGCTCATTGATACCGCTCGACTTGTCCGCGAAGCTCGCAATTTTCTTGGAGATGGTGAGCTGATGCATCAGTTCCGTGAGATTTTGTGTTGGAACGAACGTCGAGAGAGGGAGCGATGGATATTGGAGGAGCAACAGCAACAACAGGCATGGGCCAGGGCACAGGGGCAAAGTGTCTTCAATATGCCGCTCAGACCCGGCCGTATCAATACTGGTTTACAACAAGGAAGCTATCGGAGGATGCCAGCAAGCGTTGGTATTTTACTTTTCAGATATGATATTCCCTTGATGCAGCTGATGTTATATTATTTATAGGAGGCGACCGTCTCATGTTCTGGTCGGGATGAGATGTGCAAGTCGGTGTTGAACGATGAATGGGTTTCACATCCAACGTGGTCTAGCGAGGACTCGGGATTTGTCGCCCACAAGAAGAACGTCTACGAAGAAGCTTTGCATCGTAGCGAGGAGGAGCGCCACGAATATGATTTCCATATCGAAGCGATAGTGCGAACTATTGCCATATTGGAACCGATCAACAATAAGATCGCGCAGCTCAACATGGAGGAGCGTGCCGTGTTCAAGTTGAAGCCCAATCTTGGCGGTTCAGGAAAGAGCATTCACCAGCGAATCATAAAGAAGATATATGGCCGGGAAGCTGGTCTGGAGGTGCTTCAGGCTATGCAGGAGACACCAGCGTTAGCTATACCCATAGTTCTGATACGCCTGAAAGAGAAGGAAGAGGTCTGGAAGCGTGCCCAGAGGGAGTGGAACAAGGTTTGGCGTACAGTGGATGCTCGGAATTACCTCAAAAGTCTCGACCATCAAGCTATCAATTTCAAGACAGCAGACAAGAAAGCCGCCACAGCAAAGGCATTTATTAGCCAAATCGAGGCCGCGAGAGACGAGCAGATGGACAAGCGAGCGTCGTATATCGAACCACTTTTTGCGCGCACGCGTCCGAAGCATCAGTTGGCATTCGAGATTGAAGATATGGCGGTCTTGCAAGATGGTATCAAGATTACGCTGTCGCTGTTGGACCGCATGCATGGCCAGATCAACGTTGTCGATCGTAAGAAAATCGAAGGATTCCTGCGCAGCTTCGTGCCCCTATTTTTTGCTAGTGACTTTGAAATCTTTAACCATACATTTCTTACCTCCCAAGACTGTGGCGACATCGAGACAGCGGACGACATGAGCAGTGTCGCTGATGACGCTGACACTGCGAGTGCGGTCAGTTCTAACTCTCGTGCCGGGGGCAGAAGTAACCGGAAAGGTGGTGCTACATCCTCTGGTGATCTTCGGAAGAAGTTGCTCAAGAGTGAGCAAGCCAAATCTTCGAACCGGAAGTCCCGTGGGCAGGGCGGTCACTCGCCGGCACCTTCAAGACCCGTTTCTCCAGGGCCATCAGACGCAATGCCTGCCGATGGAGACACGGCCGAAGGAGAGTCATCTACACATTCGCGGCCCGCCTCGAAGAAGCATGTTTTTTTCTGCAATAACCTTTGCTACGTGCTATTACGCCTTTTGGAGGTTCGTTTGATGTGTTTCCATGCCATACAGTGCAAGCTCACTTTACTTATACAGGTAGTGTACTCGCGGCTCGCCCATTTCAAGAACCTTGCTGCGTCGATGGCCAATGAACCATCGAGGGTTATCCAAGGGAAGATGCCGTCCATGGCCAATATCGCCAAACTAGATGAACGTGCTGCTCACGCAGAACATTTTTACGACCTGATGCTCGAGTCCTGCGAGAGATTATTTGACAATGAAATTGAGCAGCATGTCTTTGAGGAGCAGATGCGATATATGTTTGGTGTCAAGGTTGGTGGTTCATGATTGGTATTACGGCCCTCATTCATCTTTCAACGTCATTAGCAAGCATACCGAATATTTACGATCGATAAATTGCTCGGGGCATTAATCAAACAGGTTAGTTTTTGATCTGTCTGTAAAAGTGACCGCCACGAAATACCCTCGTGTAGGTCCAACTAGTACTCTCGGACCCGCGCAGCCAAGAGCTTTTGGAACTCTTGAAGCGAGATAGAGCGCTGTCATTCCCCACGAATCAGGATCAGCTAAACAGTCGTCGCTCAGTTGAGAACATAATGGGTCCTGACGAAAATGTGTATAAAATCGACTGGGTATCTATTCCTTGTTTGGACATTGAGCTTTGCGTGACGGTTTAATTGGCACAGATCCAATCTACGAAAACGATGGCCATCCAATTACTGGGCAAGGATGAATCGACGACGTACGACGCCGAGATTCTAGCTGGGCGGTGGCAATCGTATATTGATTCGTATGTCTCTGTGAGTGCTATACTCGTCTCTTCCCCTGAGGGGTCGTGCTGATGGTTTGTTAAGGAAAACACGACCCACGGACTTCTTCCTGCACGTCTAAAGCGGCCGTTCCTAAGAAAGTTTGTACTTGTCCCTTTTCTTTCAGTCGTAGGTGTTGAGTTCACACTTGCAGAAATCTACCTCAGGACACGGAGAAAGTAGCACCATGCCTAACAGCGCGAGGGGCACTGGAAATCCGAGTGTGTGTTCGCACGTACCGTGTCTTCTACGTTCCAGGCACGGAGGATATCTTGTATCGAACACACTTGGATGCAGAGATGAGTGATTTAGATGGTAAGGTGAGTGTGGCAAAGGAGAGGCGGGAGCGGTGGCTGGACAAGGCAAAGTCTGGCGAGGAGTGGCTGCGAAAGCGAGCACGGACGCAAACGCCAGTACCTCTTTAGATGCTACTTGA
>Ga0307511_10004342_pt1 | contig 14459 bp, 15 predicted proteins | sample 13_EM_MG_FD_200266 | JGI IMG/M metagenome (GOLD analysis project Ga0307511, IMG submission 200266) | Populus trichocarpa ectomycorrhiza microbial communities from riparian zone in the Pacific Northwest, United States - 13_EM | ecosystem: Host-associated > Plants > Roots > Unclassified | place... | reverse complement strand
CTGTATATTCATATCACATCAGTTCACTTCAATATAGTAGCTAGATCAATACAAGCTTCTACCATTCTCTCTCTTATAGCACGTCCTTCACTGGATCTACGACTCACCGCTCGCCACGTTCAAACAGTGTGAAGTGCAGCGAGCATTGGATGAAGGACTGATATATGCGTTGTGACCGGGGTGGTTGACATGGATCAAAAGGCCGCCATGGATCAACACTAGGCCAAAAAGTGTATATGAGTAATGAGTATGTAAAAAAAATTAAAAAAAAAGCAGCCCTCCTCAACTGAGCTGGGGAATGCCAAATGTATGATAGAAATTGTGAATGCCTATTTTACCCAGAGTATCCATAAAGTGGAAGCAATACTTCCGGCCAATCCAAACCCCCGCATCCCCTTTCTATTCACAGAACCGCGTCTAATCCTATCCTATCCCATGGGATTAGGTAATTTTCCATATAATGTGAGCAGGAATATGTATACGCAACCTGGTGTGAGATGTGCTGATAGGAACTAAAAATCACATTCCTGACGAAAACCAAAGATATTAGCAAGACTTTCGTTTATCTTTGGAGTCTTGATCATGCATTGTGCTTGTCAAACATATAGTAATGCCCCGTTTACGCAGCCTGATGTGGTATATGCTTAGAGAGACTAAAAGCCACATTCCTGATGAAAATGAACAAACATTAGCAAGACTGGGGTATTAGGATTGCTGCAAGTGACTGGGACTGTTGTACCTTTTCTGGACGCAAATATAACCTACTTCGAGTCGATTCTATCCGCAATATCTCCCCCAGGCGGCTAGTATCTGAACATACTATAGTGCATACAAAGGAATATTTCCAGAGCGGCTTGGTGAGTAATTGGTGATCCGGGGCGATATAGGATCTTATTTCTCACTTGAGCTTATAGATATTAGGTTCGTGTCCGCTTCCGAGGGGCTTGTGCCAACCAGACTAGGTTCAAGTAGGCCCATTGGTACGCCGAGGATTGTAGAATACCTAGGACATGCCCTATATATAGCCCAATTTGGGTTTCAATTTAGCAGTCCAGTATCGAACACAACACAAACTGAACGAAAAACACTTTACTCACCCAGCTCCTCAACCCCTCCTGCGAGACACTACCACCACCTCTTTAACCCTCATACCCTTGGGTATACGGCCAATATACGCTTTGACGCTGAAGTCGATTAACATTCTACCACCCCCTCTTTAACTCATGTTCATAGCATACGCCGCATATATACTTTGGCGTTGAAGTCGAACAACATTGTATTACCACTCCTTTAACTCTCATATTATTGGGTATAGGGTAAATATTCACTTAGACGTTGAGGTCGATCAACAATACCTGAAAGTCGGCAAGTTTTTCTTCCACCTACCTGCTGACCCTGGTGGTATAAGTTAATGATTTCGAACTAAGCACCCTTCAGTGCATGGCATGTATCTGGGCCACAACGGCTTGAGGAAAGCGGATAAAGGTATAACCCTGGCAACCTTCACACTTCCTGTGCTCTAAATTGATAAATCAGTGACAGCTTTCTTTGCATAAACTAACAACCGATCCGTATAGAGGAAGAAAGCATTCCGGAGGACCCACAACTGGATCCAAAGAGACCACGCCGCCAGAGCCTGAGGGCAGCCACACCACCGTCTCCGCTAGAGGTAGCCCTACAGTTTGGAGGTATGTACCCGGAACTTTTTATCAACCAAAAACTCATCATCCATAAAGTGTTCGCAACCTCCTCATGCAGTGCTAATTTGGAATGGATTAGATTCTCCGGAAAGGAGAGCAAAAATTGCTGACTCTTCGTCAATCGGCCAGACGTGGACAGTAGGAAGACATCGTGTGCGTCACAATGCACTATCGCCCGATCAGGAACATCCCCCATACGCTGCCCGATGATCCTAATGTGACCCCCTAAGTGTCATTTTTCACTCGTCGGGTTGATTACCATCCTCCGGCATCAAATCAAACACCCTGCCATGCGGACTTCCCAAATCACCCTGCAGTTCCTGTCTCAGCTGGCGAGTGCAATGACAGGCTAGGAGGGTGATGCCGATGACGAAGCTACTCTGGCGGATGATAGTGGAGTCCGTTACTGAGCCCAGAGAGGTGGCCGCGGCGGTTGCATCCCGATATTCCGAATTGACAAGCATGTTAAGGGCCCAGTTTCATCAGCAGAATGATGTTCAAGACAGCCTGAAAGACAGCCTAGAATGCCAGAAGAAAACTGTTCAACCGCAAGAAGACTTTGAGAAGGCCGAAGAGTGGGGCGAGAAGACTATGTCTGGAAGTACGAGGTCAAGATGGCAATGTAAGTTCTTCCTGATTTCTGTTGTAAAATCTGTCACCATATTTTTGAAATTATCTTGTGGCCGCATTATCACAACCCACACTGACGTTCATAGCTGGGAACCGACGAATGGGATACTTTCGAAATACCCGATATCCACAACCAGAGAAACGTACATGTAAGGTTGTGTGATTTGTGTTTAGCTCCCTTTGACCATAACCTCCCAGGCTATTCTCCTTCCCCCAGGCCTACCGCCACACATGCTGACAATTGCACCCCGGATAGGGTAAGGATACAGTGGATCGTTGAGGAGCCCCTAAGTGAATATTGGCCAATACATTAAATGGACCACAGAAGGACGAACCGGATGACGAGCTGGCCGACACTGGGAAAGGAAACCAGACCGTGCCTCGGATGGGGTATCGGACGGGGAGGCTGGGATATTAGTAACCGATGGGACTCAGATACAGGGTGAAGACAACACGGAGCGTGGCCTCCTAGTGGGAGGAGCGGATGATGGGGCTTGGATATTAGCAGTTGTGGCTCTTTCTTCACCTCCTCCACTTATACACACATTCAGTCCAATACTTACCTCTCCCCGTCGGAAAACCCGACAAACCAAATCCAGATCAACCAGTCTGGAGGACCACCAGACGAACACCGTCCTGTCCGCGGGAACTGGCTCGCGCACAGGATACGTGTGGCTTGGGAGTTGATAGGGGGATGGGTACAGGGGGCGGGGGTAGAAGACATCCCGACAGCGCGGTCCCAGGGACAGGGTAATAGCAACATTGGGCGGCGGTGGACAGTGGGACATAGTGACAGGGTCATAATAATAGGGGGCGGAGGTCCGGGTGGTAGCAGTGGTTGTGAAACCGGAGGTGGTCATCAGGTGAGGTGGATTAGAGGAATACGATGGGCAGGAGGGTTGTCGAGCATGAGTAAGCGGATGGTGGGGGCGTGGGCTTGGAAAAGCTGGTTGACAGGAGCAGGGTCTAGTTGGGTGGCTGTTCCGACTGTTTCTTGTATTCCTGCGTTGCAACGGAATCCATTGTTACCCTGGGGCTATACTCTAGTGTTAGTCTAGCGCACAGAATGCAATATATTCGATCATCAATATAGACAGGGTAGCAGTGCCTTAGGGCCGGACATATGAAGCGAATACAGTAACCCGTGATATTCTAAGCCGCGGGGGTTCTGGTGGATTGGCCCCACAATTAGTGTTGTGTGGATTTCCTACTTGAGCCTCTTGTTATATTCAGCTTTGAGTCTCCACGACTAGGGGGTGACGGAGTAGATATATTTTACATGGGCGTGGGGGTGGTGGTCTCGTTTTATGTTTTGGCTTCTGCCTTCTCGGGGGATGGGTTTGTGCCGGCTGACAGTAAAGTAGAAGTAATAATTTCTGCCAATCAAAGCCCCCGTATTCCCTTTCTATTGATTGATAGAGCCTACGGCCAACCCTATTCCATGGAATCATGTATTTTCCCATTGACTTTGAGAAGCAATATGTATACGCAACTTAATGGGATGTATCCGGATAGGAACTTACAATCGCTCTCCTAACGAAAATGAAGGAATAGTAGCAAGACTGAGGTATTAGGATTACTGCAAGCGGCCGCGTGTTTTGTACCTTTTCTAGACGCAAATACACCCCAATTCGACGCAGTTCTGGCACCAATATCTCCCCCAGGCGTCCAGTATCTGAAATTACTTTCGGGTATACAAAGGAGTATTTCTAGAGCGGCTTGGTGAGTAATTGGTGATGCGGGGTGCCACAGGATCTTATTTCTCAATTGAGAATATAGATATTAGGTTCCAGCAGGCCTTGTTGGTACGCCGAGGATTGTCGAATACCTAGGATGTACCCTAAATATAACTGAATTTAGGTATCAATTGCAGTATGCAACTACAATTGCATAACTATGCCATTATATTTTGCAAATATGCCTAGATATGCTCCCTTGTTATAAGCATATGCAAGCATTTGTATGGTGACTAATGGAAAAAAATAAAAACATTCTAGTATCCAAAATGTGCTTATTGACTATGTGAGATCAGGGACGGTATACTTGTAAGCAATATATTCTTATATCTGGTATGCTTGAATCGAGAGTACTCTGTAGTCCATGAAGGACAGTACAGTTATCAGTGACAAGGCCCTCATTGATGCCGGTGGTTGTTTGTAATGATTGCCATCGAGCCAGTAGTTGGCTGATTTGGGCGTTTGGTAGGAGGACTAGGGTGTCAGGTATTGTGGGGGTTCCTTGTGCCATGGCTTGTGAGTGTGGGTGTGGATTTGGGCTTGGACGCGGGTTGCGCTCGGTGGAGGTAGAAGACGCAACGTAGTGTGATGGGGCAAGGACTTGTAGACTATGGATAATGCTCCAGGGAGCGCTCGTGGTCTGTGACTATGGACTCAAGAGGGAACGTATGTATTAAGAGTACATACAAGACCTTGCGTGAAGAGGGAAAGAGAGTAAGAGGGTAAGGGAATATAGGAGGTTTATATAGAGGATCCGTCCTCACAATTAGCCAATGAAATGAACCCCGACCTCTCGATCACGTGCATTCTTATCAGCCCAAACCGGCCAATCCAGGAAACCCGTGCATGCTCAGCCCTCGTATCGACCGATCCTATATATCTGGGCCTTGGGGGTCATGCGCCGTATCATGCAGGGATAGGGCCCTGAGGTTGATCCTACTTGCCAAGCATACAGGAGGTACCCAGATACAGGCGAACATAGTGCGCTCAGCTGTGTACTAGGGTACATGGGGATATGGATGACCTGAAGAAGTAGAAGATGTACGAAATACTCTCGGGCAAACGCAAGGCCGAACGCAAGGTCGATCCTGTACAGGAAAAGGCAACTTTGAATTATGCGGGTAGGAACTGGGATGCCCGGAAAGGCAAGTTTGAGATGGGTTCGAAGGATATAAGGAACAAGATCCGGTTGTGGAATAAGAAGAATTCAGGACACTAGAACAATAGCTTCAAGACCATAGTGATCTCTAGTTAGCCCTGACGTTGAATACATCTCCCTATCTCCCTTACCCTCAAGATTCATCCACTCGTAACCTCTTAATCTTACAGGTTATGAGCCCGGCGCTCCGCTGAACTGCACAAGATTACACAGTCGAGATATCTGCGGTCATAACCCAGTAATACTGTCTGTCATTCCTCGCAGAAGAGCAAAAGAGATTGCTACTCTACCGTTGCAACAAACAACCCCTACAAGACTACCTATGCCCACGCGTTGAACCTGGTGTAGGAAGGTTAACCGCCAAAATAAGGCCTGGAAACGCAACTGGTGCACCATGAAAACTGAGCAAACCTTACCCGCCGTAGCGCTTTCTCTAGAAGAGGTAATTGAAGGAGACAGGCGAGCACTACAAGAACACGATTAAAAGAACAGAAACGGTGCAAGACACTACCAGTTAACCTGTGACCGAGTTGGGCCCCCACGAACTCTTGCAAGCAGGACAACCCCCAGGCAGAGTGGCATATCGGGAGCCTTAATAGCCATACCCTAAACGCAAGGGTCGAGGCACAAGAAGCCTTTGATATAGACGACTTATACCCGGCTCTCATATGAGCGATCCAAGAACCCCTAAAGTAGGACCAGCCCAAACCGACGACGACCTTCTTGCACAACAACTCCTCACCCAAAGCGAGCCAAGTGCCCCATGCACAAGACCACCAACCCCTTGACCAAGAACCCCATCGCCACGTCAGATACCACCTAAAATGTCGGGGGACGGCGCCCGATCTATCCCTAAAATAGAACCCAGCTCGCAGGGCAACATAATTATGCCGAATGGGTCAGCTCCGTTGAAATGGCCCTGACCATGTACGACCTCGGATCTCATACAATATGGGATATCGCCACAGAAACATGTACCAGCACACCTGCAGCTGCCTCCAGCACAGCTGGAACATCCTCCGATCCTGGGAAGGCCACGGCCACGACTACAGTTACCGAAGCAGAATGGACAAAGGCAAATTATTTTGCAGTCCTAACAATGCGCAAAACAGTGAACCCGGAGCTCTGTCAAAGATCGGCATCACCATGGATGCGGCACAAGCTTACAAGAATCTGAAGGCGCATTCATTATGAAGGGAAACTGTCAAGAACTTAGGGGTATTATTGGCTAGTATAGTGAAGCTGAGTTACGATGATCAGCCATTTACAATAGAAGAGCACATTGCGGAATTTGAAAACAAATGGGACTTCACTGCTGCAATCGTCTCTACCGGTGAATTTACCAAGAAGAAATTCGGACAAGCTCTCAAAGCCATCGTAGAAGACTACGAAGCTAAAGGTGAATTCCTTCTGCTCACGCTCCTCCTTACCACAATACCTTAACCGAGAACCTCCGCACCAATACCACCAATGCCTACGGAGATATAGTGAGGCAACTAACTCTCTATGTACCAGGAAGGCAAAAAGGAAGGCAGAGGCACGAGAGGAAGGAACTAAGGAAAACCCAGTAGTGCTTAAGAGTACCGAGAAGAAGAAGGAGGATAATGGCAAGAGATGCGATTATTGTATCGCAAAGGATGGCAGGGTCTAAACCTTACTGAAGAAGAATGCTTCACTAAGAAGCGAGAAAAGCGCAAAAGTAAGAGGGCCAAGGTCGAGGAGTCTGATAGTGGTTGTACTGATACAAAAGGACCCTCAGTAAAACCTACTAAGATCAGCATCAGGAAAACCCAGCAATTACGAAAGGGACAATTCAAGTATGATATAGCAGCAACACACCACACCACCTACAAACTAGAACGACTAAGCAATACCCAGCATAATCTACATATTACACTCAAAGCTCATGATAGAACCGAGCCAGTCTGCACCACTAAGTGAACCCTCATCATTAAGCACAATGGAGAAGTTAAGAGGCTTGAGAAATGCTTATATGATCCCTCATATAGCAAGATCGTCAGTGGGCTCCGTGTATTCGTAATGAAAGGAAAAGGTAAGGATGTGGTTGGCAAGACTGGAAAAAAAGTACTCTACAAAATTGACCGAGATGGGCTAGGACTATGGGTTAAGGTAGAGATCTATCACCGGGTGCCAACCAGACTATATCACCGGCTAGAAGCGCAATCCTGAAAGGGAAGGAGGCAGTAGTAAGCCTACATGAAATGTATGGATATGTCTCACATGATACTCTATGCACTCTATCCCAATACCCGAAGGAGCAGCAAGAGAAGATCCGATGTGAGGCCTGCGAGAAAGGCAAGGCAACCAAGCCATCTTGACCAAGACAACTACTGCAAATTCGAGCAACAAGGTTGCTAGAAAGAATCCACGTAGGTCTAATTAGACCAAATTAGACCACTGTACAGTTAACTCTCGTTATAAGCATACGCCCCACATACTAAAAGGTACTTTTTAAGCATAAATCCACCTATTCGAATATTCATGTCATTTTTTCGCTTAGTCACATACCTATACTTATAAAGAAGGGCGCTAGCAGAGATTTTTACCGATAAGAAATCACCGAGCGGTCCACCAACGGCAATGTATGTAGACTCAACTCACCGGCATTTACAGTAACAACTCCATACTAGTCTACTAGTTTATTCAGCTTTGATAACACCAGCAGAGAACGAAGATCCTGCATCCGAGCGACCTCCTGCACCACCAGTACCTCATCAAGCAGTTATTGATACTCTCAAGCAATCCTCCTGTAGCCCCTACAGTGCAGCGACCGAATAACAAGCCAGTGGGAAGAGAGGTGCCAGCGGGAAAGGCGCCGAATTGAAGGAGATAGAATCATCGGGTATACAGCAACCTTCGGCAAATACTGGGTTCGCGAACAACCAAGCTCGCCAAAAACCCTATACTAATCATACAAGATCATGAGAAAAGCTCAAGCGAAGAGGAATCCGAAGAAATACCCCACCTGAGGTATCTGACTGTCAGTGGGACCAGGCTAGTACTCCCTCCAAAGAACCCGAATGAGTAGGCATTGAGAACGCTAATCCACCGGCGGCGCCTAAGAAAAAGTGGCAAACAGCAGAAGAGTAGACAAATCTAGTTGAAAGCCACAGGTCAAGGTGCTATATTGACAGTCGGAGCTGACCCAGCCCACCTAACCGACCAACAAGCCCGATTATCACCACAAGCAAAAGAGTGGGCAAAAGCTTGGGTCAAGGAGCGAGATCAACTACTCAAATACCAGGTATTCGCCAAGATCCACAAGTCCGACATTCCAGAAGGGACTAGGATAGTGAACACCAAATGGGTCTACCTAGTCAAGCGTAAGGCAGATGGCTGTGTTGAGGAGTACAAGGCCAGGAAGGTCGGTAGAGGGTTCACACAGGAAGAAGGTATTAACTATGATGAGACCTATGCCCAGATGATGCGAATCGAGCCTATTACTCATTGCCCTTTACCGAGACTGGTCCCACAGTAGGATGTAGTAGCGGCCTACCTACAAGCACTGCTGAAACATGATATCCCTATCACCGATATTAACGAAGCCGGGGAAACCGAGTACTTGAAACTCCACAAGGCTCTGTATGGGCTCAAGGAAGCCAGCCAGGAATGGTTCGAGATGTTGTGTGCTATTATGGGAACTTTCGGAATGCACCAATGAATTGGCGACGAAGGAACATATGCCAATGCATCAACCAGCACGACCCCGATGACCAATGGAGGATACAAAAATCTAACTACCAAACCCATTATTATTGGCCCCCTTGTTGATGATCCAATTGGGACCGCGACTACTGAAGAAGACCTAGACCGAGCGGAGCAAGCGGTAGAGAAGGTTGTGGAACTGGACAAGCGGGGCCAGCATTCAAAGATGCTAGGGATAGAACTCCCTTGGGGACCAGAGCAAGTCACGCTGACACAAACTAGCCTAGAAGACTCGATGGTCAGACAGTTCTTAAGTACAAAGATTGGCAAAACAAAGCTCGCTACCGCTCGATCCGCAATCCTATGCCATTGACGAAATATACGAAGAAGTTGCAAAATACCACTCGATAGCAGGAGGGCTTCTATTCATAGCCAGGATGACACGACCAGAGATCTCCATTCATGTGAACCTACTAGGGCGGCGCAGCAAGGAATATACTCCGGAACACTTCAAGACCGGACTCCGAGTATTGGAATATTTGCACTTGACCAGAACCGAAGGGATAGTCTGAAGAAAAGCCGGAAAGGAAGGGTTGGAAGCCAATGTATACGCAGATGCATCGTACGGAGGAGAAGGATCTCTATCCTGGACAGGGTTGATAATAACGCTCGGGAACCAGCTGATAGGATGGTACAACCGGAGGCAGGACGTGGTCTCCCTATCGATCACAGAAGCGGAATATATAGCGGACTGCGAGGGGGCGAAGGACGCGACATGGATCCAAAGTGAACTTGCGATAAGAATGACCCCAACACTCCACACGGACAGCGAGGGAGCATACAACCTGAGTTCGAAGTTCGCCCGTCGCAGCCGCCATATCGAACACCGATACCACTACCTCCGCTAACAAGTCCGGGCCGAGAAATTGCACATCAAGACGATCTCTGGCAAGGACAAACCGGCAGATATTCTCACGAAGCTCTTGCCAATGAGCTCAGTGAGTGGTTGGAACGAGCAATGGACGTCGACCTCAGACCAAACCTCGACATACCAAACTTCGACATACCAATCCTCGACATGACAGAAGACGAACTGGTAGCGGCCGGAATGGGTTTATGGGCACTCGACTAAGGGAGCGTGTATGAAATACCCTCGGGCAAACGCAGGGCCGAACGCAAGGTCGATCATGGGCAGGAAAAGGCAACTTTGAGTTATGCTGGTAGAAACAGGGATGCCCGGAAAGGCAAGTTGAGATTGGGTTCGAAGGATAGAGGGAACAAGATCCGGTGGTGGAATAAGAAATCAGTACACGAGAACCATAGCTTTCAAGACTATAGCGATCTCTCTATTGTTTATTTTTTTAAAGAAATTCATCTATCGTGTGTAGCCCTATATAGGAGGCCATGACGAGCCCCTCGGAAGTCCGAGGGGATTCAAAGGATACCCAAGTTAATCTGGCTCCACGCGCGCCAAATACATAGTATGAAAGGCAAAGTATAAAAAGGAAATTCGTTGCATGAAGTCCAAACTTCCCCCGCCACGCCCTCTCCAGCACACCCTGGCAGTCACCGCCACCACGCCCACTCTGCGGCCCTCCCCTTAGCAAAATATCCCAGTATGCTCCACCGCCACCACGCCCTCTCTTCCCCCTCCCTTCTATGAGACCAACCTCCTGCGGCCCCTCTCTAGATAGCCCTGACGTTGAATACATCTCGCTATCTCTCTTTCTCCTAAACTTTACGCTCGTAACCTCGTAATCTTACAGAAGAAGTGGATAATGAGAATGAGAATGAATGTACAGTCAACTTGGGGTAGGGGTTCTTCTCCACGATCGATTTGCGTTAATGTAACTACTTTCAAAGTTAGCTTATACTTATAAGAGAAGGAGGGGTCGTCGGGCTTGGTGCTGGGTAAGGGGAAACACGTGCTGTATGCAAAGTTTGAGTATATATAGCCATGGGATCCCCCTTCTTTTTTTATCATCCCCACCAATATACTCTCCTAGTTGAGCACACCTAGATGGTCCCCACAAACGCTTATCCGGTTCACGCCTCCCACCACTACGATCTTTTCTGCTTCACGCTCTCCAGCTCTAAGCTCTGATCCGATCGGATCCGTTTCACACTCTACCTGTATACTTTGATTTTCCAGTCCAAACGCTGATCCGGTTCACGCCTTCCACCTCTACGATCTTCTCTGCCTCACACTCTCCAGATCTAAGTTCTGATCCTATTGGATCCGTTTCACATTCTTCCACTCGCATCCTCTCTCCCCTAGATGGCTCGCATCAACTATCTTGTAGTGGGCTCCCCCATGATCGGGGTTATTGTGGATATCGCCCTGGATCTTCCCGTTCAAGCTCTCGTGGATGCAGTGTACAATGCACGTTCATTCAACTGCAAGCCCGCTGATTTAGAAGTATACCGAGTTGATATTCCCCTCACTAAGGCCGGTATTCCGCCTGAATACACGCTGGTAAGTTTTGGGAATCTTCTTGTGAATTTTATATTCTAAATAGATCTAGGATGCCCTCTACAAAATATGCACCACGGAAGTTCAGATGCAAATGTTTTTCGACCTCGGGGGGACTCCTTTGATGTTGACCTGTTCTCGGCTACCGATAAATGTCAAGTCCAAATTCTCGTTAAGGTGCCAGCGGCAAGAAAACACCGCGGAGTGCAGGTATGGAAGCGGGAACTTCCGATACCGGCAAGAATGGTAGAACGCCCACCAAAACTGCCACGGATCGAAGAACCTTCCACCGAATCGCTTCGTGCAAACTTGCACCCCTGGCATATATGCTGGAAGTGGTGGCAATCTGTTCGTAGCATGACAATTGACGATACTCTTACATTCCCGGTTAACATCCTAGGGTCTGAGAAGTATGGGGCACTTATTTACGTGAGGAACGTTTACAAAGAGTTGTACAATAAGATCGTCGGGAACAAGCTCTCAATCAGAGTGGACCTGTCTTGCACAGTGACTCGGGAGTTGGTGGGTACTCAAAATAAGCGATCCTATATCATAACAGGGACTCCTGGTAGGTAGGTCCATGTTTCATACACTACGTTTACCTGCTAACTCTGTATCATAGTGACTGGCAAAAACTTTTTTGGGATCTACCTGCTTTGCCGTTACGCCAATGAATTCCCTTACATTGATCTCATCTGGCAGGATGAGTCCCTCAAAATCACCTTGCGTGCTGATGGCGGGGTGGTCTTCCGGCAAGTTGGGGAACAGGACATAGTTGTTAGCTCCAGTGGGGATGTGGTCCAATGGAACCCCTGCACGGACCGCGGAAGCTTTTACATCGCCGACGCGATAAAGCCTGTAACAGGGGTTCATAGTCAGTTTGTTCTCCTAACATCACCACAATACGTGCGTTTCAAAGAACTTCAGAAGTCACCCCACGTGTCTACCATGGGTATGCCACTATGGGATGAAATGGAAATCAGTCAGTTGTGGAAACTCCAATACACAACAACTTTCACCGAATCCGATTGGAAGGGTCGTTTTGATAAATGGGGTGGCATCCCCCGTTCCGTGCTTGAAGTCACCGACCACGTGTATCAAGAGCAACTAGAGGAAAGTGTCAAACACATCGATATTGAGTCGTGCTTAAACTCGATTGGTATGCTGAGGTACGACACTGACAATGCGAGTGGCACGGTTCTGCATATGACTGTAACAGCAGAAGGAAACTAGCAAGACTTTCGAATCGGTTTCGCCTCCTTCTATATAGAGCAAATAGTGTTTGAGCAGTATGTTGGTGGTATGCATCAGAAGTTGGCAATATTTGTGAAGGAAAGCGAAGATGATACAATTCTTGCAGCGTCTAGAGGATTCATTTTTGAATTACTTGCGCATCGGATCATTGCTAAAGGAGGGGTTTTTAAGGTTTGTCTTTCCCCGTGGGGTTTGATTAATCCTGTAGGCACGCGTTTGGTATATGGAATGTTAACACATTTCGACAGGTTCGTCGATTGGGAGCCCAGGGCACTCTGTACCCGGAAGAGACAGTGGGATTCGCCAAAACCAGCTCCTCTCTGTTCCAAACGGTCGATGATATAACAAGCCCGGGAGTTTATTATCGGCCACGGTGTCAGAACCTTGAATCGGTGGATGCAGTCCGCATTGGAGGAAAAGAATGCGATGAGTTATTTCAGATGACCGTCAGTGGCCAGGACGGCATCAAGGTAAGCAAGTGCCGGAGATTCACAACCGATACATAAGATCTGACTGTTCGTAGGTGAAAGGGTTACATAAACTCCGCCCAAAACTTCAACACAAAAGGATTCGCCTATATTTTGTAGTCCCTGGGGACATGTACCAGAGGTTTGATAAAACACAAACCCATCAAACACTGAGAGGAGAGACCCACAAGGCTGTGCCAGAATGGATATCCAGGGGGGTTGAACAATGGGTTATGGAGCTGAAATATTCCCCCTTTTGATTTTGTAGCAATGTGAATTGAGAGTATGTCAAACGCTGCAACGGACAAGAAAGGACAAGACTAAAACCAAGTACTTGCGCTATTGTACAAAAAGCATCGGGGAGATCCGAGTTCGTATTTTTGTGTTCTAAACTGTGAGACAAAGAATGTATACTCTACGGGAGAAGATTCACAATCAGATATCAACTTAGTATTACATCCAATCGATCAGTTTTGGAACCTGACTCAGACAATTAACGTGAATTTATATCTGGCGTAGAAGATGACTCAAACAATGAGTTAATAATAAATAAGACAACAAATTAACCGCAGCCATTAATGTGTCTCATATAATAGACATCTCTAGATATCCCATAAATGTGTTATACATATCCTTGCAGTCAAGAAAATTATAGAGCCCCCAGCATGTAATGCTAATGAATCATACACAAGTTATACCTCGTGTTATATATACGGAAGTACAAATACAGACCGTGCGCATCCGAATGAACTTGTGGATCAACGTCAGGCTATAGTATATGTAGTAGCGGTGAGTAGCAGACTAAATTGTAAGAGCATAAATGGGGTTAGCGCGCCAACCTGAAGCGTGTGTTTGGGATGATTCTGTAAAGATTACGAGGTTATTGGCGGAGGAATCTTGAGAGAGAGAGAGAAGTAGATGTATTCGTCAAGACTATGTAGATATCGCTATAGTATGAATGCTATGGTTCTACTGCCTTGTTCCTTCCTTTATTTCGCTAGCGGATTCCAGCTCTTTTATCCATTTCTGACATGTCCAAATTGTCTCCATTAGGCCGCCTTTTTAGTCCCCCGTACGAAATTGTCTCCATTCCGACCATGATCGTCAATGCTTATTCCCGTGACCTTGTCCCACAGCGAGAGCATTTCCTACACCCTCCCTTGCTTGAGCGTCCATAAATCCAATCCAGCCGCTTGTAGTTGTTCCTCTGTCATGTCGAGTATTGGTGTTGCGTCGAGTGGTTCGTCATTGGTGCCTTGATCGTTTATGAGGTTTCAGAGGTATTCATCCATGATGTCTTCCATCCATTGATCGTACTCATCAGGAGGAGTTTCGTTAGGATATTGGCTAGGTTATCCTTGCTGGGAATCGTCT
>Ga0307511_10004341_pt1 | contig 14460 bp, 11 predicted proteins | sample 13_EM_MG_FD_200266 | JGI IMG/M metagenome (GOLD analysis project Ga0307511, IMG submission 200266) | Populus trichocarpa ectomycorrhiza microbial communities from riparian zone in the Pacific Northwest, United States - 13_EM | ecosystem: Host-associated > Plants > Roots > Unclassified | place... | reverse complement strand
GCTGATCAGGCGTATAGAAACAAAAAAAAAAAAAAAAACCCCCTTGAGTAATCTGTAGTACAAGGTCGTGGTCCCACATCCGCCATGATGCCCGCGTAGTCTGCAATTGCTTTCTTTTCTCTAGGGGAGGACAACGTAGTTCGATATATTTTGGCATATTTGTAAGGAGGGGGGGATATGTACGTGAGGTTTGGTGAATCGCAGCGCGTGCCAAGCGTCACGATAGTCCACACAGTGAGGGTGAAGCGTTACCGCCAAGAACCAGTGTGCTTCTTCTGCACTCACCTCGAGATCATCATCAACGAGTCACATCACCAGCCGCCGAAACCGTGAGCTCATAACTAGCAGGTTAGGTAGTCGGGAACTACAGAGTAACCTATTTGAGTTTTTCTTATGGAATTCGGCTAGTCCCGCACCAATTTGGCTTGAAGGGAGACCTAGCCCCTTTCATGCTCTATTTTGAATTTTTCTTATATCGCCTCAGGGATCCATGGAGGGATTGTGTCTTGGTGGGGCGATAGGTTACAACTTGTGTCGACAAACAGGACTAAGACCAGAACTAAGAATAAGCAGACTTGGTGTAGCCACTACATATAATGACCAACAGGGTAAGGGTAGTCTTTGTGGGCAAAGAAATACTGGTACTCGGGTCAAGCACGAAAGAATCGGAGCCCATATTTACCGATTTACGTGGAGTCAAGGGTATTTCTCATCCAGCTCTGCTGTATTCTGGTCCTAGCCATTCCAGTTCCTTCTTGCCTCACCCGAGTAGTCGGGAAGGAATCCCCTTCTCTATGACTAATCACAGCTAATAGGAGCCCAACACAGGCTAGGTAAGGCACCGTTAATGGAAGTGACTACCGGGCTAGGATTAGATTCACAAAACTAGTCTAGGCTCCATGGCTACAAATAAACGAGAAATTAAATCATAAAAGCTGTGTTGGACGAACCAGTAGTGGGAGCGAAGGGATGTTGTTTATTATTCCCATGAATCCCAAGAGGCCGAGGTGGGGGTGGCCTCATAGGGACGTGTAAATGCCTCTAGTCTGGCTTGCGCTATTTGACCTGGGAAGTCGCCGTGGTTTCTTATAACAATCAAGGCTCCGATCATACATGCATACAGTCATCAACCCGCACCCCCGAACACTGAGAATAGGGCTGCGGAGAAATCATCGCATCCTACTCGACTTTAGCCCCCGAGCATCCAGCCCTGCAATTTGATGGTTCCGTATATTCTTTAGCTTTGGACTCCACACAGGTCACAAGTAGAGTCTCCTCCGTGACTACGATGCAGATGATTACCTAGGCGACAAGTTCTACGGACTCGCTGTCGCAAACTAGGCCTCTATTAAAATCGATATTGATACAACGCACAGCTCAAAACACGACTCCTCGTTATTCAACGGCTATCTTTCAACCTCGCTTCTTAAGATACCGAGCTTACCCATGGCAAGTCAGTAATATACCACCCAACCAGACTAATACACATATACCCCTAGTCGAACGCTTCTTGCTTCTAGTCCCATTAGTACTCCCACAATCACGCGCATTCGAATAAACGAACTGGGAGCCTGTAGGACCTCGAGGCTGTCATCGACTGCGCAGTGAAGGCTGCACCAGGGGATCGCCCTGACCACGCAGCAAGGTTGAGCAACCTTGGTCACTACAATTCCGACGTCAGACGGTACAACCGGTCAGCTAACCTGACAGCTATATACGGTCAAGTGCTCAGTGTGAATATTGTTCACGAACACAATTGAGTTCACAAACTCACTAGTCGGTTTGCAAGTAGACCATGCGTTATTAGTATTCTCGATCCAACCAGTCGAGCTACGAACGCACAAATGAGGCAGCCCATTCAAGCACAATTGTACATAGTACACATGCAAGACTTAAACCTGCCAACGAACTGAAGACGAACGCGAATAGTGCTCTCTATATCGAGATATATTAGTAAATATCTTGCCATTGAATTAATAGTTGTGTATATCTCGTCTCTTGAAACTCCATAATATTGCTCATTGATTGCAGCATAGGTTTTATTCTTATCACGCATGTGGTAAAGATACATGAACATAAATAATGGTATCAAAGACACCATGATCCAAGACTACTTGCCGACGGGAAACGACTGCAAGAATTTGTGCAGGTAATCACTTTTTACATAAAGACTAGGATTGCTCGTAATTCCTACCATCGGTAAATTTTGAGGTACATCGCGGAGGTAAGATCTAGATTCTGTCTGTGGCCAGTAAGCGAAACCTAGATTCCGCGTCCTTAGGTATAGCAAGCTCTAGTTTACAATGGCCTCTCTAGTGGCTAGCTTGCAATGCTGTGTTTGTGGGAGGCCTAAGATCCAAACAACCGCTCTTGATGAAATCAGGCGATCAAGAAACTGGGTCTACTCGCGAACTCAATCCGCCCGTGAAAGGACGGGAACAACATCAATATTATATCCCCATTATACCTAAAATCTTACTGTGCGTACTTATTCTATACGTTGGCTATACATGGTACTTTCAGCTAGATAACAAATTTAAACGAGAAGATACAAAGTATAGAATTGAGCAGCACACACTTCGCCTACTTGGTAGGTATTTAACATGACTGTATTTGCCAAACCAGAAGGCATTTATGATCCTCATCCGCTTGAGGGGCGGAGGATGCTGATCTGGGAGCTGGCGGTATAAATATAATCAGATTAGCACATAGATAAAATCCAAGTCGACAAAATCTACCAGAGTTAAAATCTACTCACCGCTGAGTACCGGTACCTTTGGAATGTTTCACATGCATTCCATATCACACGTAACATTGAATAGAGTACCATAGTCTATACAGGTATAATAGATCGACTCAAAGAAGCTTAAATTGATCTCGGTGAGTATAACGTTTCCGTATGTATATGTTCAGGGCCGTTCCGGGATGGCATAAATATTACTCCGGGCATATGTAATATAGCGAGTTGAGAGGAAATCGAGTCTAATGTGTTATACATGAGATATATACATAAGAAAAGTATATTAAAAAATATATATATATATACAAGAAAAGCTCTGCTTGCACAATGCCCCGCTTGCTCAATCCCCTGCTGACTGAATCCCCCCGCTGACTGAATCCCCCACTTAATAACTTAAACTCATTACCATTCCCGCATCGAACAATCTTTGATGGACCAAATTGACCAACCCATACAATAAGTGCAATGGCACCTTCCATGCTTTCTTTAGACTTCAGAGGATAAGCACAAGAATACTTGCTAAAATAATCTCGAATATGTAAAATCCATTGGTACTGTCCACGACTTTGGCTTGATTTATTATGTCCATGAATTAACAGTGCCGTAAAAGATCAACAACCTACACCACATATTAAGTAGATTAAGACCCATGTGAGCTTCTTGCGATTAATTCAATGATATCTCTCATTTATACTCGCATAGGTTTTGTTCTTACCTGCATGCAATTGCAATATAACACATCATGAGTATGTGCGATAACATCAACAATTATTTTTCCCAGCAATACAATATAAAGCATCGTGGTATAGCTCATATTCCTTTGATCACAGCTGAATTGCTGACATGTCATTGTTTGAGGCCCTCAAATTCGGTCTTGGAGGTATGCTTAATTTTGCAATACCTAGCCACTATGCACCATACTGGAAATCCCAGGTCAATTGAGATTTGTTGGTTTTTGTATGCAGCTATTCTTCAAACTTGGTAACTTGAAGTACTAGTTAAATTACTCGTGTGTATCGCTAAGGGGTTGTAGTGTTTAGCAAGTACGAAAAATGATCTTATAAGCTATTATTGTGTGCGCTACATTCTTTGCTACATAATAACCTTTATTTCGGTATACCTTCTATTGGGTATTTTTTTTGGAATAGGTCGCCTATGCTACCTCCGATGTTTTTTGATCAGATGTTTCTGCTACAAAACAATCCTCAGTATGGCCCGATTTAGTAATTATAACGTCGCTGTGGTATTGTAAAGTCATTGTGGTATTGTAGAAATTAAATCCCTGTCGCCGTGGTATTGACCAATTTTAATCCCGTAACGGCCCCGAACATATATACTCCATGATATTCTCCGATCAGGTTGTCCTCCAAAGCTCTTCTGAATTCGAATTGAGTTGATATGTTTTGCAATTGAAGCATATTTGTTATTCAAATAAGGTGCCTTTCCTAATGGTCCGTGCCTTCCAGATCGGCACACAAGTTACACTCTGGTCATGCTTGGGGTGTTGCCGCCAAGAAATGAAACACTCCCAAAACGGGCATTTCACCTGGCTATATTAGGAACCGCGGTTCAGGCAAGCATTTTCCCTTCTGGACAAGTGCATCCCATTACGTGACTCGGCTAAAAGAGACAGTGAAACTTCACGCTATCTCTAGACTAAGAGATTGCCCACCGCTACAATACAAATAATACATTAAAAATACCAAACAAATAAACTCTGGCAGATTCACCTTGAAACATGCAACAGTACGGAGGACAGAAATACTCTGGGGGGCTTCTGCCCTCAAAAGCCAGCATTGCCACGCCGGGGCGAGAAGCGTTGTGCATCGACTGGGCCCGCCTTACCCTTATGAAAATACACCCTCCGAAACTAAGGTACACAAGACAAGAGCATAGTTCTCACATTATCTGGGGTATTCTAACAGTATATATCAGTACCTAAAAACCATCGAACTTAGTCCCACCGCTTCAATTATATAATTGCAAAGAAGCCTGAAAAAGACCACTGCGGTTGCCTCATTCCACATTATTTTTTCCAGGGCTTCCCTCCTTTTCCTTTGTTACCGCCACCTCTTCCTCCACCTCTCCCACCACCTCTTCCTCCACCTTTCCCGCCACCCCTTCCCCCACCCCTCTTGGCATTATTCGACCCTCCCAAACTACCCCCCTCCTTTGTTGCGTCTCCAGGCGTCGGCGTGGCTGTTTCCTTGGTTTTTGCGTCCCCGGGTGTAGACGCTGCTATCTCCTTCCCCTTCCCCCCTTTACCTTTCTTTTGAGGACCTCCTTTTCCACCCTTGCCGGCATTCTCCTCATTGGCCGTTACCTCCCCAGTAGTTGCAATCCCACTTCCCACATTCTTTCCCCCCTGTCCGTGATTTTCCATAATTCTGGCAATAGCACCCAAAGCTGCGTGGGTATCCTTCGCTAGCTCCAGTCCCCCAAAAATGCGGTGCTGCAGATTGATCTCAGTCAAATCCAGTGCTTGAAATTTATCAGAATCCTGACAAAGTTCATTTCTTAGTTTTAAAACTTTCTTTTTCTGATCACTAATCTTCGATCTTTGCGTTGTGGTTTTAGCTTGGGCCAGAAGGCTTTCACATCTTTCGTCTAACAAAGCAAGCTCGACAGCTAACTCGATCCCTTCTGTAAGCATCACCACAATAAGCTTATAATACTCCTGTAGATCAATGCTAGGCTTCGCTTTTCGCTTATTCTGGAATGCAATTTGGATATTTCGGACTGCCTTGCTTTCGTGACTTGCTTGATATTCCTTGTCTCTTTTGTATCGTAGCCAAGCACGACGGATAAACTGGTGTGCTCGCAATTCAGCTCTTGTCCTCAGGATTTTCCTATACCTTGTCGTGATGATGCAAGCTGCACGCAGGCGTTTTTCTGCTCGTCTTTGTGTGTAGTCTCTGTAGAACTTGAGGATGATTTTTGCTGCCCGTGCCCGTGCTTCTGCATTTCGGCGGAGAAAGCCTCGGGACACTCGCTGTATTATATTGGCTGCGTTCCATTGAAGCATAAAAATCACTAGGCTTGGCTTGATCGGTGGGGACTTCAAAACAGTACGTGAACCGCACCCTAGATGTCCCCGTAAGCAATTCGGCCTTGATTTGATTTCGACACCCAGAGTTTTAAGCCAGGTTGTGTATCGGGAGAGTGTAATCCCCTTTCGATCTCTGCAGATGTACAAACATAAATGATCTTTGCCATTGTAATGCTTGAAGGCGCCCAGCAGGGGTTTAATGAACATAACGCATTGCTCAGGCCCTCGAATTTGTTGTGTTTCTTTTAGCAATAACCTCCTGCGCAAGTTCTGGTTGGTTCCCCCACAAAGTTAGCTATTCATTTACGCTAAATTAAAGAAAGCTGCAGCTCTGCTTACCTTCTGTACCGCAAAGAAAACCTCGCTGAAATTAACGACGCTTGACTGATTACCCTCGGGATTTCCAGTACTCATGCCAATATTTATGAGCCCGACAACAAGGAGATCAAGAACTCTGCGGTTTAGTATTGAGTCACCCGCATTTGTCTGACTCAACCACTCCACTAATTCGCAGAGCAATAAAACCAGATCACGAAGTGCCTGTCGGCACTGTATTTGTTCATGAAAAGAGGCTTTCCCAAAGAATATCGCCCAATGCGGCATGTATCGTTCTCTCCAGGACTTTGGTACCAACAATTCTGTTTGCCAACCAGTAAAAAGCTGACATAGGGCAATTTCAGTCTTAATATATATTTTCGGTGCACCTATGGGAGGTGGAGGGTCATACCAGGAGAGTTGTAATATCCTCAAAGATTGATACCAGCTCTGAGTCGTAGGAAACCAGCTGTTCACTGTACACAAAAGTTCGCAAGGCTCCAATGAGTTTCCCGGTCAAATTAAGCTGTATTTTACCGTAATCAGCTACCGACTCTAGCGCAACTAATAGATATCTTTTCCATTCCAGATCCAAATTACTTACCATCACGGAGAATTCCTCGTCTGGCGAAACGGTTTGTAGCTCATGATAACGCTGTAGTAGTTCCGCGTGAAATTGCATCTGCAATTCGGTCTCCATGAGGTTGACCTCCACCCCCTCAGACCCCGAAAGAAACTGTTGATGGGGAGCCGTAATTCTGAATAAGATAGTACTAATCTTGCGGCCGTTATCACCGTACAATTGCATCGACGGCGACAGAGCTAGCATCCGAAAAAGCCTGTGTTTGCGGAACAACAAAAGGAAATCATTCTGGATCCAGTTACGGGAATATAGTTTAGGTTTTCCAATCCTAATCTTTATGCTCTCCCTGAGAATATCATACTGCTCCTCAGTAGCCAATCGTTGGGTGATATCAATGATTGATGCTGGGTCATGGGAATAGGACGACTCGTAACTTAATAGTGATATAAGTTGAGATATAAAATCCTTGTCAATTGGTTCTGGCAGCTCGGTTGTAGCTTAATGAATCAAAAGATTAGTGTTAGACGAGAACATTGGCTCGGGGGCAGTGGAATGACTAGTAATTACTTACAATGGTGCTTTGTCCCTGATCTCGAAAATTCCCCTAACATCCGGCAGATTTCAATCATTTCCTACACCCGGTTATGAATAAATTAACAAAATGACTTTATAGCACAGTAAAATAGAGTAAACAAACCCATAGACGCTCCCGAAAAACCGTGGCTGTTTGCATTGCATAGCATCCATGCTTGGTATGTTGCCCCTTCCTAGTGGCCCCGTTGTCCATAGCTATTGATCATGAAAGCATCAGCGACTGAGTCCGAATGTTCGACAATTAAATTTGATGGAATTTACCATGACCAACACAAACAGCGCATAGTTTGAATGTCTTAAATAGTATATCAGACTTCGCTTTTTGGAGTAGGTTCTCCAGAGCGGCGTTTAATTTGGCTTTGAGATATCTGTTTACCTCCATAACGGTCACTGTCTGGTAAGATGCTCGGTTTGCGACCATCAGTGACCAAGGGAAGGGGCGATATCTTCCATTACCAATAGGATATAAGCCTAGACAGGTTGATACTGCGCCAGGAATTTCTAGGTTAATGAGGGAGAAACTCATCCAGTGCAAATATTTCATTGTTGTGGTAAGTTGTGATAAGTTTTCGACTTCCATTACGTAGAAATCAGGGTAAAGGAGTAACTAGATATTGGAACCCAAAGTGGTTTGGTGCATCTTTAGTTAGAAAACTAATGCGTATTTCTACACTGTACTTTGTAGAGGAAAGAAGGAGTGGATGGGGTAGATGATGTACGTACCATTGCCGTCAAAAAATTGGCCGACCAAGGGTTTATTGTTTCTATAGTATCCCTAACAGGGAGAACTCTGTTTCTAATGATACCTTCCATAGCCCCAAGCGCGTTACTCCATTCCTGCCCCCAGATAGCCTTTGCATATGGTGAAGTAGAACCTGACCGCAACGCTGCGTCAACCATCTTATTCGAGCCATTCGATATCCCCGAGAGTAACTTTCCTGCGGTCATGCAATTGTAGATTGCAGCTAACCGCTCCCGCCGTGAGTGTTGCCACTTCTCATCTGACTCGAAAGAATTCTTTAGCAACAAATCCAGTTCAGATGCATCCATTAGCTCATCCACAGCTTCATCCAGTTTGTCTCCTTTTGCTAGGAACTGCCACAATTCGTTGAAGTGTTTGAAATCCTTTAGGAATTCTCTTTTTTCCTGATCGGACGCAAGAAGATTAAAGGTTTTTTCCTTCAATTGCTTCGGGATTTTGCCCTGACGGAGAAGAGTGTTCAGTTGTCGGGCAATAGGCTTCCGTTCGCTTGCTGGAATCTGATATTGGTACCTATACACGGGGTCTCGATCAGTCACAAGAATTCATATTGTGAAAACTATATACATGCGAAGCTTGTATTCTAGTGGCTAACATACCGTGTGAGGTCTTCAACTACCTCCTTGTATTTTCCTGCACGTAGAAGAAGATTCAATGCGACTATCGGTAGTTTGGCTTTATAATACGCCTTGACAGCTTGAGGGAGATACGCTTTTCCAGCTCTCTCGAAAAGCGTCGCCGCATGCTCATATCGTCCTTGCGTAGACCACAGTTCTATACAGTTCATTGTGTTAGATGAAATTAGCTTCCAGGTGGTACCTATGGAGTGAGAATTTCATAATTGCTGCTCACCTGCTGCTCTCGCGTATTCATCTAGGGCCTCAAAGCATTCCGCAGCTTTCCATATCCTACTTACTACCAGAAAACCTTCCGCTGCCTGCGTGAATTGTTGTTTGAAGAGGCTCATTTCTCCCTTAGCTCGATGTTCTCGACCTTTCTCCTCCGCGATGCAAGCACGTGCCCATCTCACTTTCCCTTCGTCGCCGGAATTTTGGAAACACCTAAGAGCCTAGTATATGGAGTGATTAGCTAAATTACCTCATGAATATTCGACAGAGTTATTTTGGCTTGGGTTAAAATTGCCTGGTTGTATAATCTCTGGTCCATGCATTGCTCTCCAGTACGGTCCCATTCCGCTTTTGTTGTAGCACTGACGGGGCGCAGTTCTTTCAAAAGATCTTCAATCTGACCATCTTATTAATCGATCGTAAATATATGTTAATAAGAAACTGTCAAGCTTACCTCATGTGGACCACACGAGCGAATATCTACAAGATGCCTGTCTAGCTTGTTGGCAAGTAATTCGATAAAGGCATTCGATCGAGTTTCCAAAATCCACAATCTACTCCGCGGGCGAGTAATTGCAACATATAGATTCTGTGAATTGTCAGCGAAGGATTTGATAGTGAACTTTGCGGAGCACAAACCTTCAACTCAGAACACATTACCTAAATGTGAACATGTATTAGCTGGGAGACCTGATGTGTATGAGTTAAAGTGAAACTTACCAAATTTTGGCCTGCGTACCAGCTATTGCCTCCTGAGAGTAGTACGTCAAGTGTTCGCCAACCAGAGGGGTATGGGCTAGATGAAAAAAAATTGTAGAGGTAGACATCATCATACTCCATTCCTTTGCTTTGTAGGATGGTATATAGGATACTATTGCCTTGTAATTTTGGCTGCAGAGTGGCTCCAGTCTCTTCATCTCTAAAAATAATTGTTTGTTTATCTTTAGCAGAGTTGAAGCTTCCGGCTCGAATTAAGAGCTCGTCTATATTTGAACCGACTGTTAATTCTTATTAGTTAACCCAAAGCGTCCGCTAAACGAAAGTTACTCGTCATCACATACCAAAGATGACCGGTTTTGGACCATGAAATTGGCCAATTTCGGGGGATAATTTATCAACCATATTGGGAAAACCTAGTACGTGGTAAGCTGCGCATTACTTATTGCTTGCCAGGGGTAAGGAATATATATACCCTGCCATAATAACCCCATGATAAATGAAGCTAGTGATAGTATTCCCTGATGAGACCGGAAATTCTTAGACAAGGAGAATAATTCAGGTTTTGCCAATTCCGGATCGAACTGGGAGTAGTGGTCATAGAATAATGCCTTCACATTTGCAAACCGAAAGGCAGAATCATTGGAAATGCATTGTGCACTATCACCAGCTGCAAGTTTCTTCATAAGCCTTAAAACATCTTAATTGTTGGCACGGTGGACACACCAAAATGGATACCACGAGGATTTTGTACAAGATGTAATAGCAACTCTATTTCTAAAGCACGCTGATCTTGAACCTCTGTGTTGGTGTAAGCAAATATACAATCTCCTTACTTGGAAGTAAGCAATGAAAATCTGGGTCATACCGTCCACGTATATTTCCTGAATCACATCATACAACTTCCTCTGCATACTCGGATTGCTGATAGTGACCAAAACACTTGAGACGTTATCAATACTATCATATTCATGCTTCTGGTTCTTAAGCGACTCGTATCTCTGATAAAGCGCATACAGCTGTTCCCGTTCGTTCTGTGTTGGAAAGGCAGGCGCGAGGTTGGTGCTTCTTCCTATATACTCGTCTTTCGACAGAGGTTGAAAGTTATTTTTAGATGATCCTGCCCCTTTAATGACGCCCATAATTTCGGAATAAACAAGTCCTGGGTTCAATTGTCTGGGTGCATGCATTTTTGGCCAATAAGCGGCTTTGAAGACTGAGAAGTCTACGACGAAACTGTTGCCTCGCCTTTGTGTGGTACTGAAGTTCTGGCGGTCATGCGCCCTACCAGAACGTATCAATTTTGAGTTTAAACTGTGGATGTGAAAAGAGGGGCAAACCTAATGGTATTCTCCAAGAGTAGCATAAATTCACCAAATGTACACACAAGCGGGAAGTCTTCCGGCTGAAGAGAAAATAAGGACTTTGTAGCCATATTCTCTTGAGGGGCTTCCGCTTCCTCTTCGGTGGAGGGTCGCTCTGGCTCCTCGAACGCCTTTTGATTTATAAGTTGAGCCCTGATTAATCCATAGAGTTCTTGTTTCAGCTTGCGAGCCAGTGGTTCAGATCGTGTAAGTAGGACCTATATTTACAAATACAGCACAGTCAACCACGAAAATCAAGCTGATGATGCATCTCAATTTATAAAGCTCTCTACAAACCTGGCGAAGACGATTCTCAGTTCCAACGCTTTGTGCACTTGCCAAATATCGGCTCAGCAGCTTGTACAGCAAGCAGGTTGTCTTTCCGGTTCCACTTCTTCCCAGTACAAACGCGGCTGTTTGAAAATGCTTAATGACTCTGGTCTCGGTACTGCTGACGTCAAACGGAAATTCAGCATTGTGGTTGTCATGGATGATATTTTCGAAAACCGTGCTCGTTAGAACATGAAATTTGCCTATTAATTGATGTCAGTATCATAAATCAGAGAGCTCAATAATCCGCTTACCAGAAATAAGGACATCAAGTGCGGTTCTGTTTTCGAAAATGTCGGGGCCAGCTGCTGAAAGACTGGCTTCGTCTTGGTCAGTATTACACAGAATTGCAGGTATTTTGATCCCCAGAGTCGTATCAACATGATTCATCTTGCAGTTGGCAACTCTTTTGGATGACCACGTGTTTTGATCTCGAAAAACAAGATTAGCTGCATCCCTTATCTAGACTAGATGTTAATTTAGGGCTTCAGAGCTCTGTATATATACTGGAGCATACCTCTTTTACATCGCCAATTCTCGACACTAGTATAATGCAAGGTAAGTAAGTGCATGCTTCAATTGATTTCTCATGATCAAGATATTATTCATTTATTTACTTTCACAGGTGAGGTTTTCTGGAGGTCCAACTCACCTCTGACAATCTGCTTGTGCACTCCTTCATCGTAACCCTGATCCACCTGCCAGAGAATTCTACCATTTGACCCATACTTTGCTTGAAACATTTGGACTCTGAATTTTAGCTCCGACGATAGTGGCGTTGCAAGAGACCTCCGAACCCAATCTCCGGTAGCCAAGTCCTCTAGCTTATTCCTTATATGTTCAAAGTTTCCTGTTCGATCTGGCGTCAATATATCAATCCCCACCCGACACGGAGCGAGCGCTCCTCGGGAAAAACAATGCGTACTTACCTTCAGATTTCGATTTCTGAAGATCTTTCAGCGCTTGTCCAGAGAGGGCAATTTTCCAGTATCCCAGGCGTTTACCCAGCAATTCCTCATATTGTCCGTCGTTTCCGTAATCATCCAAATCATCAAAGTTTACTGTAGAGGTTCGCCGCAATCGACCGTTCACCGAAGCGTGTGATCCAGCCTCACCACTTAATCTTGAAAAGCAAAGCCTGCAAGGCATAGACCTGACAAGACCTGATAAGAGATTAAATGTGACCCTGATCTCAACCTCTTCAATATACGCTGATGCGACTGATTCCGAAGTAGGCGTTCCGAGGCCTAATTGCTGCAGTAATTCCCGGATGTCATCTCGGAAAGTAAGCTGGTTAGCTAGATTGTACTTTAGGAATGTCCGTGCCTGGCAGAGTTCCTCTTTGAGGGCTCTAAGTGATGCCCATTTATCAATGAGCTCTTGATTGTCATGACCTCCGCAAGCGTCACAAAGATTGGCTATAGTCTCGGTCCACCCAGCGAGGGTAGGAGCATGTGGATGACCTTGTCCGATTGAATCTATCCACTCCCGTAGGAACCCCTCACTCCTGTGGGAGCTTACAACCTTCCCCAATAACTCGGGAGAAGTGGCAAGGCCAGTAGTAATTTTCCTCAATCGATTCTCGGATTGGTCCGCCAGAAGTAAAATGTTGAGCAGGAGCTCAAAAAAGACTTCTAGCTTCGTCAGATGATTATATTGTTCATCGAGAAGTGGGGCGACGAGTCTCTCCCCTATATTATATCCAAGTGATTTCCGATATCGATATCCGTCGGGGGTTCTGGGAAGATTGTTGTCGCTATTCTCGAGGAATTTGACGATCCTTCCAGCGCAATGCTCGAAATTTGTGATGAAGGTGTTTTGGTAACGAGCATTTCTCATCAAGGCATTGATTTGGTCGGGATACCGCTGAACCGAGTCATGAGCCTTTGACCACGTTCCATAGCCCCGACTAGTGGTGTCATCCAATATTAAGTCGAGGAACCGGCGTTTGTCCTTATCATTATCCATATTAAGCCTAGGAAGTACAATGGATTCAAATATAAAAACTCGTGGGTGGTATCGGGGGTCAGATTTGCATATAACCAAATCCGTGCTTGATATTCAAAGGAAGACATCGCAAACTGCCTTTTCTTCCAGGTTGATTACCTAACCACCTCGTAAGGCCTCCAACATGCAAACTTACAAGATTGGAAATGGATCTGCAGATATGCTATCGATATGCACACGCAGTGCAAACGCTTCTTGTTAAATATTGGATACTCAACCAGTAGTAAGAAGCCTAAGCCTCGGGAGAGCTAGTGCAAACAATTTGGAGTCAGCGAGATGAGTTTCATGGATACTGACAGGTACTTAATAGGCTGTTGGCAGGGTGCAGTGCTGGTATTATCTTCTTGCCCAGTACTGTAGCTACCTGATTTGATCAATCGCGTGCAAGCCAATCCTAAAGCATGTGACAAACCCGAGGTTGCCTTGAGAAACTGCTTACGTATATTTTTTGTATTTTTTACAATACAAATTTGCACGTAAATGGAGCATGGAGAAATACTAGGCATGTCTGGTCGTGTAACACAATGGGTGGTATATGGTGGCACTAGTGGATTACTCACTACTGATATGTGGCTCCACGTGACGAGTTCATTCGGGAAGATAGTGTGAGCTTGAATGTATAAACTGATTGTTCCTTTTCGGGATATATGACTGCTTCGTCATCCCAAGTACGGTAGAGAGAGGTGAGTGCACCAAAGTATGGATATTGGCCGTAGAAGTCTACCAGACCTCTTCGGCTGAGTTTTGAGCTGCATCTGGGCGTGTACTTCAAATACTGGTTGGTACATCAATAGGATGGTAGGGTTAGAGAATCCTAACTAGGAAAGGGGCGAGGTGGGCGGCTTCAGTGTACGTGAACAGTTGCCGACTAGCCCTAGAGTTGGATCACCCGCTCAGGAGATGCATTAGCTGAGCACGAGTAAAGTATAACTAAATATTATAAATACCTCCCCGCTGAATCAAGACGTCCTGCCTTCACACAGTGGCATGTCATACATGATCCATGAATACTAAAGTACCGGTATGTACCTAGGAGTTAGTTATAAAGCAAGTATATGTTCTGGGCCGCTCGCGGGCGGCATACCCTCTATGCCGGTCGCGGGCAATTAATATAATTACTCAATTTAGTAAATGTCAATTGACCAAAACGTTC
>Ga0307511_10004340_pt1 | contig 14461 bp, 4 predicted proteins | sample 13_EM_MG_FD_200266 | JGI IMG/M metagenome (GOLD analysis project Ga0307511, IMG submission 200266) | Populus trichocarpa ectomycorrhiza microbial communities from riparian zone in the Pacific Northwest, United States - 13_EM | ecosystem: Host-associated > Plants > Roots > Unclassified | place... | reverse complement strand
TTTTTAAATTATGTTTTGCTCGGAAATGCATCAAAATAATAGTTTTTTTATATTTTAAAAATTATTTTTCATATCAGCACATCAAAATGATCTAAAAATAAAAAAATATTAATTTAAAGTAAAGAAAAAAAATAAAAAAAATCTCAATTTTTTTCAAAAATACTTTTAAAACATAAAAACAAATACTATCTTAATCCTATTTTCTCATGATGCTTTCGAATCTTGGAACTGAGAACAGTATGAAAAGTCGAAACAAAAGTGAGAAAAGAATAGCGTGACAAGGAAAGAAGAGGTAATGTATTCTTTCTTCCATGTCACGATCAGAAACTGTAGCTAGAATATGGTTTCCAACATGTAATGAACATTTATTTTTTCAGATGAAGTTGTAATTATTTGGATGAATCTTGCTAAGCCCTTGCTGAACAGCAACAAGAAGAAAGTCCAGTTGGATTTGGGCTGGGATTCGGACGTTCCGAATTCAATATTTTCCACTTCTTAACGAAATCCATCAGAGTATATGTGTAACTTGAACGAAAAGGCAGCCATTTGGTAACTTTCTACTGTTCTGTATGCAATATTCATCGTCTTCTATCACTTTCTTTTGTTTTCCTCGGAATATTACATTTGTGGCCCATCATCTACCTTCACGTGCGGAGGAATCCATTTTGTGGTTTAAAAATAGTCTGCAAGACCCAAACGGGAAACGTGCAATATGCGCCATTGTTCCTGCTTTGTTACCTAGCTAGCTACTGGTCAGTTTCCTAGTGATATGTAACCTTAATGATTTATCAGTTCCAGGTTCTTTTATCGAGGAGCAACTCGTGGGTAAATTTAAATGGTGAATGTTTCTTGTGAGGATATTTGTTTTTATATTTTAAAAGTATTTTAAAAAGAAATTATTTTTTGATTTTTTAAAATTGATTTTTTATATTTTTAGATTATTTTAATGTGTTGATATTAAAAATAATTTTTTTTTTAATTTTGATACATTTTCAAACAAAAAAATACTTTAAAAAACAATCACCACCACACCCTAACAAGTAATAATTATACTACAAACTAAAATAACTGGGTATGACTCAATTACTTTTGTAACAGCCTGGTCCAACCTGCTGTATATTATCCGCTTTGGGTATTCCGCTCTCACGGTTTTGTTCGTGGTGACGCGAGCCCGTCACTGAGTCTGACGCCTCAAAACGCGTATAATAGATAAGCGACTAACACTACTAATAAGGTCAACAACTAACTCATCACCCGCCGACGTGAGATCTTACAACTTTATTATTTATATAAACATTGAATTAGGTGATCTTTTTTATTTTCTAACCTTTTTCTTTCCGTCAAACTATTTTATAGTCTAATCAAAAGAAATTAGGTTGCAAATTATAGTAAACATAAATAATTTAAATGTAGAAGATTAAAATGTAAAACACAGAGAATATTTAGCTACCTCATATTAACAATAATTTTTATTTTGCTCCAAATTTTTTTTTTTATTATTTGCAATCACTAAATTAGAAAGAGGAAAGAGAAACTCGCATGAAAACGATAATGAGAAAGGAAGTGGTTTGTTGACACCAATTTTGACCATAAAAAACGAACCATTAAGATGTTTTTTGGTCTTCACCTTACTTGAAATGGTAGATATGGATCCAAAAATCATCTCCCTTGATTTTTCATCCATCTATGTAGCGGCTAAATTATAGGAAGCAAACAAAATGTTATTCGTCGAAGCAGACGACCTATCATCTGCTTATTATTTTTTAAAAAATAAAATAAAAAGGGTAGATGACCTTATAAAAAGAAAAATAAAATAAAACATGGCCTATGAGAGCGGGCTTGGCTGGGGAAGACTACACACCCGGGTTTTGTTTTTTTAGAGGCCCGGTCACACTAGACTAATAATGAAAATGATCGATCTTAGTGTTTACAAGTTTTATTTTATGACAAGGGATGTTTTATGGTGTTCTTTGATCTTCATCTTGCTCGAGAAGGTGGACTTGGACTTAAAAGGTCTTTTGAATTTAGATTGATTTTTTGTTTTTTAATCGATTTTGAATAATTTAAGACCATAAACGGGTTCATTTAGGTCTTTAAGGTAATTTTTAGGTGTTCTTAAGTTAAAATAGTTAGAATTATTTTTTTTAAAAGCCAGATAATTTGAGACCCAACTTTTCAGACACCTAAGGTGGCTAGAAATAGAATAGGAAACAACATGTTGTCTGGTTGTTTTGAAAGAAGTGGTTGGGTAAAGGATGCGTTATACGCCTAACTTGGCAAACAAAATTAAATGAACCAGGTGCAAGGCCTGCTCTTTTAGGGTGGCATGCGCCTGCCTTTATTTTTTTGGCTTTGGAGCAGGTCAATCATGCCATTATTTTTTGAGCTCTTTTTTAAAGCTCCTTATTTTTAAAATATTTTTATTAAAATTCATTTAAATATAATAACTAAAATTATTATTTTGGAAGATTATTCCATTAAATGCCATTCAGCTCTAAATTTGTTTTAAAATAAAATTATGTTTATAATACACACACACATTAGTGAGAGCTCTTTTAATGCAACATTTCATAATTGAATAATGTTTACAGTTTTTCTTAATGGTGTAAAATGCATTGAACAAAAATGTTATACATAAGAAATTATAAAATTATTGTAAATATGAGATTCATATTGCACAAAAACATTGTTTTTAAATGTTTCTGGTTAATGTTTTATTAAGATTATATATTAATTAGAGCTATTAAAATTGATGCATATTATGTTTATTATTTTATTAAATGAAGCAGTTGCTCTAAAAAATCAAGGTATGCGAGATATCTGAAACTAATATGTAAGTGTTTGTTAGATGACATGTACACTGAACTGACCCGCAAAAGAATTCCATATTGAGAGATCATATATGTTTATAGAAAGACTTGTGTGCTAATTGTGTAAGTGATCATTGGACTTAAGATCACTAAGTTATCTTATATGGAAAGTTATATTTTGATTCTGGTAATACGTTATCATAATAAATGGTAAAAAATGAGAAGATATTGGGTATAACATAAATTATATAAAGATATTTAAGTAACTAAGAGATGATTCATCTACTTAGAAAAATGTAGAAAATAGTATTGGTTATGAAATCTTTGGCCATAGTGGAATGAGTTTTGAAAAAAGTTTTAAAATCTTATTCAAATAATCAGTGACTATAATGTTGAGAACTAATATGATTTAACAAAATAGACGTACTCCGTGCTATAATGTCTAAATCGAAAGATTATTGATGAAGGGATAATAATTATACTAAAAAATTGGTAACTAAAAAGTTAAGTCAGGTCACTTATTACTTATTTAATATTTAAGGGATCATGAGAGATTGCTAAATAGTGTACTTGATATATAAATATAAAATCAATCAATTGTTGAATTAATAATAAATTATCAAAAAAAATTATTTTATTATACTTTATTTAGGATTATGAATTTTATTTGGGCTAATTTATCAGGGAACCTAATGGTTCACGTATGTAAGGACCATTGATTATAAATTAAAATAGGATGATTAATCAGGTATGACTTGTTTGTAAATAAATTTTAAAATTAAGGGTTAGAATGTAAATAATACAAATGATTGCAATTATAAACCTAGAAAAATCAAATTGGAACTTGATTGAATAAATTTTTTAAAAATTATCATTAAATAATATATGTGATATTATTTACGAGGAAATTGAAATTTAGACATTTATAGGGTATTTAGGTTTCCCTGTAAATAAAATGTCATGCCTCTTATTTTTTTAAGAAGAGTAAAGTACGATATAGAAACATCAAAGCACAAAATAAAAAAGCCAGCACTCAAAGGTATAACAATCCCTATCTTATAAAATGATTTAGGAGATTTCTAACTGGTGGTTTGTATGGATTACCGTTAGAGTCAAAATATTTTGACGACTTGTGGTCTGTGATAACTCAACCTTAAAGAAAGTATTCAAAGCCAAAATAAACATCTGATCTTCAGGCAACCTTCATATAAACCCTAACAACTATAAATCTATCTAACAGGACTATGAAGACTCCTAAAAAATTTTAAATTTATCGTTTTCGCTGCGTGTATATGTTTCGAGAAACCAATGATGGTATCAGAGCATTTGTTAGACAATTAAGATTGTTGATTGTATATTTTAATTGCTATATGTGTTAATTACAAATTAATTTTATGTGAATAAACTATTTTTGTTATAAGTAATTTTTTCTCTCGTGATTTTTTTTATAAAAGTTTTGGCTAGATTTTTCAGATTTGGTCGAAATCCACCATTGAAATTAAAAAATGGTTTTAGGTGGCTGTAACAGCCACCATCGACAATGTCAGTTTTGCTGGTACGCCTAACAGGCGGACAATCAGACGATTTGCGCGCATCACTATTTGGTGTACTGTGAAGGTTGTTGCCCTGCGCTGCCACCAGGTGCAGTGACAACACTGCTTTCACTCCTAAAGGCTATCGTCGACATGGGCAGCCCATACTAGGGGTGAGTAAAAAAACAAAAAAACTGATTAAACCAAGAAAACCAGAAAAAAATAACCGAAAAAATCAAACCGCGAAAAAAACCTGATTATAATTTTAAAAAAACTGACCGGTTCAGTTTTATAACCCAAACCGGAAAAAACCAAGCCAAACCAGTTTTTTCCTCAAAATAACCGAACCAAAACCGGTCGGTTTGAACCGGTTTCGGTTCGGTTTCTGCTTTTTTTAAAAAAAAACCGGTTTTGATTTTTTTTTTGGATAAAAACCGAATCGAATCGAAAATGATTACTCCTAGCCCATACTTGCTATTACAACAAAGGATAAAGATAGGGGCATAATTACATTTTTTCCCCTTAGCTTAGTTTAAGGTTTTGAAGGGAAGAATTATGTTTGTACCCCTGCAATTAAAATCTAATGACATCTAGGGTATAATTGGGGTAGAATTATGATTTTGTCCCTCTATGTATAAAATACTAATTTTACATTTTAAAATTAAAACCAATAATTGTAAAATTATTTTTTCTAATTAGATCATGATTGAATTAAAATATTTAATTCAAAATTTTTGAGTTTTGCAATATCTTAACAGGATTAAATTTAATTAAAATGTTTAATTAAATAGTTTTTAGAAAAATAGTTTTTCTTTTAAGTAAATAGAGTTTTTAATTCAAAATATTTTTATTTAGAGGATAGTAAAATAGTTTAGGATATTAATAAGAATTTTAATATGATTAATTTTCTTATTAAATTTTTAAAAATAGTTTGTCAATAAAAATGTTTATATTAAATAAATTTTATTAAGTTTGGGAAATATCAAATTGGATTTGATTTAATATTTATAATTGTTGGAAATTTGATTTTAAAAATTACATATAAAACCTACAATTAAAATTGAAGCATGCAATATATTAATTTATACATATTAATCTTTTATCATGCATAATGGATTGTTAAAGGCATCAAAGACTAATGTGATTGTGTTTTTATAGTTGAATGCTGTAATATTAAATAGTACATTTGTGTCCTGTCTTTTCTCTTTTTTTTTAATTGCTTTATATATATATATATATATATATAATTTCATCCATGGGTTAATTTCTTATCAAATTTAATCTTTAATCTTTTTATTGTTGTTTTTTTTGTTTGACAAGTTTTTTAAATTAATATATTTTTTAGTGATTTCATTATTAAAAATTAAATTGGTTAGGGATTAATCTTTTTTTATTGGACCCGGATCAAAGATTTCACAGGTAATGAGTTTTAGAGATTAGACCAGGTTTAAGAGGTTTTTTCGGGTTTGTTTGGTATTTTTATCCCTTTTTAATTGATTTGTTTCAATTTTATCATTTACCATTTGATTTTTCAGAAATTCATCTTCAAGTTTTTTTTTCTTTCTATTGGGTTATCCAAATTTTTTTAAATCAAAATTTTTTTTTAACTTTCGTCCTTCAACATTGGGTTGTTTAGTAATTATACTTCATGATTTTATTTAATTTGCTTCATACACGGTTACCTTGGTATCATAACTGGGTTTGAGATTTTGTATCTTGATCTTGGTGGGCTTAAATTGATTTTTTTTAATTATATTTTTTTCTTATTTTTCATCATTCAACATTTTATTTGTTTAAAATTGAGTTTAAGATTTTTTCTTTTTCTTTTTCTTTTTATAAAGTTATAACGTTCTCATTTTATTTATTAGGAACTACTCTTTAGACCTTTTTTTCATTTGTTTTCTACGAGATCATCTCAATTTTATATTTATGATCGCAAAGTTTGAGAGTTCTGTCATTTTAACCATTTTTTTTTGTTGTTTTTTTTTTAATTTTACCTTTTAGTATTAGGTTGTTTAATAACCCAAATGGGTCTTCTTTTTATTTTTTTCTTTGTTAATTATTTTTGTATTTTGTATTTATATTATTTAAATTACTAATTAAACCAATAATTTGAATTTTGATTATTTTTCTTACATTCCTGTTTTACATGAAAAAAATTCAACAACAACATCATACCGCGTGCCACAAATAACGTAGAAAAGGGGAAAGATTTCAAATGACGTTAGTCCCGTCCAAAAATCACAGCTGCTTGTATTTCGAAGAAACTGTGGCATCCCGTCTGTGAACAGTCAGCGTTTGCACTGTTACAACTAAACCTACTTGGATTAGAACAAGCTCAACATTTAAAACCTTACAACGGAAAAAACCCCCCCCTAAAAGTAGATGCTTATGAGTTAATGAAGAACACGGTTGATCGATAATTAGCCCAATTTATCGCGATAAAATAAGAGGAATTTCGCAATACATGAAGGGAAAAAAGTAGAGTAATTAATTACACTAGCATTGATGTGATGGCAGTCTGGCCATATTTGTACGGAATGCGATTTGTCCACACAAAAAACCTGATTTTATATTACCTTAAATTTCGAGAACGTAATTACCAGAAAAAATCTCATCTTCTTGTTTCCATTTTTAAAGTGGTTGGAGGTGTATTTTAGATATTATTTTTTAAAATAATTTTTATTTAAAAATATATTAAAATAATATTTTTTTTTATTTTTAAAATTTGTTTTTAATAACAGTATATTAAAACAATAAAAAAATATCATAAAAATTAATTTAGAGATAAAAAACTAATTTTTTTTTTAAAACATAACTTTAGACTTCAAATTATTATATTATTGATAAAAAAATTATTTATTAGGCACTTAGAAACAAATCCAAGAGAAATTATCCAGGGTTTATACTCTAATTTTTTTAAAGGGAAATTGGGACAAAAAGGAATAGGATGGAGGGTTTTTTTTTTTTTTTTTTTAAGAAAAATCGATCTTTCTGTAAACATTTATAATTTAGTTTTATTTTGCCTCGTACAAGGATTATTTTATTTTAAAAGTAAATGCCACAAACCACAGATAAGAAAATGAGGATCCCTGTTTCGCTATAAAAGGGAAGACAACCTTTCCTTTCTTGAACACACAACACCCAAAGTTTTCCTTTTCCTTTCTCTCTCTCTCTCCGGTGTTTGTTTTACTTTCGGTAACAGGAAGCTTTTGATTCCTCTGATCAGACCTAACTCAAGCCAGCTCCCAATAAGGTAAACAAGGGAAAGCTCATCAATTCATATCTCCTAGTTCAGTTCTTTTGCATGTTCACGAGCCAAGATTGGCGTTTTCTTGGGGTGTTTTCTGCTTGGATCTGAACTGGGTCTTTCTAGCTAGGGTTTCTGCTAAATTTTTGTCTTAAATTAACAGAACCCCACTTTTCTGAGCTCCGTCTCCATGTCATTTCATGTGTCTGTTCTTTTTTGTACGGACAATGTAAACGTTGTGTGTTTTTTCTTTTTAAGGGAAAGTATAATGGCTAGAGAGAAGATCAAGATCAAGAAGATTGACAACGTGACTGCAAGACAAGTGACCTTCTCCAAGAGGAGGCGAGGGCTTTTCAAGAAAGCTGAAGAGCTTTCTGTTCTTTGTGATGCCGAGGTTGCTGTCATCATCTTCTCTGCTACCGGCAAGCTCTTTGAGTATTCCAGCTCCAGGTACTGCAGTTTTTTTTTTTTACCTTTAGTGCTGAAGATCTCTTTTATTCGATTAATGCATGACTTCTCCTCGCGGACTCTCTATCCCTTATTTACTGTGTCTGTCTATATGCTGATGTGAGTATAATTATCAGTGAGTACTGTGTGTGTGTGAGTGAGAGAGAGAGAGATCACAGAGATAGAGGCATGGAGTTTTAGATTTCTACTCTTGTTTTCGGACTGTATGATCTTAGTGGCATATTTGTTAAAATTACAATCATGTCAATTTCCTATGGGTTTGAAACCTCGTATCCAAACATAAATTTATATCCATGTACTTAATTTTATGGACTTTTAAAAGTCCAATAATTAGATAGAGGAAGAATCTAGATCCCTTGCAGTAAGTTTCATATAGTTTCTTATATCACTGATAATTAGGTAAGCTTACCTCCTTCAACGATTAAGCACATCCAACTTTTCATGTTTTAACCCAAATTCTATACTTCACTGCTCGTTGGAAAAGAGAGAGAGAGAAAGAAGAGAGAAGCACTTCATTTTTGGGATATTCTTTTCTTCTACATGAAATCCTCTTTCCTAAGTTGGGTTTTAGTTCTTTTCAGGATTTAGTTTCATTTTTGTAATCTAGCTGGGTTTATGTTCAACGGTCTGGGTCGTTTTAGGTCCTGCCTTATTCTTGTTTCGGAGGTGTGTAGCATGATGAAAAGGTTCTAAACTATTAACTCCAAGTCTCTAATCTTGTTTTCTTAAAGATTTAACAACTGCATATGATAAGCTGATAAGCTAAAAAATCATGAACAACAAACAATTATTATTATTATTTGGGGTTGTTGAATGTGATCTGTGGTTAGCATGGGAGTTAATATTGTTTCCTTTTCAGACTAAAATATATAGCTGAACTGATCCTCAACATATCTTGTAGTAGTTCCCTTTGAATTATGTCAGTATAAGTTTCAAACAACATTTAAGTGCTTCTATATGATATGCTAATTAAGTGACAACCACGGATGCATAGGACTAAAAAGTTACCTCGGTTTTTTTGGAAATGTGAAGATAGTTAATTTGGTAACATAGCTAGGCTTCGAGAATTTCGGAGGAAGATATTTTGTAGGGATTGGTTCCAAGCGAGATAATGGCTGGGGAGCTGTTACCATAAAATATTGATGATCTACAAGGTCTCTGACTGTGATCACTGATGATTACAAGGGCCTTCAGCAGCAGCAGGGTTAACAACGACACTGTGGATTGTACCAAAATGCAAATGCGAATTTCGTTCTAATAGTTGTTGTTTAATCGATCACTTTAATAGAAAACGAGCAGTTTTTATTCCCTTTTTTTTTTTTGAAAAGTTTCCAGCAGTCATGGAGAGGTTCTTTGAATCTCGGATCACATAAGGAGGGCAAGCCTTACTTCTGTCCTGAATTCTCACTTCAATTACCTGTCTTAAAAAGTGAACTTGAGACTTTCAGGTTGGAAGCCCACAGACTCTTAAACAATATCCTCTTGGAGAGGAATAATAGGTTGGTTCCTGCATTCACGAAGACAACGTTGGAAAGAAATGTTTGAGCATAAGTGCCGGGATTCTTGGATACTTGAGTTGATAAGATCTGAGGAACTGCGTTAGCGGAGTGAAACAAAGATTGTTAAGATTCTCAGTGTGTGTCCAAAGAGTGTTTTATTGTTATTGAATCTATAAGAGCTCATATACAACCTGATTTTGGAAAATACATATGGCATATCTTGTTTTCATTTATGTTTCAAGAATGAAAAATGATTTGCAACCAAACTATTTATACAAAAAATTTTGAGACTCCCTGCAAACTAATTGATATTATGACAGATAATTGAAAATAGTTAAGCGATTGGTCTTTGCAAAAAAAATACCCGTCTTGTATTTTTATAGGCATCTTCATCTTGTATGATTTGTTTGTTTGTACAGCATTGTTCCACAATGAAAAAACAGTCTCATATTATACTCTAAACGTAAAACTAAAGGGATTTTTATTTGAGTTTGGTTGGTTATTTTTTCAGTAGTAAAGAGACGGAAACTGTTGAGATAGAGTGGACGTACCCCTTTATATTTTTAGACGTATTTGTATTTTTAGTTATTTTTATTTAGTTTAGAAAAATAATTTTTCTTTATGGAGCTTTTATTTTTTCATATTTAGTTTAGAAAATCAAATGCTAAGCTTGATCATTTTACTTTTTTTTATTTAGTTTAGGAATCTTTACAACTCCTCCATAATTATTTATTAGAATTTTTTCTTTTCAAGTTAGATTTGAGAATAATATAAATAAGGTTGTTTGTCTTGTATTGCAAGAGAGTATTTAGTGATAAAATTTTGAATCAGGGTTTTTATGTGGTGACCCTATTCGACATTATTTTGTGTTTCTTGTGTTCCCTTTTGTGTTGGTATATACGAGTCCAATAATTTCTGATGGTTAGTGTGTTGTTGAATAATCATAGCTAGAAAAGATTTCCAAACAGGACGTGTAGGGGATTGGGAGGTTCCCCTTGGAAAACAGACATTTAGGAACTAGTGATAGAGAAATGTAGAGACATGTTACAAAATTATATCTTTAGTTGGTGGCGATGATCATTGATCGATGGTTAGCTTTGAAAACCTGTTTCAGTGGCAAGAGCATAGGTGGCAACCTCTTGATTGGTATTATCAAGCTAAGATTTTTTATGATTTTAGTTTTTTTGTGGGCTAGAATTAATCACCAATTTGTATTAGTTATTTTGATGATGATTATGATGTTAATTGTGACATAAACAAAGATAGTAATGGAAGCAATAATGTCAATAATGGTTTCCTTAGTAACAAGCTAGAGGTTGAGCAAGAGAGAATATGGAAGGTCTTCAACAAAATAAAGTTATTGATTTATTTATATTTGATTTCGAGATTTAACATCAAAAGACTAAATTGAAATCTAGAACTATAATGCGCTTGAAACAAAGAAAGAAGGGATTGGAGAGCCTTGATTGGACATCAGTGACATTGAGGCAATAATAATTTGATTTTGAGAATGAATTCTTTTCAACTCAGAAAACTGATCCAGGAGGATTAGTAAAAGAGATTTATGTTCTTAGTTATCTTTATTCTTATTTAATTTAGGAAAATATTTTTCCTTTTGCGGTGTTTTTATTTTTTCTATTAAGTCTAGGAAATCAAATATTGTGCTTCATAATTTTATTTTCTCTTTAGTGCAGGAATCCTTGTAATAATTTCATAAATATTCATTAGAATTTTTATTTTCTTTTCAAGATAAATTGAGGATTAAAATAAATAAGGTTGTTTAACTTGTATTTTAGGAGACTAATTGAAAATAAAATATTTAGCAATAAAATTTTGAATTGGGATTTTTGTATGGTAACTCTATATATTTAATAGAAATTCATGTTGTGTTGTCATATGTTTCTGCTAAGATAAAAATTTATTTTAAAATTATTTCAAAGATAAATTAAATTTATTTATTGGTTTGTATCAAAAACCAATGAAATAAGTGGATTTTGGGAGGTTGTCCTAATTTTTCGTGGCCGTCCAGTAACCGTTAAATAAGAAATTGGGGAATGCCTCTCCTTCTCTCGTTTTTTCCCTACTTAATGATGCCCTGTCGTACTGGGGTTAGGAGTGTGCTTGACTTGCTGCTCAGGCACGTGGAACATAGCTTGCCCCTTCTTTTCTTTTTGTCTTGTCATTTTCGTTCTCTCAAATTCATTACAAAAAGAAGCAAAAAAACAGTTTATTTATTTATATTTTATTAAGTAATATTATTAAAAAAATTATGATATAAATGTTTATTTACAAAAATTTGAACCTATATAATTGTTAACAAACTAAAATCAAATCAAATGCATAAATTAAACTATTTTTTTAAAAAAATTGATAACCTTCTTGAACTAGTTTTTCAACAATACTTGAAAATACCATAATCAAAAATAGATTTTTACTTAGTAATAATAAAGATATAATGATATTTGCATTTGACCGTATAATGGTGTGTATTATTTAAAAATTATTGCACTAAAAATATTTGAAAATTATAAAATTCGAACGTCACTATCTTTGATGAATGAAGACAAAATAAATGCATGTGATATGTTCTCGAGGAAAAAAGATTGTCTTCTATAAAATAATGATTATGTCTTTTTAGGCTTGTATATCACAAACTTTTGGTGAGATAATGGTTACAAATTTATAATTTAAAAATTATTCGACTCCTACAAAGTTGGCGTGGGAGTTCAGAAATATCAACAAAAGAAATTGTGAACACTTATGGCTGGACTCGATAATCTAATAGAGATTGATTCATGTGGAGGTTGCTGACAGGATTGTCGTCTCTGGCCTCCCCAATAAGAACCAACGTCGACTGTCAATTTGTGATTTAGTGAGAAACATCTATTATGGCATCTTCCGAGGTGTTATTGCCGGCGTCAGTTGACTGCCAATTGTCTTAAGAACTTTTTAAGTCGTTGAAATAACAAGGTGCAAGTGTGGTCTTGGTCTCTTTTTTTGTCTCTGCAAGTGGAAATGGAAAGTGATTGCTGTTTTTCAAGGGAAAGAAGAGTTGAAATCACAATGGCCCCATAAATTGGATAGAAGGAAGCTGGTCTATCTTTTCCCATCCGTGAATCATAAATTGGATAGAAGGAAGCTGGTCTATCATAACCCTAGCTTCAAGTAATATATTCAAGTAGAAAAAAAAAACTAGTACAAAATATAGGAACAAGAAAGGCTTTTAACCAAAAAAAATAATATGTTCTTAATAAATTTGAACACCTAACAAAATCATGTCGGGTTGTGGTTTCTTGTTCCTATGGAAAGAGCAATGGAAACAATTCTAATGAGATATTGAGATGAAATCACTGCTTAAATTTCAAGTATTATTACTAACCAAACTATATGAATTTCATGTCATAATGCTAATTGATATAATAAATTGTCAAGCATTTTTCTTCTTGTGCATGAACAATAAAATAATTTTAAGGATTGGATTAATAATAATAAATGACATAAAAATTAGTTCCATATACTTTATATATAGAAAGTTAGTTTGTTTCACCAAAAATATATTCAAATATAGCTTTATCTAGATTAGCTTAAACTTTTAGGTGAAGTTTCGAGATATAATTTATATTATTTTCTAATTATGATATGATTTATATTATTTTCTAACAAAACGATATATATTTATCTTTTGCTTTTATGTACTAACAATTGTTTAAGCCATAAATAGAACAAGATCAAACAAAGCCTTGGTTGCATTATCGAATGAGGATGCTTAAAAGATCATTATTTTAATGTGGATTAGAAAAAACTTGTAATTATCTATTGATACATATTACTACAATTTATGTTATATATTATTAGAACTTCATTCATCTCGATAAGGGAGTGATGTGATTCACTTGTGAAGAATGTGATATCCCTGCTAGTAAATTTAAATATCAAAATCTTCATAAATATATTATATTAGGAATGAAATTAGGTATGGGATTAAGGGCACCATGCATGACAACCCCAAACTTTGAGAGTTTATTGGTTTTTAATTATATTTTTAAAGTTAAGATTTATTTACTAGAAAATATGTATTTGCATCCTAAAAAACTTATTTACTATCTCTATAGCATTTCATTAGCTAATTTATTTTCAAGTTTATCCCAAGTTTTCTCATACCTCCATTCTTTTAAGTTCTAGCTCCTCACTTGGTTCTCGATAATCACTCCTATCAAATAATTGTAACTAACTCATTTCAAATATGATTTCTTAGTTTGAGGTTGTTTGTTATTCAAATTTTAACTTTATTACAAATCTAGGATTTCTAGAAGTGTCACCTTGCTGAAAACTAATAAGAAAAATTTTGAAAACAAATACTAAAAGCATTGCTATAATTTCTCTCATTAATATAGGAAAATGATCCCTCTTTTTTGAGGAAAAGTTGTCTTTTGGAAATCTTAGGTAATTTATTTGTGAAATTTTTTTAGTTTATTAAAAAATAAAAAATAATTAACAACGCTTTTATTCATTTAAAACAATTACTTTTTTTATTTCTCTAATTATCTAGAAAAGTGGAAAACATCAAAAACTGTTTTCAAAGTTATTCAATATTATAATAAGGATAGTTCAGTTCATCAAATATAGCATATATTTTTTTTTTCTTAAAAATTCAGATGTAAGCCAAATAAAACATCTGTTTTTTTTTTAATAAAGAAGTATTTTGAGAATAAATAAAAATTCCAGAGAGGTAAACTACAAAACTAATTTTTGAATATGAACACGAGTTAGGAATACAAAAAAAAAAGATGTGAGGGAAAAGGAGGGGGAAATAATTTTTTTACTTTTCAAAACAATGGATTTTCGTCCAATTTGAGAGGAAATCAAAGGAAATAAAAAAAATATGACAGAATCTTGGTCATA
>Ga0307511_10004339_pt1 | contig 14469 bp, 12 predicted proteins | sample 13_EM_MG_FD_200266 | JGI IMG/M metagenome (GOLD analysis project Ga0307511, IMG submission 200266) | Populus trichocarpa ectomycorrhiza microbial communities from riparian zone in the Pacific Northwest, United States - 13_EM | ecosystem: Host-associated > Plants > Roots > Unclassified | place... | reverse complement strand
AAACTGAACGCAAATACCAAATTGCAGAAACTGAAGAGAAGACGAAATACCAAAGCAATTGCAGAGACATAACAAAAATACCAAGTTGCAGAAGCTGAAGGAAAGTCGAAATACCAGATTTTGCAGAAGCGGAAGACAAAATATCACTCCAATTGTTTTTTGTAGAAACTGAATGCAAATACCAAATTGCAGAAACTGAAGAGAAGACGAAATACCAAAACAATTGCAGAGACAGAACAGAAATACCAAATTGTAGAAGCTGAAGGAAAGTTGAAATACCAGATTTTGCAGAAGCGGAAGATAAAATATCACTCCAATTTTTTTTGTAGAAACTGAACGCAAATACCAAATTGCAGAAACTGAAGAGAAGACGAAATTCCAAAACAATTGCAGAGAGAGAATAGAAATACCAAATTGCAGAAGCTAAAGAATCCAAAATAAAGGTTTAGATATAAATTCTTCAGCCGCAAGCACAAAACTTGATCTTCATCCTGCATCTTTTAATAGGTCAAACAACTCATGTCTGATGTTTTGAAAAATAGATCTGAAGTTAAGCTTCAAAGGAATTCATTGAGCGTGCTGGAACATCCTACATGGAATGAAGTGGATGATGATAACAATTTTGATACCAGCAGTGGCTCTGACATTGGTGAACATGATTTCTACAGGGGCAGCGAGTTTCATAAAATTAGTAAGCCAAGGGTTCGACCAACCAGACTCTGATATCATGTTAAAGTAATTTAGATCAAACATAAAAGGAGGCTAGAATTCTCAATAAGCTGTTTATTATGAGTGCTTAAATTAACCTAAATACAAAGAAATTATATATAGGTTAAACTGAAAATATTATTCTACCCTTAATAAATAAGACTAGATAAATATTATTTAACACATACAAGCTGAAAAAAAAAAAAAACCAAACAAATAAAAGATACCATGTAAGAAAAGTAAACTGGTATAAATTCTAAATCCTTATTCCTGCCCCGTTCTCCATATTGATCAAATTTGGACAAAAACCTGGAATATATAACTTAGATTTGAGAATCGGGAGAGAAAAGAATGCGTTCCCTACTTTTAAATCACCCAATTTTCAATATTGTTGTTATATTTTCCACTGTTACCGATACATTTTACTGAAACTCAGATTAAGTTTTTTCAAGAACTTTCTCTTTTCATCCAGTAAATTATTTTTTATATTAAATGACAATAAAATTATATAGCAATTAAGAGTTTAATGAGACTTTTATTATATAAATATAAGCTTTTAATTCCTAGACTTTTACCTATAAAAGATATACTATTAAATTTAGAGTGTCCAAGCTTATAATTATCAAAACTATATAAAATATCATTACGTGAGTATTTTTCATTAATAATAAAACATATATTTTCAATCCATTTATTTTTACGCTTCATATCCAAATGTTAATCTATTTTAGAAACATATTTTGATATATAAAGTCTAACAATTGGTATTAAAAACAGTAATAATACCTCTATCTTGATTAAAAAAATATTATGGATGAATGAGATTTTTTATCGGCCTTGATATCTATATTGATATATCTATTAAGAATTTTTATGCTCAAGTAAATTAATTAATCTGCTTAATTATATTTTATCTACCCTAAAAATTTTAGGAACAACCTTGGTTTTCAAATTAAACTAATGATTAACTTAACTTTATTTATGACCAGAAAATTTAGTTTATGTTGGAATGAGTTCCGATAATAGTAGCAAAAACAATTATGAACATGCCTAATATTAGCATAGGAATAAATTGAAAATTATTTGTGTCAAAAATAAACAATTGGGGTTTTTGTTTTATGAATTGTTCTGATGCTTCATATGGTTATAATCATTAGAAAAATTAATTTCTAATCATTTTGGGCTGTCCATTTTATTTTGTTTTAGGCTGTGTAATTTTAATTCACATGGCCATCACTTTGATTGCTACATGATTTATTTTCATGGTTTTATTTTGTTTTCTTTGTTGTTTCTTTTGTGAATTAAAAAAAAAGGACATCATGTTATTTTATGTTATATAAATTATACCTTAACTTAATGTCTAGTGATCTATGTAACATTTAATTAATGAAGGTCTAGCCACAACATCTTTAATTAATTAAATAAGAAAATAAATTATGAAATGTTAGGATCACATAAATAATTATATATATTAGTTTTAATTCATTATACTAAATATAATAAATATGATCCCACATGAATTTTTCATTATATTTATTTAATTAATTAGGATAAAACATCAAATTATTTTGTATAATTAACCCATAAGAATTATAAATTAAGTACATAATTTGATAGTTTTATTGTAAGGTTTAGGATACAATATCAAATTATTCTCATAATATATACCCACAAAATTATGAATTAAGTACATAATTTGATAATTCTATCATACTATATATTTTAATCTGCTTGAATTAAGAACTTAGCCCACAAGCAACTTTTATGTCATTAGATTCAATTTTAGCATGATTTACATTGGTATAGCATGAAATTTTGTTTATTCCTTAATTTTGACATAAATATGTACTTTAAATTTATTTTTTTTAGTTACACAACCTTCTAATTTCTCTCATATTTGTTGTGATTTTCCTAGTTATAACTATAAGTATGGAAGGAAATAATTCTCTTTTATTTGGGGTGGATGAACATAGATTATAGAATTAGAAAAGACAAATCACTTGTAGTTATTAACACCAGCACTTTAAAGGATATTTAGCTTTATGAACGATAGGAGCAATCTAATCGCCGTAGTATGATGTTCATAAAAACTAGAATATTCGCTATTATACATGGTTTGGTCAATCAACATAAAAAAGTATGTGATTTGCTAAAAACAATTGATGATCAATTCATCACTTTAGATAAAGCACTAACAAACACCCTAATCATTAAGTTTTCATCTATATGGCTTATTAATGTGAGATGTGTGTTAGCACATCATGTAGATAAAGGACATTACGACTCACTATATCTTGAATAATCTCCCATAATAATATGGTCCCTTTAAAATATCACACAACACATAAAGATAAATGGTCAATCAATAAACTTATGACCATATGTGTTAAAAAAAAAAGGACGGTTGGTAATGGAACTAGAAGAAAGTGCAACGCTGGCAATGTGGGGGGAAGGACAAGACTCAAACTAATAAGAAGAAGAAAGGTAAAATGCCTCCCCAACTTGATATTAAGATGGAATCCACATATTTCTTCTTTAAAATAAAGGACACATGAAAAAGAAATATGCCAAATTTCAAAAATAGCTTGAAAAGAAAAGTATTCCAATCTCATTTGCTTGTTATGAATCTAATATGGTTGATATTAATTATAACACATGGTAGATTGATTCTAGTTCTACAATCCATATTTTAATAACTTTGCAAGGTATGCAATACCAAAGGGAAGTAGTGGGAAATGAGCAAAATATCTATCCAAGAAACAAAATGTGTTCACATGTTAAGGCATAGGAACATGCTATTTAACTTTAAGTAATGATTTTGTTTTCAAGTTGGAAAGGATTTTTGATGTTATGTTTTTTCTAGAAACTATACCTTTTGGATATTCCATTAAGTCTTTGAAAACTTTTAATTTATCTTATAAATCTGATTGTGTTGGAAATAGTATTTTTTCTGATGGTATTGCTATATTATTTATAAAACAATGTCATTTATAGTTCAATGCATGTTCACACTATCATTAAAAGATGTGTAATTAACAAGGATTTATCTATAACATTGCACCAAAGATTAGGACATGTCCACAAAAGTTTCAAAATCAATAAAATAGGAGTACCAAGTGTCTACTTAGTATTCCTAATTTTATTAACTTTTAAACTTGTGTGGATTGTATTAAGGGAAATAAACCAACAAGTCAAAGAAAGGTGCCAATAGGAGTTCAAACATATTAGAAATCATTCGTATTGATATATGTAGTCTAGACATTGACTTACATAGTAAAAAATACATCATCTTTTTTATAAATGATTACTTATGATACATGTATCTTTACTTGCTTTATAACAAGAACGAGGCATTATATGCCTTTAAGATTTTTAAGGTTGAAATAGAAAAACAATGTGGGAAATATTAAGATTATGAGATGAGATACAGGTGAAGAATATTATGAAAGATACATAAAGGATAGATAAGCACTTGGTCCATTCACAAAGATTCTTCAAGAGAATGTGATAGCTGCTCAATACACTATCCCTAGTTCACCAGACCAAATGGTATAATAGAAAGAATAAAATGAATATTATTGGACATGATACAGAGTATGCTTAGCAACATCAATCTTTCTAAATCCTTATGGACTGAAGCAGTAAACATGACAGTGTACATATTAAATCAATTTTCAACCAAGGCTATTCCAAAAATGCTATTTGAGTTATTAAAAGGTTGGAAGCTGAGTTTGCAACATGTGCGTATTTGGGGATGCCCGTCTAAATGAAGAATTTATAATCCATAAAAAAATAAGTTGGACCTAAGGACCATTAGTAGGTATTTTACTGGATATGTTGAAAGGTCTAAAAGGTACAAATTTCATTTTCCATCTCACAACACTAGGATTATGGAATCAAGAAATGCAGACTTTCTTGAAAATGATTTGATTAGTGGGAACAATCAAAGTAGGAACATAGTTTCTGATAAGGATCATTCAGAATCATAATCTTCCACATCAAGTGATAGATTGATTATTGTTCACAGTATCCCTTAAGTACAAACTGATGTTGAACAACTAATCATTGAAATTCCACAAGCTGTTGACAACAATTTAGTAGATTATATGGTCTAAGAATTACCAAGAATTTCTAAACAACTAGTTGAAACGAATACTTCTTAAGAAGATGATGATACAATATAAGAATATCAATTAGAATCAAAAGATTAATAATTTATATGATTATATTATGTATTTATAAGAATTTGACTATAACATTGGAGCAAAAAATTATCCTGAATCTTTTTCACAAGCCATAAGTTGTAAAGAATTAGAATTATAGTACAATCCCATGAAAAACAAAGATGAATTCTATAAAGAGTAATAGAGTTTTGGATCTTATTGAGTTGCCTAATGATGCAAGAGACATTGGATGTAAATGGGTCTTTAAGACAAAGATAGACTCAATAGACAACATTGAAATATACAAGGTAATACTCTTTGTTAAGGGATTCACTTAAAAAGATGCAAACAATTACACATTGACTTTCTCCCTTGTATCTAAGAAATATTCTTTGTGTGTTATTTTGGCATTAGTGATATATGTTCATGTGGAAATATAATAAATTGATGTGAAAACTTCATTTCTCAATGGAGATCTAGAGGAGGCGATTTACACGAAATAACCTAAAGGATTCTCCTCTAGTGATGGTAAGCATTTGATCTGCAAGCTCAATGAATCTATATATAATTTAAAAAAAGTGTCCTAACAATGGTATTTTAAGTTCAATGATGTAATTTCTTCATTTGAATTTGTAGAAAACATCATGGATTAATATATTTACCAAAACTTAGTGGAAGTAAGATTTGTTTTCTTGTTTTTATAAATGAATGATACTCTACTTGCAACAAATGATAAGAGTTTGTTATATGAGGTGAAACAATCTCTCCAAAGATTTTGACATGAAAGATATGGGTGAGGCATCTTATGTCATTGACATTAAGATCCATAGAGATAGATTGAAAGGCATTTTAGGTCTATCTCAAGAAACCTATATCAACAAAGTTTTAGAGAGATTTTGGGTGAAAGATTGTTCACCAAATGTAGCTCTCATTGTGAAGGGTGACAAGTTCAATATTAACCAATGCCCAAAAAATGATCCTGAAAAGGAACAAATGAAGAACATTTCATATGCTTTTACTATAGAAAACCCGATGTATGCTCATGTCTATACAAGACATGACATTGTATTTGTTATGGGAATGTTAGGATGATATCAGAGTAATCCAGGTATAAACCACTAAAGAGCTATAGATAAAATAATGAGATACCTTTAAGGGACTAAAAACTATATGCTTATGTATAACAAAGAATCTGGAAGCAATTGGCTACTCAAATTTAGACTTTGTTTGTGCGTTGATTCACCCAAATCAACATCATGATATATTTTTAAGATGGTATGTGGAACTGTATCTTAGAGAAATGCTAAGTAGACTTTAACTGTTACTTCCACTATGAAAGCTGAGTTTGTTATCTATTTTAAAGCTACTGGACATGATGTATGGTTATAGAGTTTCATATATGGGCTTAGAATCACAGATTCTATATATTTCTAGGTCATTAAGAATATATTGCGATAATTCAGTTGTTGTTTTTGTGGCTAAGAACAACAAAAATGGTAGTCAAAGTACACATATCGACATCAAGTATTTAGTCATAAGAGAACATGTTAAGAAAAAAAAAGTGATCATTGAGCACATTAGAAATGAATTGATGATCACAAATCCTTTGACTAAGGGTATACCACCATTTAAATTCAAGGATCATATAGTGAAAATGGAACTTGGTTTCATTATTTGATGTTTTAAAATTCAAGGCTCAACTTAGTTGTATGAACTATATCATTTTTAAAGAAATTCTATTTATTGTGATGTTTTCGTATATTTATATGCATCTTAATTTATTTCAGAAAAATTATCTGTATAGGACCAAGAATAAACATAAGGCTTATTCGTTAAGTGAGGTTGCCACATATAGAATAATACTTGGAAAATTAAATGCATTATAATACATGAAATTTAATACTCGTTATTAGAGGAATTATTGCCATGATTCATACATTTTTTTCATAAGAAAGATTAAATATGAGATTAAGTTAAGATATTGAGTTAAGTGTATGGACCAAATGGAAGAATTTTAAAATTATATTTTACTAAATCCCTGTTAATGTGGGATTTATATTTTTCAAAAACTTTAACTTTTGGTCCAATAAATTAACTCTTATATTAAATGGCAACAAAGTTATATATCAATTAAGAGTTTAATGAGACTCTTGTTGTATAAATAAAGTCTTTTAGTCGCTAGGTTACACATTAATATACATACAGACTTTTACTTATAAAAATTCACTATTAAGCTAAGAAGTATCAAAATCCTTTTTTTTAAAGGGAGCATTTTGTAAATGCTTTTCATCAATAGCAAGAAGTCACTATCTGAAAATTGCATAACACCGATGAAATATTTTGTCAGTATTTAAACATTGATTCTATAGGAAAAAAATATGTTGTTGGAGTCATAGATGGTAATTGGTCATCGAAAAAAATATCATTGATGATTTAATTTTTTGGTCATTCTATTGGTAATACAATTATCGATGAGTTACATACAAAAAAAAGCACACCAAACAAAAAAATTATTGGCATCATTCTATGGTAATTCCATTTGCGATCAATGCAGACAACTTTAAACTGTTATAGATTTATATATTGTTAGTGGCAAGTCCTGTAATTTTTTTCAAACTCTCTGGACTTTCCAAAGGACTTAGTTCATCAACAATTCCGTCTAAAATTGTTAGTGGAAAAGTCTAGTAACTTTTTTCCAACTCTCTGAAATTTTTTGATGGACTTATTCCATCGATCATTCTATCTATGATACAAGTTATATTGATAATTCCATCAGTATTGTATTTAATATGCTTTTTTTTTAAATAAAATAAAGAAAACAAGGGAAAATAAAAAAAGAATAAAACTAAAATAAAAAACTAAAATTTTATTATTAATTTAAAAAATCTTATGAATACAATTTGTCTAGTGGACAGAAGCTAAAAGAGAAGAAAGAGGCAGAGGTGGATCTTCGTCGAAACCAGGTGGGTGACGAGGTAAACCACATATAACAGTGAGGGTTGACAACAATTGCTTAAGGATATTTGCTTTATCCTTTAGGCCAGTCATCTCAGACCTAAGTTGGATCGTCTTAACACTAAGCTAAGAAGTTTAAGCTTCAATATGTTCTTGTACAATCACCTGGACAACCAGAGATTGCTGGCTCGAACCCGATTATGAGGAACCAACAATCAATACACTACGACCCGTTCGCATATCCTCAGCCATAGTGTTTGAGATACCGTAAACCCAATTTCTATTGAGTCCATCAGATGATCCAGCCTCTAACCACAAATTCAAATCAAGTTCTGATGGGTCAAAGGATCATCCCCATATCTCTTTTGCAATCAGGTGTTATATGTTTCATGAAATAAAAACAAGACATCAATTTTTTTTAAATAATAACTTAAGAAAAAAATTGTTGAAATCTAACTTAGCACGAACTTCTAAACTCATTTATCTATAAGCTATTGCACCCCTCTCTAACGATCCTCATTTCACATGTATATGAGTTTTAACTAAAAGCTCCATCAATCTTGGATCACATCCAAGAACCATAGCCTGCAAAAGAAAGCTACTGTTATTTAAATATTTTTAAATAATAAAAAAATTTAAAAAAGATATATGTAATAAAATAGAATCTTATCATCTGCCTTACATGCAAAATGAACAGAAAGGATATGCAAGTCTGCGTGGTAATTGAACTATGAATCTCATTATTTTGGTTCTTCGTGTTGAACTATGACCACCACATGAAAAACTCATATGTAACATGCTGGATAAAAGCGTCTTAGATAGCCTCCGAGATATGCGGAGGTCTGAAATCCCTCAACACGGCCACATCTTCCTAGCATATTTCTTTTATTTTTTTGCTTCGTGTACCAAAAATCATGCAACCTGGTACATAGAAATAAATTATCGGTTAAGATAATGAAAAATAAATTTGCATATTTTAAAAAATATCACATCTTGAATTCAATCTTACCTAATGGCGTTGTGATTCTCCCATACCCTATTGGTAACAATGTTGTTAGCCTCCTCCCAGTAAATTTTTTCTTTGTATGTAAATTTTATAAAATAATTAGTTTATTAAAATAAAAAACATAATGGAATTAAATAATACTAAAATATTTATATATTTACTAACATTGAATTTTTCGAACCGAACATCAATCAGAGACTTCCATTCAAGATTTTTGGAATCCTGACTCCACTAAAACAAAGGCACTTCCATCAATGATTTCATCACCGATGTTATCATGTGAGTAGCCTCCATATTTGAAAACCTTAAATTCTATTTGTTCATTGAAATTATTTATTCAAAAATTATCCATTGTTGTTTATTTTTTAATAGTGTCGAAAAGGAAAACATATATGTTGTGGTTGGGCTTCCATTGAGCAATGTATTTCCTAGTGTATACATCCTACTCAGAAGGGACACCCCATTTGCAAGGTGACCTCATATTCGACGAGCCTGTGTCGAGAGAGGGTGCCTGTGCCACAGGTACCCAGTCATGGTCAGCACCTAATGACTCATGGTCATCAGGAGTGCTGCTATAAGAACCAGCAGCGCTTTTATCCGTATTATTCACTAATGACTTTATCTTCGTCTTCTAAATAAACTAAGTATAAAAAGGTAATAAAATTATCATTATATTCTATTTTTAAAATAAAAATTGGCAACACCTCTTTTATATGGGAGATTACCCAAAAACATTTATCTGCAAATTCCCATCAATAAATAAAGCCACAAACTAATTTATTTTATTTATGACTAATGTTTTTAAGGAAACCACAAAATTTATTGTCTCTCATAATTTTCTCATTCTATGCTCTACATGCATTTGAAGGAACTAAGTGACATGTACTTTGAAACTAATCACAATTGTTTTTTAAACCATGTTATCTAACCTAAAACTAACCAATATTAACCTATTTTCACTTTTTCAAACACATTCATAAGCAAACCCTAATTGCCTAAATTTGGAAGTAACTTAATTATTGGAAAAAAAAATAGTAAACAAATATATTGCCATGGAAGGATAACTCTCAAATTATCCACTCAAAGTATCATTAGCCAATAAGAATATGGTGCATTAAATAACCCAAATGAATTGAATCCATTTGTACATAACCCAATACGTACGTTTTATGGTTATATTGATAATTAAGGTGCGCCCTATTAAAGTACTTTCAGGTTTCACGATCAGAAGAGCGCACCATAACTCCATCCATCGTAACATGTGAATGATGTCACATCATGTGCTTAATAGTCTTTGGAGACATGAATAAAGTTTACAGTCTAAGAGTAATTGGGAAGTATCTTAGTTTTCTATGTGCAATAAAAGTCTTTTCCGTACTAGTTAAGGGTTTATACCGAGCATGCCCACAAGTTCTCCGCTCAGTCAAATCTGTATTTTCAAGGTAGTATAACTTCCAGAAGTTTGGACACATATCAATAATATAGTATCTTAGGCTAGATGGTTTGATCATGAATTTAACAATATAGAAGTTCTTTTTAGCCCATTTAAAGATTATGTTGTAACCGACCTCACTAAACTTATGATCTGACTTGATGGTGAACACTTATGTAATGACCAATAATTTATTGTGAATTGTGCACCCATCCTATAATGGTTTGTCAGAATCTTTCAAAAAATCAAAAGACCTGGTTGCGTCTACATTTGGTTCTTCATCTATGATTAAACATTCACCAGTATAACCCTGATTCATGCCTATTACATCGATAACCATACTCTTATAACGATTACTATTATGATATACAACTTCATGTACGTTGCTAGACTTAAAAGTTGACCCAAACATCATTTCTACCATAGTCTCGTAAGGAATATATGGTTCTCCATGTGTAAACCAACACAAGTATTTTTCAATGAACCATTTTTTGTAGAAGATGCATTATAATAACATTTGAATCGAGAAAATTTTTATTTTTACACCTCATACATGGATATTTAACACCGCCTTTACTAATATTTTTAGATTAGATAATGCGTAAGTAATAAAACTCTCAACCCCATTATAATAATTCATCATGTGCAACCCTTCAGGTGAAACTCGATACACCTAAGAACGATCATCCATTACTTTTATGAAACCTATATAGAATATTGATGACAACATGTATTAATTAATAATGTGAACTATATAAATTATTTAACTCAAATTTATTCAATCTATTTTAATATTACCCTTAAATCATTATCAATTTACTCCAAAAATTCAAATTTCTCCAAATTTACTGAAATTTTTAACTTAATATATAATAAAATTGATTAAAGGTGAAATATACCCATTAAATAGGTCATCATTTATTCCATTATAAAACATCTAAGTTACAAAATACATAAAACTCAATTTTATCAAATGAAAAACAAATATAATTTTTCAAAATCTCAAACAAACCCTAACATGTACAAATCATACATTCATACAACAAAAAAAAAGCTATAAAACAAGTAAACACATAAACAAACCACATATACATAAAAATACAAAAAAAAAAAAAACATTTTAAAAATGGGTTACAATAAAAAAATTTGGTAGTTTTTCTTATTTAATGTGGCAAATCTTAAAAAAAAAAAAACCATAATAGAAATACTGACAAACTAAGTGTTGGGGTGGTTGTATTTTTCATTCATTGATTTCCAACTGTAATTCCTTTGCTATTCACCAACACAAAATTTTTATCGGTGAATACCGAGGGAAATAGCGACGTCATATTCTGTCAGTAAATGTCATTGTAATTTACTGATAATATTATTTTTATCAATATTTTTATTTGTATTTTATAATTTTCTAATGATGACTATATTTTCAATTTATTTATTTTTCCGTATCTAATTTAAATATAAATTTGTTTTAGAATCATATTTAGATATCACACTTTTAAGATGTATATATCCAACGCTCAACTGCTGTTTAATTACCATGGCCAAAAGCCATATAGTTGCCATTTTATTGAGCTAGAATCATATAATACTCTCTTGCAGGTGGGGTTCCCCATATGATATAAAATTGTCAACAAAAGTATTCTGCATCTACGGCAATTTATATACATTGAACCCAAAATAAACATCTATCTAGCTACTTGATTTAATACAAAATATTTTTTGGTTAATCACTTGTTTATTTTTATAAATATCGTGCTTACAGCATAAACATTAAAATGAAAATGGTACAAGATAAACAGTACTTCATCAAACATCCTTTAATTCTTCTTCATTGAGAGACTCAAACAGAGAAGAGAAGGAACCAAAAACTGCACTCAACATAAACTCATCTCTCAACTTTCATTTCAAGAACATGAATTGATGCAGATTCTGCCTTCTTTATGTATCCTCTACTTGCTATCCTCTGATACTGCAATGCCATAATTTGGTTGACCCAACAAACTGCTAATTGATCGAGCTTTGACCATACCAAGCTTCACCTTCTTCTTTGCAATCATTAAAGGTTTCTTGTGATCTCCATCTTCATTTGGATCACCATCAAGTTTAATATGATCAGATGATACACGTTTTGTTTCCTTTTCCTCTAATGACAATGAGGAGCTTGATAATGGCTTGGACTCGGCCTTCTTTGGTGCAGTGCGAGCCATGGATCGGCTTCGAACGCTACTCATGCTTCTCAGCCTTCCTTTTCCCAAGTGATGCTCACAAAGTGAGTATCCCACAAGAGTTTGTTGGCAACATCTCCATCCTCTCCCATTTACGCGACTGCATCTCGATCCTTCCATAAGTGCACCACCTCTAGCTTTCTTTCTTGCACTAGTGTTATTGGTAGTACCATCAGCACCCTCTTTGATGATTTCCTTACTTTCTTCTTCTTCTTCTTCTTCATCATCATCATCTTCTTCTTTGTTATTGCCTTTTTGCTGCACACATATCTTGTTCATCTTTATCTTCATTTTCTTATCTTTCACTATCATTATTTCATCATCATCTGATCGCCTTTCGAAGCTTCCTCTTCTCTTCTTTAACGGAAATGCTTTCTCTCCCTCACCCCACATCCCAACTCCTATATTGCAATCACACAACAACAACAACAACAAAATAAATAGCAAAATATAACTTCCATGCGTTTCGGAAATGGGAGGATTTTTACCTTGACGGGAAGAACTTGATGGTGTAAGATTCATAGTTTCAATTTCTGCACCCATTAAACTTCCCTTCCTAAAAGCAATAACCAGATGAAGAAGATCCACAACCACACACATGAAATTTACAGCTAGAGAAAACAAATGCTAGTAGCCAGTAAGGAAGAAAAAATGAGTGCAAAAATGTGTGTATATATTAGAAACGGGGACCAGCATCCCATGCTAACATGCACCGCATAGGCATATTAGTTGGCCAAAATAGAGCGAGAAAAAAAAACAAGAAGAAGAAGAAGAAGACTACCTAGATTGGATAATTTAGATTAGATGGTAAGGAATGGTTGCTAGCCAAAGCTGATAAAAGAAAGAATAAAACACTTGAACAGTATTTCCACTAATTATTAGTCACAGTATATCTTTTATTTATTTATTTTTCTGGTAAAACAAATACCGGGTCCTCTCTCTCTTTTCACCCTCTTTTACTACAAGATTTCATGAAAGAAGAGAACAACATGGACTTTTAACTTTATGTCTTCTTTCTTACCTGGTATCATTACTCCTCTCTCCTTCTCTCCCCCTCTCATCTTTCTCCAACAAAATCTACACAATGAAATCACAACAAATAGAGGATCCAGTCAATCAAACTTTATTGTCTAATGTAACTCTTATGGGGTGCAAAATTAACCACGCAAGGTAAATCCAACAAATTGCCTTTTTACGTTATACTGAACACAAGTGCACTCCTATATTACAAGACCTACCAAATGAACTCAAAAACAAGAAATATTAAAAAGGGTATAGAATTTTTCTTTTTTCCACCTACCAAAAATTAACAATCACCGCTTACCTTCTTTTCTTGTTGTGCTACAGCCGCATCCGAGCAATCTAGGCCACTACTTCCACCTCCGATCGGTTGATTTGGTTGATCAGGTGTGTGGGAATCAAAGCAAGCAAGTGTATGAGGTTCTTGAGGGAGATTTTGAAGTGGGTTGTTGTGTAGTTGAAGTTGCACCACAGGAGACTGGCTAAACTGGGGATCTGAGAGAGGTACAGGAGAAAGAGAAGATAGAGGTAAGGGAACCTGTCTTTTCCTGATCCTCATAGCTAGGTGCAAGATAAGATTTTGCTATCTGTCTCCTTGCCTTAAGAAGATTTGATCAGACAAAGAAACCAGACTAACCCACAACCAAGAAGTGAATTTTCAAGGGAAGGTCAGAATTTTACAAATATGGAGAGAGAGAGAGAGAATTAATAAAGATAGTGCAAAGACCCCAATACTACTTGCTATATACCACTACAAAAACCAAGAACAAGGAAAAAAATAAAAAGTAAAGGCTTTATTAATTAATAAAAACACATATTAGTTTCTCTCTCTCCCTTACTTTTTTTTTTATTATTTATTTTGTTGCACTCACAAAGCAAAGGGAATAGGAAGGGTAGTCGTCGTGATACTTATGGTTAGAGGGGATATGCAGGTGGGAAGGCACGTGCGAGTGACTGGCG
>Ga0307511_10004338_pt1 | contig 14474 bp, 9 predicted proteins | sample 13_EM_MG_FD_200266 | JGI IMG/M metagenome (GOLD analysis project Ga0307511, IMG submission 200266) | Populus trichocarpa ectomycorrhiza microbial communities from riparian zone in the Pacific Northwest, United States - 13_EM | ecosystem: Host-associated > Plants > Roots > Unclassified | place... | reverse complement strand
AACATTTAATAAATTATTTAAAATAAAATAAGTAACAATCAAAAGAATGAGGATCAAATTTGATAGATAAAAAATTTCAATAAAAAAATGATAAGGAAAAAACAAATAACAATTATAAAAATGAAGACCAAAGTTAATATAAAAATTAAATTTTAAGAGATAAAATTAAAAAATAAATATTCAAAATAAAATATATATAGCAATCAAAAGTTTGAGGACCAAATTTGATATAATCAGCAAATAATATGATATTTCTAAATTTTTCACAACTTCTGGAAAATGTTTTACGCCCAAATTTTCTAGGAGAACACTTTCCTGGAAACCAAGCCAAATTTTTCTTTGACTGGAAAGTGTTTTTCGTTGACCAACTTTTTTAATAACAAATAAATAAATGAAATTTTAAAAAATAATTTTTTAAAAATTACTTTTCAAAAAATAAACATAATGTAAATTCAAATCTAAAAATGGACACGTGATAAAATAAGAAGAAAGTTGAACCCAGCTTGCAAGAGCATCCGAGAAATCCATTGACAGATGAAGGAATTTATGTTCTTTTATGGGCTTAGATTCTTTCCATTAAGAAAGTTCTCCAGCCCAATTCCAAACACCAGACAAAGATCCAGTCCTCTTGGAGCCGTTTAGGATTTTGATAAAAAAAGTTTTGAAGTGTTTTTAATTTTAAAATATGTTAAATATTTTTTTTATTTTTTTAAAAATCTATTTTAATACAACCATATCAAAACAATTTAATAATAAAAATAAAAATACTTTTAAATCTAGTCTGATAGTCTATTTTTGCGGCTTATTAGCCTGAGCTTAAACCAGCCTTTTCATATTTATTCTGGTCTCTGCCGATCACAAGTCAGAGGACAGCAGCTCTCTCAAATTGTATGGCGCCCTTATTTCCACGCCACGAATCAATCGATTAGATCTTATTATTCATATCTTCATTACGAATCAAATTGATTCCCAATGCAATTGCGATTTGTAAACCTCTAGAATACAAGATGAAAATATATAACAACCCGCCTGTTTTTCTGACAGCAACCAACAACTAACTCCCCTCTCTTCTCTTCCCTTTTCTTCAATCCAATTCAATTCCCTGGTTAAGATTCAGTCCATATAGGTGTGTAGTATCAATATCGAACTTGACTTGTTCAATCACCAAAATAATAATAATAATAAAGGATTTTGTTTTAATGAATAACAGAAGAAAGAGAAGAGAAGAAACTGGAGGAAATGGCGGGATCATCAAGGCAGAGCTTGCCTTCATGGATAACTGCAGCAGCAGCAACAACCACAACAAGAGTTGATATTGAAGGAATCAACAAAGAAGGTAGTCCTAAAAATGAGGAATCAAAATCAGTTCCATCAGCCTCAGATTTTGATTTAGGTTTTGCTGAGAGAGCTTTCGCTGCCGCTGGTGCCGCTGTTCTTTCCGCCGTCATTGTTAACCCTCTCGATGTTGCCAAGGTAACGAACTCCCTTACATTTTTTACTTTAATTTCTCAATCGCCACTCGTTTTCTCCAACACACACTCTCTCTCTCTCTCTTGTTTAATTAATTAAATCTGTTTTGTGAGTGATTATGCTTTAATTTAATTAATGATTTGTTTACTTGTTTTTCATAGACAAGGTTGCAGGCACAGGCAGCCGGAGTTCCTTACCAAGGTCTATGTGGAACGGCGAGTTTTGAATCAAATACGGTATTACCATATGCTAATTAACTTGAACATAATTAGATTTTTATTGTTTTTTATTTTTTAAATTATGAGGAAGGAAAGGAAATTAGGAGAGTGTTTGGTAAATAGCATATTGAACAGTGTTAGTTTTGGTTCTATTCCAGATGTTTCCATGTGTGAAAAGTTCATCGCATGCAGTTCCTGGCTCGCAACAATTGTGCGCTTCAGAATGTAATCGGTACAAGGGAGCATTGGATGTTTTCAATAAAGTGATTCGACAGGTTAGTGAGTTAATTAGAATCAGAAAGTATAGTGGTTGTTATTTTTAAAGTATTTTTTATTTAAAAATATATTAAAATAATATTTTTATATATTTAAAAAAATATATTTATAATATAAGAACATTAAAATATCTAAAAAAACATAAAAAAATAATTTTAAATAAAAAAATTAAAATAAAAAAAAAAACAGAAAAAAAATTAAAATTTAGAGAAATGCTATTGTGTTCCAAACGGTGTATTCCAAACGGCCCCTTAAACTTGATAATGTTGCAAGTAATGGGCCCAACTTCTTTCTTAAATGATGTGCTTTGTTGGTATTCCAACTTCCAAGGAAAGATGACAGGGAATTCTTATTATGAATTTCATTGACCTTGAAATGATACATTGAAAGAATTCTTTGGGTCTTTCAATATCAATTAGTTGATTATTTTGCTCCTGTGATGGGTGTTTTTATGATGTAGTTCCATCTCAGAGAACCATGCATGCATCAAATTGCTGCATGGATTTTTGGTGTCAATATATAGTCTTAAACTTTACGTCATTTTTGTAATCTTAAACACATTAATGCATGCTGTTGATGCGTTAAAGACGCAGAAAATTTAAGGGTTTTTTTTTTCCTTTTGGTATGGGAGAATTGTTGACATATAAAGGCAATGCAGAGTTTTGAGAATGGTTTTTAGTGTTTCAGGGCTGATAATTTTGTTAATTTTCTTTGCATTGTATGAACTTTGATTTTTGGAAACAAAGTGTCTGCACCAAGCTAGGCTGGTGGGATGCTGCGATCTATTGTACTAATATAGATGGGAGTTGGAAAGCAGAATGCATCAACAAATTTTTCTATATGAAATGACTTCTTAGTGCCATGGAAGTAGGGCAGCAATTGCTTTGTACTTATAGATTATTATGTCTTTGTGCTGCTAAGTTATTTGTCTTCTTTCTACTTTGGTGCATTTGTTATTTTTCTGGTTGAATTAGTGCTTGGCAAGAATGTACTTATTCAGAGGCTTCACAGGGGTGAATTTGTGCAGGAAGGTATTGGAAGGCTATGGAGAGGCACAAATGCAAGCTTAGCTTTGGCTGTCCCTACTGTAAGTCTCTAGATTACAAGAGATTTCCTCCTCTCTTATTGTTTATGCCTTTTACAGAGTGTTGGGATAATGGATTGGAAGCTGATTTCGCACGAAGATATTGTTCGCATCTTCTGGGTCATGTTTTGCTGATGTTGTTTGTGTTTTTTTGTACTGTAAACCAGGTTGGAATCTACATGCCTTGTTACGACATTTTCCGGAATTCAATGGAAGAATTTACAATTCAGAATTGCCCAGCCTTGACACCTTATGTCCCGCTAGTTGCAGGGGCAGTTGCACGCTCAATATCTTGTATTACTTGTTATCCAGTGGAGCTGGCAAGGACCCGCATGCAGGTAGTTTGCTTGTTGGTTTTGTTTTTTAGCATCACATATATTAAGGTGTCCATGGATTACTGACTTGATTAGTTTACTTGATCCTGATTGGTTACCTTATACCTCGATCCTTTGTTATGAATATCATCACATATATTTGTAACTGCACATACTGTAAATATTCTAGTTGTGGGCATTTTATCCAATCCAATAAACTTGATGTCAGTAAAAAAATCATTCAAGTATGTGTTAGTTTCTGATAGGAGTAAGATTGTGCAATGCATGTGTTAACCAGGTGAAATTAGGGAGTAATTAATGTTGGAACAGATGATTAGATTACTAACTCTGTTGAGTGATTAAGTTGCTACTGAACAACGATCATAATCAGGAAGAATGTTCAAACTGTTAATCCTAAGATAATGTTTCTTGCTCATTTTTGCTATCCTTAAACTGCATACCTTTTGAGAATTTTGATCTGTGATAAAGGCTTTCCACCACATGCATTGAGATAGCTATATATTATGGAGAATCCATTCTGCATTCTAATTACCTCTGACTAATAATAGGCATTTAAAGAAACACAAGCTGGTGTGAAGCCTTCAGGAGTGTGGAAGACATTAATTGAAGTCATCAATCCAGTTGGGGGAACAAACAACACTCAAAAGTGTAAGTTGATGTCCAAGTTTATAATGTGTTGATTTGGTCTCTCTCTGACTGACAGATTTGATTCTACTGATTGAGACTGTTAAATTGAGTCGTCAGTATAATAAATTAAAATGAATTGCTGTAGTTTTTTGTATTGCCTTTTCTACCAAGCACAAATAATGTATGAACTTTAAGTAACAGTGCAAAGCTACCGCATCCTTTGGACTGGACTTGGAGCACAGCTTGCTCGTGATGTCCCCTTCTCTGCAATCTGCTGGGCAACCCTTGAGCCTGTGAGTTTTTATTATCTAGAAAAACATGATTTTTCAAATATATTTGGATCACACCTATTGAATGCGAAGCTGCTTTTCCTGCAGATCAGGAGACAAATTCTTGCCCTCTTGGGTGATGAAGCTGGGGCATCTCGTGTCCTTGGGGCAAACTTTTCTGCTGGCTTTGTTGCAGGAACCCTTGCAGCAGCTGCTACGTGTCCATTTGATGTCGCAAAGACCAGAAGGCAGATAGAGGTGAGTCTGTAAAACCAGCCCTTATTAACATGAATAAAAAAATTTCAGAAGGAAAAATGAATAAAACAGAGGTATACTGTTGACAAACTGTATCAGTTATAATTGCATGAGAACTACCAATATCGAGATGGGTCTTGAAATTTTAGTTATACTTTTATATGTTATAATTATTTGAACCTAAATGCTTATGAACGAGGAAGGATTACAATTCTCTGTAGCGTTAGATACTCGATGACTTAGCATGCATCTAGAATTGAAGTTGTCACTGCATAATACTGTACATTAGTCTGATAGTCTTTGTACGAGATAAAGTACCTAAAGCTAATATTTGAGGTGAAAATTAGACAGCCACATGCATTTTTCCCCCTCATGCTTTCAAATTCCTTGAGCGTGCTGCTGATACTGTTATCACGGTTACTATTAGACTACCGTACTTTCAGTATTATTTCAGCAGGGATGTGAACACAGGTGCAGTTGCTGTGTTTTCATTTAATATTGCTGCTTTGAAATGATTGTCCATGTTAAAATGATCACATGTCATAGCTGTTGTTATTGGAGTTGGCAATTGACATTATATTTTATCAACTTTGACATAAAAACTTCTAGTCGATCACTAACATGCATATTTTTTTTGTTTTGGCATAATGCTTGTGATGTTTGCAACTATAGAAGGATCCGACTAGGGCATTAAATATGACTACAACACGAACATTGCTGGAGATCTGGAGGTATGTTTGTTTTTATGTTATTCTTCATTCACGAGGAAGTTGCTTAAGAACCAGGCGATTATCTCTATGCTTTGAGTGGGTTTACTGGTGATGTTAAATTGATGCACTGATGCTCTCTTGCTACATGCCCAGTCTAAAGATTCTCCGAGATGGGGCTTTTGTAATCTAACGATGGGCACCTACAGAGAGCATCATCTATAGGATAGGACCACATTATCCTGATTGATAGTCTGTAAGCTGCTGATCAAATTTGCTCTGGCTGTGGGGTGAATCTTAGGGTTTGATGTATCCCTTATCATTTGAAACCATGTCATGAAATTGCTGTGTGGTCACTTACAAATTAACTGTGCTTTACAAACTTGAATTGGTGACCAACGCTGGGAAGTGTTCTGTTAATGCCGGTCCTGCTAGGAAAGCTTGAATGCCCAACTGTGCACAGGTTTAATTCCCCATCATTGACATCTTAGAGTTAGAAGGTCAATATTTTCACATTCTGTCTCCTTTTATCTTTAGAAATGTGCATTACTGATCACAGAGGAAGCGAAAGTTCACCACTCCAACAGCCATATCAGTGCCATTTATGCTTCACATATTTCTGGCCAACCACTCACCATATTTTTTTGTGGAACAGGGATGGAGGAGTTAAGGGACTGTTTACAGGAGTTGGTCCCCGTGTTGCTCGTGCTGGCCCTTCTGTTGGAATAGTCGTTTCCTTTTACGAAGTTGTCAAATACACTTTACATCACAGATACCACCAGTTCACAAAATGAAAGGGGTAAACATCAGCATTGGTTCTGTACGTCAATTGAGAATGACTCCTACTGGTAAGAAACGTTGGCAAGTGTGATTGCATTATGAGACGTTGACTTGTCTTCAAAAAAAAAAGAGGGAGAGAGTCACTCAGCCCCGCATTCCACTGAAAGTATCTCGTGAGCTTTGGCGAACAGGCAAGGATCTTAGTACTTCAAAAGCAACAGGATAGAGACAGACAATAAGAAATCACCTTCTTGGGGCCTGGGAATTCCGGGATAGTTTTTTACTCGCACTGCAATTTTTTCCTGAAATGCAAATGTGTCTTGCTTTATTTTGTTTTACTATAATCATTATTTTCTGTTATCCTTTTAACGCTTCAAGCCTGATTTGCAATTGTAAAAAAAAATGGAATATGAAATTGTGCAGAGTTATGGAATATGTTTATTCAAGAATTGAACACCCAAATAATTAAAACACCACAAATCAGTAAATCACCAATCCTCCCCCCTAAAGAAGACATCTCACACCATAAATTTGTTACAGTTATTTACATTCAGACCTCAACTGTGCTTTCAGTTTTATAACTACATTCTGCAAATGAGCAAAATTCAAAGCTAGTCACCTATCTGCAGTAAGGAAACAGAGAATACAAAAGTAAGAGATCTGAGAACAAACAAGATGACAAGCAACTCCCTCAGCGTGAAAGTATAACAAGCTAACAGAACATTGCGATCTATTTTGCATAGACATTCATTAGATCTAATTTTTTACAGCCTGCAGTCTCATACATGCTCAAGTTGCGATGACATGCTCCAGAAAGGCATTCTACGTCAGATAAATCTCTACTCATTTAAGTAATTCTCACTGACAGGAAACACAACTAAAACCTAGAATGCAAGCAATTCCACATGAATTTTTAACCTGGTAATTTAAATTGCCAATTTCGGATCCGCTGTGCCTTTGGCATTGCCTTCTTCTGTTAGAAGATTGTTGGGATCCTGCAATAGAATATAAAATCAGCAGCATTGAGATGAGATGTAATCTGGGGAACGTCAGGACCAGTAGGAATATACCTCCATTCCCCATTTGATGTAATCTGGGGACTCGCAGGCTTTATATTCATCAACCAAACTCTCAATTATGTCCCGTGATTCATCGAATTCAGAAAGATCGTTGTCCTGAATAACATCTTGCATTAGATAACAAAAAAGCAGCCTACAAAGCTAGCACATCTTATGTAGAAGCATTCTACACTCTTGGCAAGAAACAGTCTAGTGGAGATTGACAAAATCATGTTGCTCAACTGAAATGGAGCACCGAGAGCTATAAAAGCGTTTTCTGATCGAAAAGATGGATTCTATATTCAAGACTATTAGCTGAAGATAAAACAGCGTATAGCATTATCCATAAATTGACAACTGACCAGAAGCATGAGAGAAACATGAAGGCAACTTACAGCAAACATCGGAAATTTTCTGTAGTTGTCAAGAAATGCTTGCTTTTTTCTCAGCTTCTCATACTGGCTCAAACATTTGCTGAAGAGGTGGCGGATGCTAGTGTGGCTTGCTAGCATGAGACCACTTACCTACAAATGCAGCACGTTCATTTATTCTTTCTCAAAATTCGTATATCATTCCAATACACTAAACATTACAAGGTTTACAAAACTGAATAACATGATCTCAAAAAAAAAAAAATTGTTCTTGGTAAGATTTTAAGGAAAAATAAACCAAAACAGAGAAAGTAAGGCATGAAATAAGTTCTTACCCTGTGGGCAGTTTGAACATAGGGAGACTTTCTAGACAGAGCAACCTTCAAAAATAAAAGGAAAAAAGATAACATTAGCAGATACTATAACTGGTTTGAAGAAGCAAAAAAATAGATGAAATAAAGAGAGATTTTTATTCTTTGTTAATACAGAAAAGGACCTGAATACTTGCAGGACCCCACTCAATAAAGTTAACGAGCTTTCTTTCACGAATCCTCTGCAAACTTTCATGGACCTGATAAAAGAGTTGGCAATCCAATACTGGTGAATTTACTAGTAAGAAAAATGAAAAAAAGATGCTCGCATTTATGAACCTTCTAAATACAAAATATCAACTCAAATAATAGCATCCTCTTCTTGTAATGATATGTAAAGTGCCATGTAACAAGCTGAAAGGGAGCCTGGTCAAAGCTACCAGAGAAAACAGGATCAACACACTGACTAGCCGATGGAAAGCTGTTTCAGGAAAATAGATATTTTTTATTTTTATTTTTATTTTTATTTTTCTATTTTTTATTATGATACTTTTTCTTGTCTTTTTTCTATTTGAAACAGAATATTTTTTCTAATTTCTTTTTTATTCAGCATTATTAGGGTTTTATATTTTTTTATATAAAGAGTCATAACAATATTTTGACAAATAGAAACCTGAATAAATAAAATGAAGTATTTTAAGAGTATCTTATACTTGTGGTCTTTGCGGGTTTTGACATGTAATAAACATTTTTATCCTTCGCTTCGGCTTGTGTTAATAGGTATAGGAGTCTGATGATCCTCGGTGATTATTTTGTTTTGTTGTGTGTTGCAGATTCATAGCAAGAAGAGAGCACAACAATCATTTATTGTTATTTTGCTTTGTTGTGTGTTTTAGAACAACTACGACTAGAAGAATTACAAAACAAAACATGCTAGTGTAGGAGAAGATGAGAAGGTTTCCCTAAAAAAAAATATTCAAGAACTAGTGTGTTGTTTTTATCTGTGTTAGTTGATGTCTTTCCAAATCCTGGTGATGGAACCCACAATAAAGCAACTCATATAAAGGTGCTATGTTAGAGATCTACAATGAAATAGCTCACTCAAAGATGTTGTGTTAGGAATCCATGATGTGGTTGCTCACACAAAAATATTAGGACCTTGATGGGATAGCCCACAAACAAAAAAATGTTATTGATGGAGGTCAGTTTTTAACAAGTTTCTTCCAACATGGAGAGACTGATGCATGAGTTCTTTTTTAAAAATAGATATTTTTGTATTTTGTTTTTCTAATCTTTATTGGGATGCTTTTCTAGTTTTTTTTTTTCTATTTGAATGAGATATTTTTTCTAGTTTATTTTTTTATATTCAGTATTATTAGGATTTTTTAATTTTTTTTATATAAAAAATTGTAATAGTTTTTCAACAAATATAGATATGAATGGATAATTCTTATAAATTTTAATATATAACAAACCCCTTTATGATTTGGTCCTGCATCCATCACTGACGTGCAGCAAGACTTAGCGAAAAGCCAACATACTGAAACTGAAGTATTACATAATAAAGCCAATTTATGAGTTCACTATGGAGAAAAAAGGGTGTTCAGAAGCTAAGGGTTGACTTTCCAAATATGTTGCCCTTGTGAAATACTAAAAGGACTAAACAAGTTCAGCCATCTTTCAAGCAGCCTTCCACGGTAAGATACTTCTAACAGATTCATAAGCTCTGAGATTATTACCTGAGTAGGGTCCACTTCTCCCTGAATAATATTCAATATTGAAATGTACTTTGCTTGACTAGCTTCTTTTGTTCGCGCATAAGAGGAAACCATGATATTCTTGGTCTGCAAAAAAAGGACAGGGTCAGGTGAATACCTATCTGCACTTTGGTTAAACAATAATGATTAATGAATGAAATTTCTCACCTGCAACAGTCTCCTCATAACATCCAGTACAGTAGTTTTACGAATCACATTAGCCTGCCATGAGATTATTTGCATCAGAGCATCAGCAAAATACCTCCTTTAAGAGCATGAGCATGCCCAGATTAAACATTTAAAGAAATGAGAAACCAATAAAATCTATTTTGATGGAGCCACTAATTATTGTTTCTGAAATAATCCAGCTATGTCTCCCCCAAAATCCATAAAATTATTGATGAGATTCCAAATATTGATTAACTGAGACTTTCAACCATAAAACTATTAATGAAACAAAAGATTACCATCGAAAAAATTAAATTGAATCAAGTTCGAATCTGACCTGGCGCTCCACTGTGAGTGGTGTATATCCAGTCATAAGAAAATGACATCTTGGTGTTGGAATTAACGATGCAAGAAGACCAACCAAGTCATTGTTCATATATCCTGGATACCGCAGAGTAGTCGTGCTAGCAGACATTACAGTAGATACCAAAGAGTTTGTTTGAGCAAATGTGGGATTTGACAGATGTAGGCGCTCAACAGCAATTCTATTCAGTGCAGTATTGTCCAGAACGACAACACAATCCGCATTTAGAGTCAGTCTCTTAAGTGTTAAAAGTGAGTTATAGGGTTGGACTACCACATCACTTGTCTCCATCTGGTTAGGAAATACACTGTATGTCTGTACCAACTTTTTGCTATAGCGATCATTTAGAGTCTCTAGCAGATACGAGCCCATACCTTCATTATACAATGCACCACTCAAGAAGTAAGAAAACACTAATGTAAAAAAACTTATCCGAGTTCAAACATATATTAGCCACAATTAAATTCATACAATGTGCAGACATTTGTATTAAGTTGATGCTGGCCACAGCATTATCAAGCTAAGATGCACAAATTATGCATCACAAACCAAGAGCTGTCTGATTTTGAACCAAACTAAGCATAGTGGAACAATGTTCGTTCAAGTGTTCAAATCTGGACCATTTGTCAGATTCTAACAAAAAATGTTGGTAATATTGTCTGTACAAGAGAACTGCAAAATTGCATCGAAACTTCAGAACTTTAAAGACAAGAAAAGGCAACGACAAGTGAAGCAACCTGAGCCTGTTCCTCCAGCAATTGAATGACACAGAACAAAACCCTCAAGACTATCACTTCCATCTGCCTCTCTATCAATCATGTCCACTATATCCTCTTCAACGCCCTTTCCCTGATCAGAAATATATAAATAAACATGAATCACACAAATTCAGTTGATGACAAAAAGAACCTAACTGCAAAACTTTCGAAAAGGCAAGAACTCTTTTACCTTGGATACCCAAAATAAAATCATTCGTCACACAGCACAGACAAGCAACAAACCTGATGATATCCACTGGCCCAGTTATTTCCTGCACCACCACCATGATCTGAAACAAAGATGTTCTCTTGATTGTAAAGATTACGATATTCACTGTTTTGAATTCCATTGATGACCCTGGGCTCCAAATCAATTAGTAAAGCTCGTGGTATGTAGTGCTGATCATCCGCTTGGTAGAAAAACACATCTTTCCTATCACCTCCCTGAATCACACCAAATTCGACAAAATATACGTTAATTGAGTTCCAAATATTTCATAAAAAAATATTTTTTATTTATTTTGAATTTCCGAATTAATAGCTGAAAGGTAAATAATAATAATAATAATAATAATAATAATAATAATAATAAAGTATACAGTTAAATTCCAAAACTTTGTTTAGGATAATAGAATACAATTCATTTTTCAACAACCAAACATAAAAGAAAGTGAGAATCGAAGACCTACCTGAGTTGCGAAATCTTCGAGGATGCCATCTTTGCTGATGCCGTGTTCGAGGCAAAGCTGTTTCCAGAACTCCATGCCGATCTGGTTCCCGCATTGTCCTACCTGCAGCGTGATTATCTCTCTCGGCATTTTTGTTCCGTTTGCCCTTTTCTTTTCTCGGGAAAACTAGGGTTTTGGGATCGACGGAGAGAGGGATGAAAATGTCAGTGGTGAATCTGGCGCGGAGAGGATTTTAAAAGGAGAGGGAAAAGGAGGGAATCTCCAAAATTTTGGATTTACGTGCGTGCGCGCTTGCTTAAATAAATACTTTTAAATGGCATGTGTTTAGGATGGGAAAAAAATAATTTTTCTCATCATTAGAATTATTTTTTTATTTTACTTAGTTTCTGGTATATCTCTCGTGTGTGTGTGTATTAGTTACCAAATATATTTAAAATAATTAAACTTAATTAATTTAATCTTAACAACTAAGTTAATAAAATCTATTAATTACTAAGAATAACTATCATTAATTATAATTTTAAATCAAGATTTTAAAGTTCTCCCGCATGATTTTAAATTATATAAAATAAAAATGAGTAATTGATGTTGTATAATAGATGCTAGTTACTTTCAAGATTTGAACCTATAATTAGTGTAAATAAGTCTCAACTTGAAAAATCATATTAATTATGATGTTTTTAATTAGGTTTATGAAAGTTTAAACTTATAATAAATAAGCATAGTTTTTAAACTCAATCCGGTCCAAGGCCCGAGTTTCGGGTTTTGATCGGGTTATTCGGGTCAATTTCTTTTTTTTTTAATCAAAATGACATCGTTTTAGTAAAAAAAACAAAAGTCAGCGGGTTGCAACCGGGTCTTGCCGGTTAACCCGGGTTTTTCATTTCCCTAATTTTTCTTAAACCCGACCCGGTTCCAGCCTCGGGTCGGTCGGATCCTGGGTTGACCCGCCGGGCCGGGTTTCAAAACTATGCAAATAAGACATATAAGTAATTTTAAGGTTCTATCAATATTGTATTTTTTTTCTATCATTTTTAAGTAAATATATATAAAAATTAGCATCAAAAGTATTTTGCTCTTCTATCTCTATTACATCGGAATGCTTTAGAAAAGAATTTTAAATTATTAAAAAATATTAAAAAGGTATGAAAATCAGAACCAAAATCTTTTGCTCTTCTATTTCTTTTACTCTTTCTAATGTCACTAGAAGAGTGATTATAAAAAAAAATATCTATTTTAGAATAAGAAATTTCAGTAACAAGTTTAGACAACTTATTTTTTATTAAATAAATATTTTCAAAAGATTACATTACATGACTCAATAATTTTATTATTTCTAATTTCAAGAACTTTAGAATTTAAAACTAAAAATAATAGCAGTATCCAAAGAATATCCAACAAATACAAGGGACCAATTCTCCTTTCCTCAGTAATTAGAATATTCATTTTATCTAAACACTCCCGCACTTTAAAATATTTTAAAGAATATTTTTTTATTTTTTTAAAATTCATATGGCATTTTATCCAGATTTTTATAAGGAATTCTAATAATAATATAACAAGAAAAATACAAAATTTCACCCGGAAATCATAACTAATTAACATTGTATTAATCATATCCATTAGAGTTTTATTTTTTTATTTTTTTGTGTTATATTAGACTATGGTGAATAATGAAGTGTTACTTGATGTGTAAAACCATTTAATTCTAAAAAATTATTCGTTTCATTAGAAATATACTCGCCATCTCTATTAAATCACAAGTATTAACTCTAATAATTTTTTTTTCTTTCCTGCTAGATTAAAAATCTTTCTAAGTTGTTTAGCTTGTACACAAATTACATATTTCTCTTCTTTATTAGTTTATGAATTATAAATAAAATTTAAATGCATCATTCTCTTAATAGTGTTAAATTTAACATGTCCAGAGTCTACAATGCTTTGAATCATGAAATTCAACCTTAAACATGATGATCTTTTTTTTTTAATGAATAATCAAAGAGTACTCATTTAATGAGGGACTTTTTTTTTAATGAATATTCAAGCCCATACACAAAGCTTATATCCAAGCCCATACATCTCAATCCAGGATCGTAGCCCATGAAACCTTTAATTTCTCCATAAAGTTTTTTTTCATGACTTTATCAATCGCAATGTTAGTATAAAATTGAATAAAAAGTTATTTTTATTCTAGTTCCACACCATTCACAAAAAAATTATTTCCATGGTTGACAAAACTCTAGGAAAAGAAACATCAACAAATCTCTCTACCACGTAGACTTTAGCTCTCTCGGGTCAACAACAACTCTCTTATAAGGTGTAGATGCTAAATGATGCCATTGCAACAATGCAACTATATTTTCACAATCTTTCTCCTGCACAACAATAAGTTCCCTTATATGTACCACTAAGTATACAAATACAACTCCAGTTTCTTAAAGAGACAAGAAAAAATGACATGTATGTTAGTAACACTCATACCTTATACTAAAAAGAGTTACACTCATTGTTCCCACAAAAGACGTTCCAAAAAATGGTCATTGTAGAGAGAAAAAAACAAGAAAATAGAGAGAAGAATAAATGATCACCGGAGCCATGTCGAGACTCCTTTTCAACCACGCTCTATCTTGCGATGACTGTCTTGATGAGACAAATCCAACGGTGTCAAGAACAAACACTTTTAGAGATTGGAGGCCGCTGTATGCGCCATCAAACTGCAACGACTTTACTCACATATTGACGTTTGTATACCACTCGCCCGCCCCTTTTCTTTTTTTTTTTTTTTATTTTAGTCCTTCAATCAATACTAACTCTTCATTGAGTCTTGAATTTCATTTCACCCGAGCCTAATAATTTTTTTTTAATTGAGTCTCTAATTCTTTAATAGCTCATCAATTGAATCTCACATTTCATCATGGTCAAACCAAATAAAGACCAAACATGGAAGAGAAACTGTGAAACAGTATAGATGGTTCAT
>Ga0307511_10004337_pt1 | contig 14478 bp, 15 predicted proteins | sample 13_EM_MG_FD_200266 | JGI IMG/M metagenome (GOLD analysis project Ga0307511, IMG submission 200266) | Populus trichocarpa ectomycorrhiza microbial communities from riparian zone in the Pacific Northwest, United States - 13_EM | ecosystem: Host-associated > Plants > Roots > Unclassified | place... | reverse complement strand
CAACCCCCCAGAACTATTGCGACTCAGCAGAGCTGATTGAACACCATCAGCGATGGTGTCTCTGAAGTCCCTCCTCACCACGGTGTATCTCTCTATAATATTGCCCTTAGCCGTGGTCAGCTCAACATACCTCTTCCTCTACCCCCTCTGGCACCAATGTTCATTCCCGGACGTCGCCCCGTCAGGACCAATCAGTGCGGCTCAGCCGAAGCTCGCTCCATTCCGGCTCCTCACTCTCGCGGATCCGCAGATTGAGGGCGATACTAGGCTCATCCGGATAAAGCTTCGAATGCCGGCGGGAAGTTGGCGGGATATCCCCGATGCGTTGAAAGCAAAGGACTGGACTCGCCTACGGAAGGTGACGGGGGAAACGCTGGATAGGGCAGTGTTGTTGGGGATGTATGCGCAGAAGTGGGTGGATATCTGGGGGAATGATTTATATCTTGCGCATGTCTTTAGGACGATGTATTGGTGGACGAAGCCGAGCCATGTCACAGTTTTGGGAGACTTGCTCAGCAGTCATTGGATTGGGGATGAGGAGTTCTACCGTAGAGCGAGGAGGTTCTATAATGTTATTTTTAGGGGGATGGAAAAGGTTGAGGTTGATGAGAATGGAGTGGTAAAGATGGAAGGGGTCGATTGGTCAAAGAAGGTTATGAATGTCGTTGGGAATCACGATGTTGGCTACGCGGGGGACATGACAAAAGAGCGTATTGCCAGGTTTGAGGATGCGTTTGGAAAGCCGGATTACATCTGGGAATGGAATCCCCCAGCCCCACCGGGGAACTTCACATACCCACCACCTCCACCTGGCTCTGGTGAGGATGCGGAAACGGGTAGTACACCCCCAGTCTTGAGGATTATTGTTCTAAATTCCTTGACTCTGGATAAACCCCTCTGGGACTCTTCCCTGGCTGACGCATCATTCGACCTCATCAACCACTCGCTGAAAACAAAGCCCCTTTCCCCCCATCAAGGAACATTGCTGCTCACACATATACCCTTCTATAAACCCGCGGGGGTCTGCACTGATGGACCCAGCTTCGACTACTACGCATCCAACTTCGGCTCCGGTGTCAAATCCCAAAACCACCTCAGCGACGCCAACACACAGCTTCTCCTCGGGATCTTCGGCATGCCCAGCGGCACAACTGACATGTCCCTGCGCCGAAAGGCCAAAGGCCTAGTCATGACTGGCCACGACCACCCCGGCTGCGACGTCTGGCACTACTGGGCGGAGCAAAACCCCGGCGAGCCCCAAACCACCGGCGACTGGTCTGTCCTCGAATTCGCAAACAAACCGCACATGGACGAAGGACTCCGAAAAGCTGCCGCTAGAGGAGCCCTAGGTGACGGTGGGGAGGATTACACATTTGAAGGAGTGAGAGAGGTTACGGTTAGGAGTATGATGGGGGAGTTTGGTGGAAATGCGGGTCTACTGAGTGCGTGGTTTGACTGGGATAGTATGGAGTGGAGATTTGAGTATGGGGCTTGTGAGTTGGGCGTGCAGCATTTGTGGTGGGGGACATATATTACGTTGTTTATTGCCGTGGTTGGAGGGGTGGTGTTGGGGGGGTGGCATTTGGCGGGGGCGGCGTTGAGTGGGAAGAGGGAGGTGCCAGTGGAGAAGAAGACGCAGTAAGTAGGAGGAAAGTGGTAGCAGAAAGAAAAAAGAAGGTAATATGTGGGGCATTTTGGAGGCAGTGGCATAGATTGGAGTATGTTCATCACTTTGTTTTAGCCCCTTGTTTGCATATGAAGATTCCCTAGGCATATATCATAAGATAGCCGTTTTGACGCCCCTAATGTGTATATGTACCATTTTTCACCTATCATTCCATGAGAAAAAAGACTACATACACGCTGAGAAAGAAAGTAATAGATTAAATAGTAAAAGGTATACGGCTTGGGCTATAAAAAAAACCCATATCTCCATCAGTTCTTATGCAGTTAGGAAAATGATTTATTAGTCCAATTCGCCTTCAAACTCGAACAATCAAACACTCCCTGGTTTTACCATCCACCGCCTTGCGATATAACATAAACCAGACAGAAAACACACTACCAATCAATATCATCTGGATCTCCTCCCGGCCAGCCATCAAACCACTCCATTGGGGGGCAGCAACAAACCCTGCTAGCCATTGGGCCACTAATTGTTATGTAACACTTGATCCCCAAGGTATGTCCAATTCGAATCCTGTTGATGGCCCCGACCCCAAGATGATCACCTTTTCAGTTCTGGTCTCTTGGATATATCAGCCAACAGTTCTCTTGCCGTCAATTATTATTATATGTACATATTAGCACCCGGTCATTCATGTTTAGTAGTGTTAGCAAGTCCGTGTCAGCGCAGCAATTTAGACAAGATGTTATTCATTGTAGGGAGTCAGTGCCTGTGACTGATGGATAGATGATATGCTTGGGCTTTCACTTCATCATGGCATTTCATGTGATATCCAGCGCTACTTATCCGGGGCCTATCTGACTAAGCGCTGGGAATAAATGACGCTTAAAAAAAAAGAGATTTCTTATTCATACACCTAATTAGCGAAAGCAAAACTATATAAGCCAAAAATATATTCAAGAATGCAAGAATAAAAGATAAAAAATATAAAATACTCAAGTGTGCAAATGCTAATTAAGCGTCCTCAACCAGCTAGGCAAACTATTAGCAAGATTCACCTTTGGAAAATTAATCACCTTTGTACCTTGATATGAGACTGCCTGACCAACAGCACTAAGGTAGAAAAGAAAGCCTCGCGTCCTCAGTACTATAACCGACAACATAATCTGAATACAAATGTCTGACCATCTGCTGAGACGGCATGGAGCGAATGCTCAGTCATGACTTGCATAAGAAATATGGGTGTCTCATGACCCTTCCCGGCATTGTTGTCATAAAGAGCTTAAGACGATCCCACAAGATTAGATCGATAATGGTTCGGGAAAATGGACCACAGCGATCAGGTCTGAAAGGAACTTGATTAAGTAGCTGATATAACTATTTGACCTATGGTTGAATTAATGAATCTCCAAGGGTAGTATATACTACCTAGCAGAGATACAAACCGATACAAGTGGTATGAAAACTAGTGTTATCGGCATCATCTCTAAGAACCGACCAAATATATTCCTTGCGGGCTGGCTGATAGTTCTACAGAGAGAAGCCTGCATACCTGGGTAATTGACAGTCCCCCGGCTTGTAAGTACGGCTCAGTCGCCCTGACAATCCTTTGTCTCTCGGATGCTTTGTCAGCAAGGTATGGTCCGTGAGGTCGGCGCCTGCGCCAGTGGGCGGGGCCGGGTTGAGGGGGTTGTGGGCATGGGATCCAGAAGACATCGTTGGGCGATTGCGTCGAATCAAAAGCAAGCTGCTGGATCAAAGTTGCTGAAGAGGCTGCGGTTAGGGTCGTGCGAAGTAGCCAAGTCACTGGTCAATGTAGCGTAATAAAATGGGTATATATTTTTACCCTGAGGTCACCATTTTATCCTGACCAACGTGTTTTGGTAAATTAGAATTTTGAGGTCGACCAAGTAAAAAGTTGAGCTATGAATATCTACACCATAGAAGCCGGGAATGAGGGTAAATATAAGACACTATGGATATAAGATTACTAGGTATAGATGAGACGGGACATTGGAAAAACAAGTGAGACAACCCCTACTCAGCCCCCCTAGCACAAATATCAAAAAATCATTGCAACGCCCAAAGCAATCACCATAAGACACAAGCAATGCGAGAGAGACCCTCAACGACCAACCGCAAACATGCAAGTAAACCAAAAATACCAGGGGTGGTAGCATTAAGGTCGCTACGTTTTCTGACAATAAACATCAATTACCCCCTAACCTTCGATTAATCCTCCTCCCCTGCAGTATCATACACCGAATCATGATCACCCAGATCCGCCTTCCCTGGATGCAAGTAATGATTACCTCCTTGCTCTTCCTCTTCATCCTCGACAGTATCCCATCTCACGGGGCTCCTTGACCTAGTGAAACTATGTGCCACTGAGGGCGCCCCCGACGGCACCTCTGACGCACCCCCTCTACGCCCCCCTCGCTCTGTACGCTCTGACTCTGCCTCCGACTCTTCCTCATACCTCGTAACTGCCACAGCAGGCGGCCTCTCAAGGTGATCATAGCTCTCCCCTAACGGACCAACTTCCTCAGAACCAGATCCCTCAGCCGATACCGAACTATGACGCCTCGCGCGGGGGAACACTGATTCGTTGTGCTGAAAGTGGTGGTGGCCGTCATCTTCGTTCTCGTCCACTAGCGTTTCTGTGAGCTTGGCAATATCGCCCTCGTCGACAATGCTATCTTGTCTACCTTCGTCATCGGATTCATCCTTGCCATTCTCATTGCCTCCATCACTCTCAAACCCAACCTTCTTTGAGCTACTAACCGCCACATCCTCAGAGAAATCGTCTCCCAGTCCACCCTTCCATGGACGGCACTTCTTGATGAGTGTGTTACACCGAAGACACTCCCACCCCTCACCTTCCTCGAGAGTAATTTTCGAAGTAATACAGATGTAGCAGTATAGATGCCCACAAGGGATAGCCTCATATGGATTTGTAACATCTGTGCTTCCACCAGCCCCAGGACCTTTCCCTTCTGCATCCGCACTAGTCTCTTTGAAACATATAGCACAGGTCTTCTCTGGTAGGAAACTCAGCTCCCCCTTTCTATTCTTAAGAATAGAAGAGTCCTCATTGCCGCTTGAGCCGAAGGATTTGGCTTTCCGCATGATTCGGGAATACCAACGGCGCCAGCGGCCAATTTTAACGACAGGAAGGATGAAAAGGAGAAACTCGGTGAAAGCATGCCAGACGAGTTGGCGATTGAGGTATTCGAAGGAGACTTCTCGGGAAACCATGTGATTGGGGGCTGCTAGGCGGAGGCGGAGGATACGGTCGAGGATTGTACGGTGGTGACCATTTTTGAGGAAGAGGAGGAAGGAAACGAGGGTGGCAAAGGAGTGAAGAGTACTGAGATGCTCCAAAATATCAGAAAGCTTCCTTGTTACCGGTGTTTCCTATAGGTAGGGTTTTTGTTAGAAAAAAGCCACAATGAACGTAGGATGAGGTAGTACATCTTCAGGATTAGATCTAGCTTGCAGCCAAAGGTTTAACCGAGTATAGAGATACCTCCCGCCAACGGTAATCAATCCATATAAAACCTTCTGTGTCTTTGACGGGGCCTTGAACCCAGCCATCCTACCCACTCTAGCGTCCACATACTTCAGGTTCTGCAATGCAGCACCATATGTCGCATTGTTATCCCATATCGTAAGCTTGAATAACGCCGCCCTGAGAATGGCCATTAACTCTGGTTCAAAGGAATCCTTCAATGATGGGCGAAAATATTTCAGTCCTCCCCATAGCTGTTGTTTTAGCAGATCCAATAGCTCCTCATCCAGTAACTCCGTATCGAGCTGCCCTACACGAAAAGCTGGCTTTGTCACCACATTCCCGAGGACCCCGACTCCGGCGAAGTTGCGATTGAAGATTGCTTGTGGAGTGTAGCTTGCTAGATTTGCGCGTTGGGGCTGTCCGGCGACTACTCGGGACTGGGCGCGTTGCAGACCCGTCGGCAAGGTTGCTGCGATCGCAGACGACAGAGCTGAAGCGATCGGAGACGTTGTAGCTTCAACCATCTCGTCCAAATTAGTGATTGTTGCCAATAGATTTCCTCTAGGAGGAAGCGTGGTGGGGATGCTGCTTCTGAGTGGGAGGGCACAATTAAGGTTATAGTGTGAAGTCGAGATTACTGGAGAGTTGTATTTGTTTGTTTAAGGGTGATGACGGTCGGCTCCTGCTTACTTCGCTTTTGGTAGCCTCGGTAACGCTCAGGAGAGCTTAGCGTATGAAGTTATGTTGCTGACGGCAAAATCCAAACAACAATCCCCAAGTCTGCTGGAAGCTGAAAGCTGAAATCTGTGTCCAATAACAGTGTGTGGTTTCGCTAGCAGGGGGTTTAGCCACAGGGCCCAACGCAGTGTTGTTGTTTTTCCCTAGTCTCAACCCGAGTTTCCCATAGTTCTGCGTTTCAGAATTATCGAAGAGATCGTCCCAGGTAGTGGATTGTGTCTGAGCTGTTTCAGATAGCAAAATTCTCTTTGTATTTAGGTAGCCCACCCTGGCGTTTGGAAGAATATTATGTGGGGAATTGCACAAGGCTTTGGCGGGGTAGTCCGTTTTTGCAACTTGAGGGGATATCAGGCAAGCCTGAGCAGCATAAGAGATAGAGGTGTATAGGCATCGAATGAAGAGCCTAGAAACCATATAGGCAGCAGACGTTGTAGGTATCATGTGGTGCATGCTGCGAGATCGGCGAAGTGTGAAGGAGGAGGAGGTGGTGGTGTTGTGCCTGAGTGCTGAATATATGGATCTGGAACAGTCCAGTTAGAGAAGTCGGAACAGAACAGTGTCACAGTGTGACCCCTCTGTCATATATACGGCTTTGCTCCTTGTTCCATGCTCTCTCTGTTTTATGGAAACTTCTTTTGAAAAACTAGAAGACTGTGGACAACCGTGTGGATTGCACTTGCATGACCTTCGCTTTCTCGGAAACTCCCGCCCGCACATCGGTCGTCGACACTAGAGAAAAAGTTAAGGTACAACCGTCCAAGGTACCACCGAAACAGCTAAACAAGTAATACAACTTACCAGCAACTACATCACTCCAACATCCGGTTTCTGGGGCAATTAGAAGGCCGAAGCAGCCAGACCGACGTCCTTCATACGCCGCCACCATCATGGATACAGATAGCGTTCCCCTCAACCACGGAACTTTGCTTGAGGTTCTCCAGGCTGCAAGCTCTCCATCCCAACCGCTCGTACAGTCAGCATCGACCCAGCTCAACAGGTGGGAAACGGCGGACCCAAGATTGTGGTCATTACTACAGGTTGGATCCTGAAGTTGGAGGAACCATGAATATCGCTAACATCCCGGCCCTTAGGATGCTTACTTGGATAAAAGTTTACCCACGGAGGTTCGGTGGATTGCAATTCTGACTTTAAAGAATGGCGTAGATAAATACTGGAGGAAATCTGCCAAAAAGTATGCCGGGATTTCCTATCCCTCAGGTTGCATAGCTAACCTCCCCAAGCTCTATACCGAAAGAAATCAAGGAACCTATCAGAAACCGGCTGCTTTCCTCAATTGAGGAGCAGTCACCTCAATTAGCGATCCAGAATGCCGTGGTCATTGGGAAAATCTCTAGACAGGATTATCCGCTCGATTGGCCTGATGTTTTCCCTCAGCTCACCACAATCATTCGAAGATGCTCAAGTGATATCAACCAAGAAAACGCACTCAAACTTACAAGAGTCCTGCAAATTCTTCTCCATGTCATCAAGGAGCAGTCTTCTGGAAAGTTGCCACGGACGAGGGCCAACCTCCAGACAATCACACCAGAAATGTTCAGTGTCCTGGGGAATATATATGTCAGATGTGTAGACATGTGGGCACCCTCAAGTTCTCCGGCGCCAGAGCTGCTATTGATCTCATTATTATGCTTAAAAGTGCTTCGGCGGCTTCTTGCCTCTGGATTTGAGTTCCCAAATAGGCACGAGAGTGTGGGGCAGTTCTGGCAGATCCTGCAGCAACATCTAGCATCTTTCTTAAATTTGACGAGTGGTGCTGGTGAGTACGTGAAAGGCGTACGGAAGCACGTGATACATTTGGGCAAAATATTCCTGGAGATGAGCAGGATACACCAACTTCCCTTCTTTTTGCTACCAGGTTCGATAGAGCTCGTAAAATCATACTGGGGCTTGGTGGTAGCTCATGGAGAGACGTTGGCAAGCACAAAACCAATAGGGGTATCCGGAACTAGGCAATCGGAAAATGATGAAGATGAGGGTGATGAGGAATTCAGAGAAAAGGTGGCATTGCATGGGATGCTGCTCTACTGGGGTTGTGTCAAAGCGGTTTACCAACCTACTCCAACCTACAGATGTATTATACCTCATAAGCCACCGTTTTAGTACTGATTGCACTGCTAATTTTATTTATAGATCGCTATAACCAAGAGAAGGAGGAGCGAGCTACAGCAGTGGAGTTATTGAAGTCAGAGCTCCTCAATGAACAGATTCTTATCAACTGCATGGAAGTTCTGGTAACAAAGTATTTTATGCTGAGGAAGGGCGACCTCGAAGGGTGGGAAGAGGATCCTGAAGCTTGGAGCATGGCATGGGAGGACTCAAGTGAGAGTTGGGAGTTTCTCATTCGCCCCTGCGCGGAGAAGCTATTTATGGATCTGGTGGTTCATGAAAAGGCAAAGCTAGCCGGGCCCCTGAAACAAGTATTCGATTCCTGCTCCAGTAAGTTCTCTCTTTACCATCTTGACAGTCACGGGTATCTAATAATTGTACAGCTCCACAACATCAAGATATCCTGTTTAAAGATGCAGTCTACACAGCAATAGGTTTAGCTGCTGCTGTTCTTCAGCAGGATGCGAGTCTAGATTTTGATGCGTTCATGGCCAATACCCTCGTCCCCGAAGTACAGATATCTCAGCCATGGTACAACATCCTCCGCAGACGTATAGCCATTTTGATCGGTTACTGGGTGACTATCAAAATTCCCGTCAGCTCTAGGCCAACGGTGTACAAAATCTATCAACACCTCCTCGAGAAGTCAGATCCACAGAATGATCTGGTTGTTCGGTTAACGGCTGCTCGAAGCTTGAAATATGCAATTAATGATTGGGATTTCAATATCGAAGGCTTTCTACCGTTCGCGGATGACATATTTGAGAAGCTATTAGCACTGATGGACGAGGTAGAGGTGACAGAGACGAAGATGGCTATCTTGAATGTGATTGGGAAGATGGTCAATAGGCTTGACGAAAAGGTAGAGCCATTTGCTGAGAGGGTGGTGGAGATTATACCGCCGCTGTGGGAGGCAACAGGAGAGGAGCATATATTCAAGCAGGCTATCTTAGTGGTGCTTACGAAGGTGGTTAATGCGATGAGAGAGAAAAGTGTGAAATTTCACCATATGGTGTTGCCATTGATCAAATTTGGAGTAGAGTCTGGAACTGTGAGTTACCCTCAACTTCACAATTTTGCTAAAATAGACACGACTGATCTTTCCGCTGTTAGGGTATGCAAGTATACCTCCTTGAGGAAGGTCTGGAACTATGGGATGCCACTATCAAAAATACGCCCGCTCCCGCTCCCTACGCTCTCCTCGAACTCGTACCCTATATCTTCCCCCTGGCTGAAATGGGCTCCGAGACCCTCCGCAAAGTCCTCGAGATCACAGAATCCTACATTATTCTCTCCCCACGGGAAATGATCATTCACTACCGAGAGCCTCTATTCATGGTCTTCGCCTCTCTCATTGGTGACCTCAAGTCGGAGCCCAACCGTGTTGTTACAGGTGCAGTCGAAAGGGTGCTTGGCGCTGCTGGAAGCGACGAAGAAGCGGTTCAAGAAATTGTGAAGAGCATGCTTGATAGCGGATTTTTGCCGAAGATATTCCAGGGTGTACATGGAAATTGGGAGGCTAGACAAACCACCGGGCCGAAGAAAAAGTACAGCAAGGTCGATGGAATAATATTGACTAGTTATCTTCAGGTCCTGTCTAGGACCGTGCTGGGGAGCACGCGGGTGTTTGTTGGAGTAGTGGAGTATATTGGGCAGAGGACTGGAGAGGGATTTGAGAAGACTATGGGGTGGTTGCTGGATGAGTGGTTTCACCATGTGCGTGAGGAGGTACCCTATTGGGTATTACCAGTTTTCAGGATTCGTTATGCGCGAAATAGTTTTGCTAATGCCTCGTAATCATATCAGTTTGGAAATATGGGCTACGCAAAAGCTCGCAAACTCAATCTCCTCGCTTTTACGAAGCTCCTCGAATGCAACCAGAAATGGATTCTCATTCGCCTGCACGAACTAATGACGGTCTGGACTGATGTCGTCACTGAATCTGATAATGCCCAGGAATCAGCTGAGTGCGCTACCCTCTCCTCCATTCCCACAGTCCACGACCCAATCCAATAAAAAACTGTGCTAACCATAACTCAACAGCGATCTCATCTACTGGAACGAGGAAGAAGACGCAATGTCAATCCCACACCTCCAGCGCCTGACACGGCTTACCAACGACGACCCTATTGCAAGCGTGGATACAAAGCAGTGGATAAAGCATTATTTGTTACAATCACAAGAAGCAAATGGGGGCGGGGAGAAGTTTGCAAGCGAGTGGTTGTTGAATATTGATACGGATGTGTTGAAAGGTTTTATGAAGCTGGGGTTGGTGTAGGTTATTGTTTGGGGGATGATTGGAAGGTTTGAAGGATCGTTTGAGGAGGACAGATCATGCTGTGGAAGTACCAGTAATTGCATGTCCAGATAGTGGGGGTGGGTCTCACTGAGGCGGTGTTCTATGGTTATAGATTCCTCCATAGTGGTGAAATTCTAAGTTCATAGTGATGGGATTGGGGATAGAGCTACCCTGTACATCGAGAATTTAGGTGTCTTCGCTCCCAAAAAAAAAGTTCATGTTTCATTACCATGGTAAGTCATGTGTATGTTACAAGGCCTGGAGATAATCAATCACGGGTCAATGAGAAAGCATTTCTTTGGACGAAGATAATTTAGCACATGAATTATGACCAACCATCTTCACATGTCAATTGGAAGCTTCCTCGTCCTCCCAACTTCCCCATATCAGTTCAGCTCTTGCCTGGTCTCAGATTACTCTCGGAGAATCTACCAAACATAGTATTATGGTACAAGTACTGGCAGAAGTTGGCCGTGGGATCCCACGGTTGGTGCTTCAAATATTAAAATGCGCCATTTATCTTTCTTGCCCTGGTGATATATTATTATTCTCTCCTAGTGACTTCTTACTTAGGATGAAATCAGCGAACTGAGAGAGATGTTCAACTTACCTCCCATATCTCTAGTGAATTTCAAAAAAGCTTAGATATCTCATGTGGGTGAAAGGAGATCAATCATAATACAAGGAGGTATGTATATAAGTCCACCCCCCACCCACGTTCACGTGTGCTTTTGCATCCACCAGGGTATTGTCAGCAAAAAGGGGGGGATGCGACCCGGAGTGGCCGAGGAAAGGGTAAGATCTGAGATATGCCCGGCGTTAGCAGAAACGAGGCGGAAATTGGGGCCCGAAGGTATCACATTGAAACAAAATACGACAGAGTAACTAGTATATCAGATATGACGACAGCCAGCCTTCGTATCTGTGCGGCTAATATACGCATCGAAATCAAACCAAATGAACCAATACCAACATACCTATGTATTCCTGTCAGATGGCATCTGCAGGAAAACTGCACTGCACAACTCCCGCCGTCGCAGTCACATCCCCCACATTACACCATAAGCACGCGTCGAATCGATGGAATAAAAGGCTAATCACTGAAGCACGTGGAAGTATTGTGAGCTACAGTAGGGAGCGAAACCCCAAAACTCACATCACCATATTTAGAGTATGACGAGAGCGGGGTAATAATCAGTGCTCCTCTTGTGGTAAACGCACTGTCTATTTCTTAATTCACCCGATGGAATACCCCAAAATATGTGATAATGACAGGGATATGGGGTTACCCAAGCAAGGGGAAACGGGTGTCACCTGCTTCCCTACATGGCGTAAGGGAGGGGTGGTGAGGGGTTGCGGTGAATATGAGGGGGTGGGTTTTTCATACCCCGCTGATTTATAACGAGGTGGCATTTGTGGGTATTGTACTGTCCAAAAAAAGTAGCATTCAAATGGGCAGAACGGAGCCCACAGAGTGTATAGGTGCAATCTCAGGAAGAAAAGTAAGGGCTGAGCACCCACAGGTGGAGGTATATGGGTAGCTGAGTGCTCATGTCCGATAAATTGAATTTAACGATGCTCTGCATGAGCGTGCACGCACAGGATACCGCAATGGCATTATATAAAGTAAGTAATCGTACATCCAATTGTACCGGCGTTGGGAAGATGCATGTATGCAACAGATGCATCACATCGAGGGCTCGATATCCGTAGCATTTCCTAGAATGAATGAATGACTGAAATATATCGTTTGCATGTGCAGATCCCAAAGTCCATCGGCAGGGCTATTGAGGCAGGGCCCAAAAGTAAGACACTTATGACGAATGTGGCGATATCCGCACTCTGGAGGGAACATATGACCCACACGACACACAGAAATAAGGTGAAACAACTTGCGTGGGGAAAGAGGCATTCGTAAAAGCGGGGGTGAGACCCTGTCGATGCTCCCGACCCATGATCCAGACAAAGTGTCGATAGCTATGATGACTGTCGATAGCCATTAAGCGGAAGGTGCTCAATATATCTCATGCCATATACCTACTGTACATAGTAGAGGATATGTTTGCTCTGTGGGAAAGCAGTCTCAGACAATGGCATGTGCACACTACACTACCTAGTCCATGCATGGATTTTGATGCCCGTAAGAGCCCCGAGTTTTGATTTCCGGCCCTAAAGCGGGGTAGGTAGAAAGTCAATTGTCAGTACCCCCATTCTGTGGTCAATCAGTGGACGGGCCGGATGATAACTTAAGAATAGATCAAGTAATAGATTTTGCTGGTACGAGATACATCATGGCAGGTTAGGTGATATTGAGATCTCTCAAAGTTATATTGGGATTTGCAAAAGCTCCGGTTGGGGGTCCGTTGCTTTTTCTGCCACACCACTTTGCCCGCCGACCTCACCAACAGGGTTACTAAAGTAAGCTTGTTCATAGATGTGCTGGCAGTTGCTGATCTGCTGGGCGTTGTGCCCCCGCCTGAAAAGAAAAAAGAGGATGCTTCCAGACGACCAGATGTAAAGGAGACCAGAAATGCATTTCGTAACCAGACTAGCATTTCGTATGCACTGCAAGGAGCAACTGGAGTACTGTGGAATGGGTACAGGCTGTCTCAACCAGACTACAGACTGTCCCGGTAATGTTTCACGTTGCCTTTTTTGTAGTCTGGTTCCTTTTTGTTTCTTGTAAGCGTACCAATTGGGAGATGCCGTAACCGTTGCGAGTTCCGGGTAACGTAGAGCTAGTAAGCGAGCACTCGAACCTCATCCCACATCGCAGCACATCGATATCACATTACAGCAGAGGAAATATATGCACCTTTCGATTCTCGATAGAGTGCATACACCTACTTATACCGGTAGGTACCCTTGGAACCAATAGATAGGTACTGTACATATGTAATCTACATCAGCGCCGTACCTATCAGCATAGGCGAGGCATTGATATATGATTTGCCGACGCCCCGCGTGGTACTGTGAGGCGTCTCGGAGTCTATTGCACAAGTTAAGCTGAATCTAGTTACTTTCAGCATGCACCTAAGCCAACTCATTTTAAGGTCGCAGCGCTTAGGGACGCCAGCCCTGGGAATAATCATAAGGATCAGGTATGTATACATGTTACTGTACCTATATGGGTGGGAACTTTGTCAAGGCAAAATGATGCTTCCATACACGGCCAAGTGGTCGTATACTGTCTGCAAACAAAGAGAAAACGTTGAGAGCCAGATGCGGCGTGGGGAGAGGCTGGTGGTTGGATCGAGTTTCCCCCCTTGGATTCCCGAGACGAGGCTCTCCCGACTACGGTTGCTTGTTGAGGGGGATGCGCAATGCGCATGCAGGTAGGAAAGTTCGCGATGATGGGCACAGACAAGGCCGTGGAGAGGCCTCCTATGCACCCAATCGACGGCTTTGGCTGAGTGTGATGGCCCTGCTGCCGGTCTACTGGGTACTGGGTGGCTTGACATGAAGTATGTAACAGCTTCAAATTTTCGTCTGCATACTCGAGATGTACGAAGTGCGTGCGTACTTGGGGTGCTGACATGGATGACTGGCCGAGGAAGACCAGCAGCAGATGCCATCCAAATACGCCAGCTCATCCCCGATTCATCCATGCACCACTCACTCCCCTGCACCACACCGCTTCCCCCTGCCTGCTCTGTCCGTAGACTCTCACTCGATACCAATAAGCCAACTGCATACTTAGTGACTATACTCTCCTTTGTCGAAGTCTTTTTCTTCTCTACAGCCGGAGTTGTTTACGCCCTGTCGCTTCTATTAGCTCCGCAGTGAAAACTGTCCAGTCTTGACCAAGGCGCGGACCACTATTTCAACTGTTTCGTTTCCATTCTTCCCTTCATTGGCCTTTGAAGCGACTGGAAGGCTACCCGAGTCCTCAGTACAATCGGGCTATCGACCAAATTCCAAGAGGAGCAGAAGACTGGACCACGGCAAAGCCCATCGGAGTTACCTGTGGCAAGACTCCTTGTTCCTACCGACGCTGGCGGGGGTCCTTATATGAAGAAGGGGACCTCCTGTTGTTAATGGGTACACAAACGGGCGCCCTCCAAACTTACCTCTCAGTAGCAAAGACGCACCACCATCGACTGATTGACCGGGGGACCCATCCGTTTATTCACAGTTTCGTACTATCCTATACATTGGCGGGGGGGGGGCCCC
>Ga0307511_10004336_pt1 | contig 14482 bp, 17 predicted proteins | sample 13_EM_MG_FD_200266 | JGI IMG/M metagenome (GOLD analysis project Ga0307511, IMG submission 200266) | Populus trichocarpa ectomycorrhiza microbial communities from riparian zone in the Pacific Northwest, United States - 13_EM | ecosystem: Host-associated > Plants > Roots > Unclassified | place... | reverse complement strand
ATCCAGTGTTTGATATGCATATTTCATGGTTGGGTTCCATATATGGCCGCAAATTCTCCTGGTGCGTGGATGTGTGCGTGAACATGTTGTCCAGTCAAGATTAGATACGCCCACAGCCTCCAAATAGGGGTCTAATGACAGGACCATTTCATCGTCGGGGGGTAAGTATTCTCGTTTCGTTTCAAAGTCTATCAAAGTTCCTGGCCTACAGTATTAGCAGCCGCGCACAACGGAGTCTACCAGTATGTATTGGCAACTTAGGTGGCCATCCTGGGATACGACTTACCACATTCGTAACAAGTCCTGTCCGCTGCAATGACTACAGGTGGTAACTGAAAGAAGTCACCACTTACTATAACTTGCATTCCACCTATGTAGCTTTAGTACATTCAATGAAGGCCAATCGATACGGTGGTACACTTACCCATAAACTCTTTCCTGTTTCTTAGTTGTTTCATAAGGGCGTTCACCTTCCTAAACAAATCTGGGGCGAGCTAAAACAAATTACAGTCAGCTATGAAGTTGTGGTAATAATTTCGAAGATACCGGTATACCATCGAAACCTCGTCAATGACCAAAACCTTAGTACCCTTGTATTCGCTCATGCGGGAGCCATTGCTTCCGCCATGCCTGAGTCGTTCCAGATAGCGAAAGACCGGTTGATCCCCTTTCCCCAAACCTGCCCACGAGTGGATTGTTTTCCCACCTAAGAGCAAAGCTGCAACCCCAGTAGGAGCAGTCACTGCAAATGGGATGCTTTGCTGCTCAAGGTACTGTTTAATATGAGAAACAAGCAATGTTTTCCCTGACCCTGCTGGTCCTGTGAAAAACACATTCACCCCCCCTTTTACTGCTTCGAGAATCTCGGCTTGTTCCTCGCTAAGGGGGAGTAAACCAGCTTCTGCCACCATCGGTTTCTTGGCCAGGGATTCAAGAAAGTAGATATCTGCCATTCCAGGCCGTGTATTTTTTGCCATCTTGGGTTCTGGGACTGGGAGCTCCCCAAGAAAATCTCCGGTAATTTTTATATTATTTGGCTGTCCGAGTGTATCCCCACCCTTATCCACACACCCTTCTGGTTTCACGGGATGTGGTGAACCTTGCTGTTTTCCTAAAACGAAAGGGCTACTTGCCCGTGCTTCCAGGCCCTGGTTAAGGAGATGACTACTATGTATATACATATAAGTAGGCGTATGATATGGGGAGTGTACATTTACTGGTTGTACATACACATGATAAACTTCACCCATAGCCTTAGCTGTACGAGTAGTGATGCTCCCCCAAACTACCCGGGATATTTGGTCAAACAAACCCATGCTCCCTTCGTTATTGCAACCAGCACCCTGGATCCCTTCTGGATATGGGTAGGTCGAGTACACAGGTCCCACTTGAAATCTACCACTGCTTTGTATAGTTGAGGTTCTCTTTATTTGTTGAATTCGAGGGATGTTACCGGTGGCTGATGTGTATGGTCAGAGTTTCTGTGTTTGGTTTCTTTGCTGTAATGAAAATTAGGAAAACATACTAGCACTAATACGCAGCTGTGGGCGTGCGTAGCTGGTATGCACTTGCCCTAGTTGCTTGGATATTAGTACTGTATTTTGCTTACCAGTTAATATCTACAGTCGAACCTGCTTTATTGAATAGGGCTGGGGCCGCAGTGTTACATACAAATGGAGAGGCTATGTTGATACAGAGAGGGTAACACCCTATTGGTGATGGGTATCTGATGCAATTATGGAGGTTTGGATATACAGCCGGGGTACATAGTGGTTGGCTTAGTTGGTGGTTAGTGAAGCCATTCGTGGTGTAGATCTAGTAGATGTCGATGTAGCCAGGTGTAGTCTAGATAGCTTGCGTTTGGCACCGAGAGGACGTGGGCAGCCGGCCTCTCTAACTGCGACTACCATACATCACTGGGATCTGCATCAGCCCCCACGCGATCCCTGCCAGGCCATTCTTGGCGGGGTGTTGGAGTGCAAACTACACGGAATCATAGCCAGTAAAATATATATGCATCTTGAGGATGTAGAGATTCATTGACACGTGGAGGGAATGCGTTAGCAGCGTTTTCCCAGGAATTAGAGAGGGATTATTTGGTGAGATCAGCCAGGAAGTGGCAAAAAGATAAGCAAGCTACCCAGCCTCAGTACTGGCCGAGTCTTGGAAATATACATAAATGGAGGTTTGAATGGCATATTTGAGGGTCTATAGATGAGTTATTCGTTGCGTAAAAGTGTTCAGACATGTAGGCTAATGATGGGACCCAATGGAGAATTGGTGCACTTTTATAAGATCTGTTCAGAGGGTAACCGACACCAATATATGCCAGTCGGAGACCAAGCAGCCTGCCTTGGGCTCGCCGATGCAAGGCCGCATCCACTTCAATATACTTGAGCTTCCCAGAGCCTCCCTAGGCGTGTCTGAGCAAACCTTGGAGTGTCTTAACGAACCTATGCCGGTTTGGTGCAGCTCGGGCTTGCTGAAGCTTGCCTGACTTATTGTGGGCCAGTCTGGGCCCACTCGAATATATTTTGGCTCCTTTGAGCCAATATGGGCTCGCCTGGACTAGCATAAGCCCACCTGAGCTCCCATTAGGTTGTTTGAAGTCATTCAAGCTATCATTGCCCTGCCAAGAGATATCTAAACCAGCCTGGCATCAACTGCATCAATTTGGGGTCTCATATGGTAATCTGGGGTTGCCTGTGCCAGGCTCAGTGTTGTACCTTAATACACTCCAAAGACTGCACCCACCAAACGCAGTTGAATCGAGCTCGGCCAGCCATATGAACTATTTTTTTTTAAAAAAAAACTCATTACTCATATGCGGTCCCATTTGAGGGGACCATGATGAGCTCTTCGGAAACCCGGGAAGATTCAAGGGTTGCCATGTTAATCTGGCCCGCCCATGCGCTGTTTATAAAGATAAAAAATAAAAAATACCAAAACAGCAACCACATAAATGACAGTCCTTATGAAATGCTATCGTTAGCGACATTCTTGGTAAAGGAAATCGAACCAAGCTTCGATGGTGTCCCAATGGCTGTCATCACCCTCTTCTTTCCTCCAATTTGGTTTGTCCAGCTCCTCCCATGTCGCTCGTGCTCCTAGGAGGTTCGCTCTCTACCCGGCGTATCGGGGGCAAGAGAAGGTCAGATGTTCTCCATCCTGGGAGGGGAAGCCGCACTGGCAACCGGGTTCCAGCGCTTTCCCTATGTGGTGTAGGCAGCTCTTTTGTGGCCCTCTGTTCGTCCGCATCCACGTGTAAGCAGACATGCTGTGTCTGTGCCAGTCTGCTCGTCTTTCTCCATATCCTGCCCTGTGTCGGTGTGAAGCCATATGAACTAAGCTCAGTGAAGGCTGATTTGACCTACATAGTTAGTGTAGATGCATATGGGCGAGCCAAGCCAAGCTCAGGTAGGCTAGGAAAGCCTGACGTAGATTATGAGAGCTCAAACTGATACAAGCGGGGTATGCTAGTCCAGATAAGCCCAGGATTAGCTTTAGCAGCTTCAAGAAACCTTCTGATATATCAGGTAAGCTTCAGGTGGTCTACTAAAGGCTCCATTTACCCAGGCGAGCCCACGCGTGGGGGCTCCCCGTGATAGTGCACTACCTGGTGATGTATGGTAGCTGGTTTTGGCATTCGGCCTTTATGTATGCTCAGACAACTGCTTAGGATATAAATATTAGACTCAAATTCTTACTTAACTATAGAGTCGACTACTTACTGTATAGTGAAACAGCTGCCCTACAGCACTCTGTCCAGGTAAGTTTTAACTGTGATACATGTGGGGAGGTTATGAAACTCATTATAACATTGATACCTATATACCAGTTGGACCGTGGGTGCCACTTATACAAGTTTAAACTGTAGTCTGGTTTCTACATTGTTAAAGGTTGCTGAGCCAGTGAAGTCGATAGGCCGTTGGTGCCCAGCCTGGCGCTGGGGGCCTACTGGAGGCACTATACGGCTAGGCAGACCATGGCAGGTCACATGCTTCAGGCCCTCTGGAGTTCATGCAGATTAGATGATTTAGGTAGACTACAGTCTACACACTACACACTACAGACTACAGACTACAGACTACGACTACAGACTACAGACTACATATCTAGACTACAGGTCATTCAGGCCAACTACACAAAGTACTAGAATATACAGGCGGACCAGGCCGACTGGGCTACAACACTACCAAACATTAGTTGATCACTCCAGGCTGGCTTGGGGTATAAAATACACCTTGGGGCGGGGATGGCCCGGAGTCTGACCGACTATGCATGATGATTCCACCAGCAGACTATTGCCTTCAGTGCTCGAACCAAGGAAGTGTACAGGCCCGACCTCTAGCTGCCGCAGGAGGTACACTCCGTATCGTCTGTAACCACTTGAGACGTACTAGACAGGCATACTGTGACCACCTCTTGTAGCACGCGTGCATTAACTAGTGTAGCTATATTGTCACCGCATGAGAAATTTATTGTAAATGCCTGAATTTCATTAGCCCCATGAGATTTGATAGTGGGGACAGCCAAAAATTCCTTTGATGAGCTGAAACAATAAATACAGTTCAGGGTAACAGTCAATATCATAGGGCAAATAATTGAAGATCCTACTAGCTTGGGCTGTATGAGAAGGGCAATTTAGCCTCGAGGTAAGAACCGCAGGTCTATTCTTCTGCTTAAGGGAACTCAACTGAATGACTTTGGATAGTCTGGTTAGGTTCAGGTTGTATTTACCTTTTCCGTGTAAATATGACAATACTTCCCGGGACGCGTATTCATTTTTAGGTGCTGCACACTATGAACAAAGTAGTTTCTATATAAAGTGTTTTAAGATGTATAGGTGCCATGCCGAACTCCCTCACCGCGGCCGGCAATTTCCACGCTTATATGCAATTTTATTAAAATGGGCTTGGCTTCTCTATGAAATGTAACAACCTTACCTATTACATATCCCCATGCCAAGAACTAGTCTGCATCTTGAACTGCTGACTAATCATTCCATAGATAACTGTACACTTGGCGCACTAGGGTCTCAACGAAAGGACAGCGTCGACGCACCTTTAACGATGGTCCCCTTGCTCCTCCACCTCTCATTCCTAGTCTTAGCTACCTCGCTTCTTACGTATAAATTTAATATTATCGTTCCTGAGCCGTATCTCGTGAGTATAGCGTTTCCCCTACTCAGGGTCTGAGACTGATATCTGCTAGGATGAAGTCTTCCATATCCCACAGTCCCAGAGGTATTGTGAAGGCAGATGGACCGAGTGGGATGACAAGATAACCACTCCCTTTGGACTGTAAGCCTTCCTCAGGGCATCATATGCATATTCCTCACTGATTTGGGCTCTAGCTATGTGCTTTCATACATATATACCCGTGTGTTACTCCCGGTATTCCCTTACTTGGGGCAGGACTACATCTGCTCGACCCCAATCTTACGATCTTTAAATGCATTGGGAATTACGATTGTCCTCCCTTTGATCTCCTATCGAGTCTCCCGTAGGCACCAAAGAAATAAATCTGATGCGGCGAGTGATGCCATAAGCATTGGGTTTTTTCCCTTGCTCTTCTTTTTCGGGGGATTATTTTACACCGATATCTGGAGTATGGTGTTTCTGTTAGCTGCGTATGAAAGGGTTTTGGTAGGGAATGCTTGGGCTAGTGCGGCAGTGAGTGATCCATAAAGTTACATCAAGAACCATAAACTAATGGCGATTTGGTCATGGCTATGGTAGTTATCAGCAATGTCACTGCTTTTCCGGCAAACCAATATCCTGTGGACAGCGTTTTTCTGTGTTCTCAATGTTCTTTCTCGCTTAGAGAGGGAAGCAATAGCACTAAAGGAGAAGGACAAAGGCGGAATACCCCAAAAAGTCATAATCAGTAGCTACCAGCAAATCCTAGGAAATGCATGGCAAACTGGAGATGTCTATAATCCGTTACTAGCGGAAACAGACATTCCTGGAGGATGGTGCCTTTCTGGTATGATGTTCTTGGAAATAGTATTGACCCCCCTCCGCTGATGCAATGCGTAGGTATTGTGGTATCTATCACCTCTCTCTTGTTTTCAGTGCTTCGATTCCCGCTTCAAGCTATCGTGGCTACCATCCCATTTATGGCTGTGATGGTGGGGTTCGTGGCCTTCGTGATTTGGAACGGTGGAATCGTGCTTGGTATGCCGCAGCACCCCATCACCTACTATTATGGTTACTAATCCTGATGAAGGAGATAAAACTGCACATGTGGCAACAGTTCATGCCCCGCAGCTATTTTATTTCTCCCTTTTCACAATGTTCACCTCCTGGCCTCTGGTTATAGCACCCAGTCTGCTATTACATTTCCTGCATGAGAATTTCCCTATCATATTCCCTGCCCCGCGAGGTTCAATCCAGCAGATGCCAATTAGAACCTCGATCGTTCAAAAAATCGTTCGAACATGCCTTACTCTCGCTATGATGGCTGGGATGGGTCTAGTTGTTCACTACAATACATACCTGCACCCATATCTGTTAGCAGATAACAGACACTACCCTTTCTATCTTTTCCGGCGAACAATCATGGTCCATCATACCGTCAAATATATTGCCGTAGCAGTGTACTATGCATGCGGGTGGTGCATCCTGCATGCTCTGCAACAGCCAACGCTCCAGTCCAGGCTTACCCGAAACAACGGGGATGTCACCACAATATGGGCACTTGCGTATTTTGCGGCATTTTTTGGGTCTGTCATCGGTGCAGGGCTGGTAGAGTTTAGATACTTTGTCCCTGCCTGGGTATTGTGGAGACTAGCGGTCGGAAGTAAAGGGGTTGACCAAGACCAAGGCGGGTCATGGAGGTGGTGGTTGGAGATGGCTTGGTTTGCGGGGATAAATACTGCGACCGCCTGGTTGTTTTTGTATAACGGTTTCAGCTGGGAAAATGAGCCTGGGAAGGTGCAACGGTTCATGTGGTGATTTAGCTCCCCGATGATACACTCAGCACAGAATATTGCACACACCAGGCCATGGGGTTCTTTCCTTTGTTCTTTTAATTATTGTCTTTACCCTATAATTATCCCTTAAGGAGAATCAACGGAGAACTGGTCTCGTTTCACTTACCTGCCGCTATAACCGAAGTTATAAAAGCTGTTTACGTGCCCACATCCGGCACAGTCATACCATCGAGACTTGTAATCACTAGGGTGTGCATGTGTGGGTGTGTGGGCTGAGCAATGGACGATTGACTTTCCATTGAGTTCAGGGTAACACTGTATCTGTTCATTAGGGCTTGAAACATGGGTTCACACACGTAGCTTCAACCTGCATGTCAGTAAATCCTACGTAATACATCAAGATCAGAGTTGGAATCAAGTCTGCGATAGGTAGCATGCCTCAGTCTATTTATGCCCAGAACATACATAAACCATATTTAGAAGTTTTGAAATTAGAAGCCGATGTAGACCGACTCTACTGGGGTGCCAAGCCTTTGGCAATTGAAACAGTTCATGTTAGGTAACCTAGGGCTTCCGAGTAACAAGCTTTAGGGTAACGGCCGGTTCTCAGATTCGAACGATCTTAGCACTATGGAGAATTGACATTCCGATTAACAAATCATCTCTTCTTTCATCGCATTGGGCCTTCATAATTCCCTCCAGTCATATAACAGCCTCGGCCAGTGCTGGTGCTCTGGTGGGAGATACCCTAACAACTGGAGATGTCCAATAAGCACAGTTGGTAAGTAGAAACAGGAAGGGATCGTGTGCTGCCGATACAGGCCAACTACGATGGTGACTGTAGTCCGCCCCACAATATACACTTGGCTCCTCAGCAGGCATCCTTGTTCTTTCGCGCCCAAGGGGCAAGGGGCTACTGATTTCATGTTCCTTAGATTGCGATGATTTTACAATATACCTAACCGGAAATATAAAAAATGATGTCTAAATGTTTTAAACCTGAAGAAGTCCCGATCGGAGAGGGGGATTACAAGTTTGCACGGCCTTCCCAAAGCAAGGATCTCAGCATAGTGCTACAGCGAATACGCGGAAATCCTGATACCCTATTCCGACTTGTGTGTGGATCTCTACAGTTCCCATTGTGTTACCCTTTCCGCAAATACGACCTGCATAATTTGGAACTGTTGCTACTGTACATACAAAAATCTAATTTGTGAACGATGAAGTTACTGTCGGTTGTTCAAATGAGTAGCAAACCCGACCTCTTGGGTAGACCTAGATAAACCTATATAGCTAATTTCATACGGTGCGGTACGTGTGGGTCAATGGCAACTTCCGGCATGGAATCTTGGGGCTCAAGGTTTGGGATATTGATCACGGAATTAATTACCTTGGGAGTCCGAGATGGCTGCTCTAAAAGTTTACGGATTGCCACCGGCCCGTCAACATTAGGTGACAGGTTGACGTTGACCGGTGTTGGTCGAAGACTCGGAAGGGATATCTTTAGTTGGTAGGCTCGAGCCTACTTGGCTGGTTTACCAGCCTCCAGATATATAGACATCCATGTCCCCAAGTATATCCCGCTGTCACGATTCCCGGCCGGAGCGGAAAAACCCCCGGATTAGCAGAGGTGTATAATTTGCCTAATAAAGCTCGTTTGGGCTAAGATCAGCCGTTTTGAGACGCGTAATTAATTATAAGTCTTGTACAGTGTGGTGACATTTCTAGTGTCTCGTCCAGGATTTAGGGTTTCCTCATTGGGGTTGCGATATGGTAAGTTACACAAATTGCTTGTGTGCAGACCCCACTCTCAGTTCTCGGTTACAACAGCTAAGATATGAATGTACTTAGGACATGTAGTACTTTAGAGTAACTACCAACCTCGGGCATTTAACCTGGCTATCTAAGAGAGTAAATAAACAGGTACTTAGCAATGCTCCCAATACTTGTCTCCTAGGATAAAAAACATCGGATGAACAGCCAAACTAGCTACGAGCACATATATTATGCATATCCAGTACGTAAATCCACATCAACTGTGGTGGCAAGCCCTCTAACACCTCGGCCCGTGAGGTTGCAAGTATCGGAAGGTAGACAACAATGCAGATCAAGTCCGTAGGCCCCAAGAGTCTGCATGTAACTAATATGTAGCCAAGTTTTGTCAAGTCTTTGTAAGTTGATGGTTACATTAAGGGACCCTTAGCTAAGTAGCTATAATTGTGAAGCGTTGGACTCTACCATGCCTTAAAGCAAAAGATGTAGTAGCATTTATACAGTGAGTACTGTAGCACAGAACGTTTCCTTCTGTGTCACAATAATTTGGGATTCATTTTCAAATCTAGTGCAAACACCAGATTAATTTTATATGCAATGTCATCTCGGCTGGGGAATCTGAAACAAAGATCATTAATGTGTAGGTTTGCAGGTTTCATAATGTACTGTACTTATGGAGTATGAAACAGGTAAAGAAGCTCATTGACAGCATATGGAGTGGATCTAGATCTCTAGGAAAAGGTACTCGTGAGTACGATCTACCCTTGCTATAACGGACGGTAAAAATTCAGCGTCTTCTGTCTGGTATAGCAAGGGTTCCAATGGCGCTAGCCCCCAGGGGGTTGACCAGTCACGTAGGTCCTGAGAACCTCAATTTTGACCCTAAATAGGAGTATTTCGAGTCACTTTAGGCCTAAAATAGTAGATTATTCAGCACTCAGACATGCCTCGTCTGGTATATCAAGGGAGAAATATATGGAAACAGGGGTGAGAAGCCCGCTATTGTAGGGCCATAGTGAGGGGAAATTTGGTGGTACGAGATCTTGAAGCCACTGAGCCCGTCCGGTATAGCAAGGATCTGTTATAGCGAGGTCCGTTATAGCAAGGGTAGACTGTATGTGTGAAGACCCCCACACCACACGCACAGTAAGGGGTAAATGCCGTTGCGATCTCTAAAAAGGGTATTTCTATGGGAAATGTTGGATAGAGGGGTTTAGCTCATTTAATTGCTTTTTCTCATCGATTTACTTTGTACATGTCGATTGGCGAGCAAGCACGTTACATGTGCATAGACTGGTTAGCACGCATGCATGCACAAGATATAGTGCACTACTAAATTACACTGCAAGCCTAGCTAAATAGAGCACTCTGCGCAGGCAATAAACTCTGATCGCAAGTGCGATAAACTCTATGGCAAGAGTCTCTTGTACCTACTTACTCCAGACATTGGTGGGTAAAGCACAGTATTTCTGCATATGTACCCTATAATTAATGCAATAAGCCGGATTCAGAAATCGATATCAAAAGCGGAATCGCACAGCGCTATGCATTAATAGGATACTACATATGCAACCCCGGAGCCCAGCTAACGCATTCACCTCACCTGCATAACAAAACTAGTATGCAAATTTATGTGTAGAGCCTTGGAGAAACCGAATCGAGTCTAGGCCTTTGTACACTTGTAAGCCAATTGGAAATAGCTCGAGTCCTCGTTGAAAGTTGACTGGTCGTAATCTACACCAATCACCATTTGTTGCAGCCCATTGGCTAATATTAGAATTAGAAAAGAACACTAGATGCTAGTACGGATGGTGACTGGTTGCGGAACCCCTCGTCCTGGTAGCCAGACTACCAAAGAGGATGAGACATGAATCGGAAGACAAGATGAGACATGACGCACAAAGTGAGATGAGATCGATGGTTTGATGTGATTGATCTATGATCCTCCTTGCAGATGGTTCACGGTTGCTGAAGCCGACCCGCTCAAAGCACTAAATTGTCCCGAGATCTTTGAACTGATATGTAGAAAGTAATTATGCAAAAAGTTTTTCCACTACTTTGTAACATGCAACCAGTTGGGTGTTACATTTGCTGATATTTGATTGGCTATATTGCCTCATAGGCAATGTCAACTCTGTAGTCTTCTAGAATATTAATATGCATAGATTGAGTATTTTCTGGGAAACATGTACAAATGGAGTGAGATAGTCTAGGTATTGAGGTTAATATATATATATCTCATGCCCCTGTGGCCACGGGATATTTAAAGCGTTGAGAAAAGTTCACAATATTGCTTGTTTCAAGACAAGCTACAACAGTAGTGCCAGACCCGTACCTATGTAACCCTTCTCGCTATTTCTTTCCAGTTGCGTACTTAACTACAATCAAAAGCTTGGATTTTGAACACCCATTAAGCGAAGTGCCAGTGTGGCAGGCTTTTGTCCAGGATTTTAACGTTTCAGATGTAATGACTCCTTATTCAAACTCAAAGTCCGACCAGGCCACTCGACCTTTGCGATATCGATATGCTTATATATAACCATGCCACGGCTACTACCGTTTCCGAAAAAGAAGCATGCCAACCGTCGGAGCCCCAAACCACTCACATCACAACACCGGTACACTAAGAAAGTTTTCTGCAATACTTTATTCATAGATTCTATTTGAAACGCGAGCTAGCGTCGTGTAAGGAATCATAGTATAGCTAACCCAAATTCCGCCACTGATTGTGCAATTACATTTGTGATTTGTATACCATTACTACGGATACTTGGAACTGAATTGTTGAGGACCCATAGATCGGATATAGAAGCGGCAAAAGTGCCGGTGCAAGTATCGTTCGACCTCATCTGATTGTGTAAATGCTCGAATCTGGCTTTCTGGAAATCTTTGCCAACCGGGTAGCTGCCCTGGCCCATGCATATGCTCATGTACCTCGTCGACGGCAATTTGGACAACAACACCTGCGAAGACTTGGCCTAGGATTTGCGGAACGGATCACGATCTTCCGATGGTCTGCAATACCACGGTCAATACTTTCAAGTGCAGAACTACTTAAGTGATATATTAATGTGGTTATATAGAAGCGGTCCCGAGCACTGTATTGCAAGCATCTCAATCCCCCGGAATTGTCGGCTCGTTCTCGTTCAGCATATGATGTACATAATATGCATATAATATATTCTAATCACATAGCTGGTCCCGTCCACATGGAATATAAACTTGGCAAGCATATTACCTACCAGGCCAATGGAATCCTCCGCTGACGCCCAGCCAAATCCCTTAAACCCAATCGGTGTCTTATGCACCGATCTCTTGATGCACAGGAGCGGTCGTGCCACTTGGTGCGACCAGGCCCTAGCGACCCATGCCCTTGTGTTATCAAGGGTCAAGAATGCTTCTTGTAGCTTTGCTCTTCGTTTAGGTTTATACATGTATACAGTATTGCCACTTGAGCGAGTACATGTTTGTACGTACATCAATTAAGTTGAGTTCAATCGGCCTGTATGTGGGCTATTCAGAATTAGCACAACATGCATATGCAGATAAACAAGGGGATCCAGGTTTATTACGGAGTACGGAGCACACTCCATCCGACAAGTATGTGTGCCAATGCCATATGCATCGGTGCATGTGCATGTACATGTACCCGACATCGGAATGGTCGTCTAATTCGGAGCCTGAGCCCGGTACTGACGTCGAACGTTTTCTATCAAAGCAGAGCGGCTCGGTAGTTGGCCTCCGCATGCAAGCCTCACCCGTTGTAGTTTCAAGCTGGGGGTCCAACTGCCGGCAGGCAAGCTCGATGTTCTCACAAAGCCAGAACTGATATTGTCATCGCAAGATCAAGTGCACTGCCAACATTTTCTAGCTGTCGCGTACTGCACACGGGTTCAATTCAATCTTCTCTGCCCTCCCGAGTCGTTAAAGTTGTGTCACAACTGTGCTGCATTCCAGTATAGTCGTCATAAGCTGATATGAGTCATTAGCTGTTTATAATCGTGAAAGAAGGAGCGTACCTACCTTACTACATTTTGCTCATTAGATATCGAAGATGGTCTATCACCAACGGTCATTGCATGTGCGCCATCCACCCGCGGGATCATACGGGACCAGTTTTCCTCCGCACTTTATTTTCCGTACGATCCGGTCAGCTTTTGCGATTACCCTACTTTACCTACTCGGGAATTTTATATCTAACTGCGAACTCGTCTTGTCTTTGCGGTGAGATCTAATATATACATCGACAATTTGTGCCCTTGGGCTTGAATGTCAGTTAACTCGCAATCGCAAATTCGAAAATCTACAACTCAATTCGTCCTCTGCATCAAATTTCGTCCTTTGGGTCCGAAATATCTCAGCTCCCACTTCCATGACCACCCGAGGGCGGGACCTATATGATGCAACCTACTATACTTATATCGAATGTTCCTAGACTCGCCTGCCTTTTTGGTCACCAGCCTATATCCATTTTGAGTTCGGCTAGAGAGTATTCCGCAACGGTCTGGCTAGTTCCGTACGAGAACGAGTATTTATACGGTCACATACGGAAAAGCCTTCGGGATTCAGCCGCGCATGGATGTGCAGGCCGCTGCCAACTGGGTGCTTGCGCTTCCTAGCTAGCTGTCCCGGTATATTAATTGACCCTAATCCTACACAATGCTACTAATACAAAACAGTGACAGGCACAAGCATGAATAATTATAAGTTTACTGACAGGTTTTACTATAGTCTCGTGCCTGCTTTGCTCATGGTCGATATCAATATCTCATTAGTCAAACCTTCCATGCCAGATGCATATCATACAATCGAGATGTGGGGTGTGGGGGGCCATATTAATATTACAAGCTTTGAATTAAACACCATATGATGGATAGTAGTCTGGTTGTATTCTCGTAATAAACTGGGTTGGCTTATCCCTATGAGGTGTTTATATGTATGCATTGGAATTCCAATCATATGATTTGTCCTTAGTATCCCTATACACTCTGGTAAGTGAAACATCCGTAGTGATATAAATCTCAACGAGTGGCCTACAGTTATGCCACCCAGACTACTTTAAATATAAGGCAAGGCCTATCCCGTCACGAGAGCAGTCCATCCCCAGTTCAAGCCCGAGCAACTCCGCTAACCTCAGCCGAACCCACTTGTACTTCTAAAATCTACTGCTTCTACCTAATATTTACTGTATATCGTAATCGTGCCTAAGCTGCAGTAGGCAAGCGTAGACCACATCAGCACTAGCTATAGCACTGCGAAAATTTGACATACAATCTTGACCGGTCTTGCGACCTGTCAGAACTTCATGGCTACTGCCCCCAGCCTTTCCCATGCTGTGCATTTACGGGTGTGTGGCTACGTCAATACTGCTTTGGGCCAACCTATGTCGGGAGGCTATTTTACACACCCCTATACTTACAGAATACTTACAACACTACATATATATATCGGCGCCATCCACGGATGTATAGACCTATGTGTAGAGCAAACTCCGGCAATACGGGGTGTGAGATCACCCTGTTGTGGTCGATTCACTGATCATGCTAATGATATAATGATAGGTATACAGGTATGTATACGGTACGTGCCTGTATGTGGCTTTTTTGTAGGGTCCGCGCTTGCTCCAACAATGCAGCTCATACAGCTAGGTGGCAAAAAAACCTGAACGGCCTTATGCAAGTGGTATGCATGTCTTACATTTAGCGCGCATATTTTAGGCTTAGCCGCGCACAGATATGCAGTATGGACGGGATGAAAAATATATACACTCGG
>Ga0307511_10004335_pt1 | contig 14482 bp, 10 predicted proteins | sample 13_EM_MG_FD_200266 | JGI IMG/M metagenome (GOLD analysis project Ga0307511, IMG submission 200266) | Populus trichocarpa ectomycorrhiza microbial communities from riparian zone in the Pacific Northwest, United States - 13_EM | ecosystem: Host-associated > Plants > Roots > Unclassified | place... | reverse complement strand
GGATGCTGGCATGAAAAGAAAAAAAAAAACTTTCATGGTTTAGGTTTAGGAGCTGTAAATTGCGCTTTGTTTTTATAAAAAAAATATTTAAAAATTTTTTTTTATTTTTTTTCTTGCTAATGTAAAAAGGTAATTTTTAAAATTATTTTCATTGTTTAGGGGCAGTTGAAATTGCGTGGTGTTTCTAAAAAAATTATTATTTTTTTATTTTTTTGTTGCAAGAAATTAATTTTAAAAATATTATTTTAATATATTTTAAATGAAAAACAATTTCTATTATATTTCTAAGTACTCTTTTAATCATGGTAACTTTAGATTTACTGTTTAATCTTAATTCTATAAAAGAATTGACTCGTAACTAGTTAAGGCCAAGAAGAGCTTCAAATTAAGTTCATAAAATGTTGGTTTTTGTTGTTTTACATCTTTTCCTAGTTTATTTTACGTTTTAATTGTTTTTCAAACTTAGCTTTAGATTTTTTTAGTTGTGTTGGTTTTTATTTCTTTATAAACGGTTGATGTATTGTTTTTATTTTTGTTAATTATTGAATTACAAACTTTTAAAAAAGTATTGAAGTTTTGCATGCCTCGCTCTCCATTGCTTAAAACTGTAACCTTCAAATTTAGAAATTTTAATTTTTTATTTAAAATTATTATTTTTATTTTTTTTCATGCTAATGTAAAAAAGTAATTTTTAAAAAACTTTCATAGTTTAGGAGTAGTTCGTTTCTAAAAATTTTTAAATTTTTTGTTTAAAATTAATTTTTTATATTTTTTTATCATATTAATGTAAAAAATTAAATTTAAAAAATATTATTTTAATATATTTTAAATAAAAAAATTAATATTATATTTCTAAGTACTCTTTTAATAATGGTAGCGATTGCTTTTCAAATAATTTTTCGTGCCGAAATGCATGCCAATGATTTTTTTTTTTTAAAAAAATTATTTTTGACATCAGCACATCAAAACGATTCAAAATATATAAATTATATTAAATTTTAATAAAAAAAAATTAAATTTTTTAAAAATATAATTTACACTGCTTTCCCAATCAGTTTTGATGCCAAGATGAAATAAAACTCAACTCGGATAAACTGGCGGAAAGACTGATGGGTTACTGACTGAGCTTAACAATTACGATTGTTTTAGCAATACTGTAAATATTATGTTTCACAGTCTGAAGAATTTTTAATGGGCTTGGGGCTTGAGGCCCAAGTTGATAGGAAACAATGTTCCTCATTCCCAGACAGAAAATATAAAGGCCGAGAAAGTGTAAACTGTAAATAAAAAAAGATATTATTTTTATCTTCCCGCCAGCCAGCTGTTGTTATTCTGATTCAATCGTGTGGTTCAAAGTTCAAACTCTGAAGAAGCAGCGAAAAAATCTTCTTTGCAGTGCGGCTTCTTCTTTCTCTCCCTTCCATTTTATTTTATTTTATTTTATATCCCAAAAATCTAATAATAATAATAATGATGATGAGAATGTCTTCTTCTAGTTTTCCCCTCTCTCTGAATCCTAAACCTTTTCATCCCCACAAGCAATCTCACAGCACACTCTCTCCACTCCAATTCTCCAAACACACAACAGTACTACCACTCTCGCGCTCTACTCTTTCAAAACCTCATTACATCTGCTTCTCTTCTAATCCAGACCGAGAGGAATCCCGGTGGCTCCGAGAGGAACAGCGGTGGCTACGTGAAGAGGAAAGGTGGCTCCGTGAAGAGAAGCGTTGGAGCCGCGACAGAGAATCGCTCCTCGCTCAAATACAATCCTTAAAGCTTCAAATCGAAGCACTAGAGAATCGAATCTCAGTCCTTCAAGGAGGAGAGGATACGGTAGCTAAAGTAGGGTTGTTACTGCAGGTTTTGAAAGACAAGAATAATAACAATTTGATTGCAGAGAGTGGGTCCAGTGCGAGACCTCTTGTGTTGGAGGAGAATGTGGTGGAAGAACAGAAGGAAGTGATTGATAGGGTTTTGGAGGAGAAGAAGGAGAAGGAGAGGAAAACCCTAAGGAAAGGAAGCGAAGGAGAACAAGTAAAAGAGATGCAGGTCTGACTCTACTCTCTATTTTACTAACTAAATTTCATTTCTTCTTTTATTATTATTATTATTATTATTATTATTAGGCTTGGAGAACAATGTGTACTACTTGAATTGTTTATCAAATACATGATATGAGTGCTGCTTTTTACATATATATTTTTTTCTTTTAATATTTGTTGTAGTGGTGGTATTCGAAGCTTGTGTGTTGTATTTTGATATATTTCGTACCTTTTTCTGATTGTTACAGGACGCTTTGCAAAAATTGGGATTTTACTCAGGGGAAGAAGACATGGAATATTCTAGCTTCTCAAGTGGGACTGAACGTGCTGTGAGGACCTGGCAAGTAAGTTTTTAGATTTCCATCTTGTGGTACCTCAAAATGGACAGAAATAAATGTCACGCGGGTTGATTATATCATTCCCTCGTACATGGAAAATGTACATACATGCATATGCACATGCCGTTTTCTCTAAAATCCTGGTAGTCTCTTAGCTTGTGGCTAATAGTTTAAGTGGATAGTTCGATTGATCAGTTTTTAATAGATAACATATGATCTTGCTTGACAGGCATCTTTAGGTGCCTCTGAAGATGGAATAATGACTACAGAGCTCCTCAAAAGGTTATATATGGAGCAACATATTGATGCTCGGATGCCAAGTATTAGCGAAACTCAAAAGGGAAGCGCTCAAACTGTTCCAGCAGAGGTACAAGCAGATTATGATATTTTTAGAAATAGAATAATCGGACTGATATTGTATAAAAGTTGTGCTTAGTTTCTGTTTCAAATGCATCATCCCCTTGATTTGCATTTGAATGGGTGACTGTGAGGACAGGAAATACTCTAGTCTTGTTTCTGAACAACACAAACACTGGCTCCCTTTCTAGTTTTTTAATCAGAAATCTGAAAGTAATGTCTTGCTTTTAAAAATTCATAAGCCTTCCATGTTGGAGTTACACTGTTGAAGTAGCCAGGTCAAACTAAAGTCCTTGTTTCTAGCACTATGCTTGTAACCATACTGAATAAAGGGTGGAAATGCCATGTATAAGCTCTTATTGTGATATTCTCACAATACTGAATGCTTACTTGTTAGTCCTATATAGCGTACAATTTTGTACTTGTAATCTATCGTTGTTTAATGGGTTGTTAGTATATAACTCGAGTGTATGTGTGCTGATGGATGCATATCCCAGTAAATTTGTCTCTTTGCACAGATGCTTTCGGCAATGATAGCATGCTTGGAATTTTGATGAGCAGAATATTTATTGTTTTAGATATCATTCCAAGTGATCCCTGGTTAGCAAGAACACTGAGAATACATGCCTTGCGATTGTGAAATTTCAAAATATGCTGCTGACTTCAAATCCACTGTACATTAGGAAGGTGCCGATGGAGCTGCTGTTATGTCTGTAACAGAAATCTCAGAAATACATCAGAAAGTTGTGAAAGAAGAAGTGACAGAAGTTGATGTATCGCATCATAGAGTATTTCTTCTTGGGGAGAATCGTTGGGAAGAACCTTCTAGACTTAATGGCAGAAAGAAACAAGTTAGCGGGAGCAAAACGAAGGATTCCACAAAACAGTGCCTTACATGTCGTGGGGAGGGTCGTTTGCTGTGCACAGGTAAATTGGTTGCCACTACCTGGATTGGACATCCATATTTATGAATAAAGTATCATTTTATCTGATTGTATTTAAAAGCTTCTTATTAACCAGGCATGACGGACTGAAATCAGGTTTCTCCTGTTTATTGCTTTTGTCCGTAGCTGAGAATACCTAATATATTAAAATACATTCAAGGGACAAAAAAATAGTTTTAACCGGCTGGCAATTCATATATAGTAGCATTCCTCACTGCCTGATTTGGTTAGATATCCCACTGCCTGCAAATACAGCAGCCTGGGCTCTGGAAACGGTTTAAGATTTTCTGGCAATGTAATGGCAGCGAAATTGGCAGCTGGTGCAACCATCAATCAATTTAACCTTTTAGCTTACTCTCTTATTTTCAAGGTATCTGAACATCCAAAGTACAAGCATGTTTTTCTAATCAAATATTGACAATGATGTCATCGAGGAAGCTCTTGGAAGTTTGCCCATGCTTGCCATTTGACCTAAAATGATGCAGTTTGCAGTTCGCCTTTTGCAGCCACGATGATCATTAGGAACCTAACAGTAGTTCTGGTATTGTGCAATCTCATGCTTTGTTGCTTATTAGTGATTTTCTGTTGCAGAATGTGATGGTACTGGTGAGCCGAACGTCGAGCCACAGGTACGAAATTTTCACACACACACGTCCTTTATATTTTTCATTACTATTTTCCATTTCAACATCCTCACAATCAAAATCTATGCTGCAGTTTTTGGAATGGGTTGGTGAAGGAGCAAATTGTCCTTACTGTGAAGGACAAGGGTATACAATATGTGATGTGTGTGCAGGAAAAACAACAATTTAGGTACAGCGGATACTTTTTTGATATATCTGTATACAAGCAGGTCTTAATCTTACATGCAGCAAGAGCCTTGTATTATAGATCCAGGATACAACATCCATAATCGACATCAACAAATTCTTTATGCAAGCAGCTGTTACAGCCTACCTTCATGAAACATTAAACAATGCACAATAACTTTTCACAAAACCATAAAAAGGCGGATGCCATATTTAATAAGAGGAAAAAATAGTCAAATAGTCAACATTGGTTCTAAGATAGTATTCGTCCGCCACTGAAAGGTAACACCATAGAAGCATCTGAACTGCCAAGCATACAATACTATATCATGACGCGAGCTTTTATTGGGTTGAAAAGTCATAGCCTCGCCCTAATTGCATCTATTTCTTGCACTTGCTAACATGAAATAGTTTCCGATGACCACGAGAAAGCTGAATTCAAGCAATATATCATTTTTGGATTTTCTTTTTCTGCTTATGTTTTTTACGGATTTGTTGTCTTTGGTTTGCCACCAGCAGTGACGCGTCTAGTCACTGAACGCATGGTCACAAATTCCTCAGCAGCAGAAGGGTGTATTCCCACCTGTGGGAAACAAACGAAAAAACCTCCTTGGTAATGCACAATAAAAAATGAGGGAACAGCCAGTGATCGTTTGCCATGTCACCAGCTGTAAAGAGCTTTATACATCTAAATAAAAATCTAGAAGTTTAAAGATGGCATCCCTTCCACGTTCATTAAATGAGGTAATTACGGGGGAGAGGTGGCAAAATAAGAACATGGTCATTATAAGAGCCTGACAAGGGGATGTTAGGAATGGAAAGAATCACTAGCATCCTTATGTCTAGCCCCTCTCTCAAGGAAAGTTACTTGGTACTTACAGTACTGTCAAATTGTTGCTTTGTTGCTCCACACTTCAGCGCAACAGCAATACCCTGAGAAGATGATGACCAAGAAAACAATGATCAGAATAACAAAAAGTACACGGGGGCAGAAAACTTAAGGATGGGTATGGCTAACGAATCAGAAAATATACACACCTGCATGATTTCAGGTGCATCTGGCCCAGACATGGAAGCTCCAAGAACCTTATCCGTCTCAGCATCAACAACAAGCTTCATTACCGTCTTCTCTTGTCGTCTAGAAACAAAGATAAGAACATGCATATTAAACTGAAAAGCTCACAGATGTTTTAAGCACCAAAAGCCTGGGGATGCATGAGACACAGATCCCGCCTCACCAAATTACAGTAAAACGAGGCAGGTGCTCAAATACTACCCCACTGATCAGAGAGAACATTCCATTCCATATATTCCCAAGGCTTCGATGATTTTATCATGTCCTTCATCTTTGTTCATAAACATAACTCAATCCTAAAAAACCCCTTTCCAGACCAGGGAAATTCAGTTTAAAAGCAACAGTAAAATTTGGTTTCATGACAAAAGAATGACTATTATCAAAAAGCAAGTGAGGATGTTCAAAGTCTATCTGATTTAAGGGGATTTAAGTTATAGGCGCAGCAAATGTCCAAGACCTCTTGAGAGATATTCTCTACCCGGCCAGTTTAAGTTTACAAATGTTGTGTTTTGACCACATTTTTATTTGTCATTTTGTGAGTGATGTTCTCAAGAATTCCATAATTTGTAATAATACAGACCTATTTAGCAAATAAGATTTCAAATTTCAGCACATACCCAGAGATAGTATTCTTCATAGGGTTGAAAGTCGAGGTGAAAACCAATACATCACCATTTGCTTGCTCTAACGCCTGCTCCTCACTGAGGCCCACCACAGAGAGAGGAGGTATGCTGCAGATTACCAAATATCACAAGTTACCAATGAAGAAAGATGAACACAAGCACTAGATTTTCTATTAAGCTTAAACTTCTACATTTAAGGTGTAAGACTTAGCTGCATTGAACAGCAGAATGATGTTACTGTATGTTAATGAGCTAAACTTCTACAATTCAAGGCGAGGGTTAATGAGTTTCGATTTTAAAATCTTTCAATAACCACTATATTTCTTATCGATGATGGTATTTTCATTTAACTGAAAAAGCTACTAGCATAATACAAAAATGATATTGTGGAAGAAAATGAACAGTCCAAGCAAATCCAACAGCAGATACCTAAATACAGCACATGGTATGTGATTGTAGTCTGGTTTGGTAGGTTGCCCGGCAAAAACAGTTTTCTGCATGCAATACATCAGAAACAGATCCACTGAAAATCAAATGAATTGCAAGATTGCCAAAAAGGGAGGGAGGAGGAGCAAAAAAATATTGATATGAATATGAAGAAACGAAAGCAGATCACAAGAAACACATACTGCAAAGCATGTTCCCTCCATTAAGGCCACAGGAGTCAGATTCATTCGGTTTGTGACATCACCAACAGCCCATATGGTAGGTATGTTGGTGCGAGAGTATTCGTCAACCTGGTCAAGAAGGTAGCAGGGACCCAGTCATTTTACATGACTTGTAGAAATGTGAACAAGATTTTCAGTGTAAATTGAAAATTGTTTCTTTTACATGGTGGATAAAAAACAAGAAAATACCATAAAAAAAGAATAATAACAACAAAAACACAATAATAAAGAAAATGGTCGAGAAACAAAGCAAATATGGTCTCAACGGCTAGGTCTTTCAATACAGTCATAACAGAAGATATTCTCTACATGGTCAGAAACCTAATGAAGGTCATGTGTTTTTAACCTTGCTCGTAATCAATGCCCCTTTGATCAATCAGATGCAACGTGGAATATACATGCACTTCCATAACTAGCCTCTTAGTTCACTTTCATGTTTTATAGAACCCCACCCCATAACACAATGGCAGGGATCTCCAGAGACATCTTCTGACCAGGTTTAGCCTTTTTACTCAAGATTTACGGTCTTCATACACAAACACATCAATAGACAAAACTCGCCAAAAATTATCCTATATCAGCCAAACATGATGGAGTGTAAGGAAAAATTACTATAGAATAATAATTACACCTATATCAGGGATACAATAAAATTATCCCATATCCCACAACAAGCAGCATGCGTGATAAATACCCATCTACAAGGAAGTGAATGTAGAAAACAAAACGACTGTAATAACACTGATTGGCATCTGCAGTTTGTGCACTAATAACATAATGCTCAATGATTAAAACAATGACAGCTGAAGTTACTGACCTTCACAGCTCCCGCATTATCAAGCTCAACGCCTACAGCTTCCAAATTTAATCTCTTCGTATTGGGAGCTCTACCTGTAAAAATTGAGAGAAGAATTTAATCTCTTCGATTACAGACTGGAAATGGCAGTGCATGCTTTCTATTTACGATACAAGCTTAATAATGGAACTTCTTCACAATGTGTGTGATTTAAACAAGGATTGTTATTACCAGTGGCAAAAAGTACAACATCTGCCAGCAGCTCCTCTTTGTGATCGGTGTAAATTTTTATTCCCTCCTCTGTTTTAGTCAACTGTATTTACAATAAGGTTCACCATAAATAACATAGAACGGTCAAAACATAAACTGGAAAAAAAAAGCAACAAATTACAAAATTCAGGAAAAAAAATAGCTTGAAACAAAAGCAACGCATGCCATAATGACACCAAATTCTAATAAAAGAGAGAGTACCTCTATCAAATTTGATCTTGGATGCAAATTAATTCCCCTGCCTTCTAGATTTCTCGCAACCACGGCCCTCATTTCATCATCAAAACCCCTGCACTAGATAGCTATCAGATATACTGGCAGGAGAAACACAACTGTGGTCTAGATTTCAAAATGCTTGGACCAAAAATGCCACGGGACTCCTTAGTGACATTGTGTGACAGATGGCAAATTAAAATTACCACTTTAATAGCATAATACAAAACTGCAGTAACATACTTGAATGTCAATCGCCACTTAAACTATGAAACACCAAAATTTGCTAGATTACATGTTCCAATCCTAACCAATATAGAAGGGAAAAATGTGAAGGCTGCTGTGGACAAGTTAAAACTCAAACTATTCTGGCCAGGAGTTTTTCAGACCAGGAAGTAATCATCAAGAAAACATTAAAAGAGTAACCCCAGTTGATAACATATTCTTTACACAGTTTACTTGCAAACATACATTGTGTGTGCTAATATATGACACCAACTCGGTCGTTCAGAAAAAACAAACATTAAGGCCTTAATCATAACCTTAATGGAAGTTCCTTTCTGAAAAATAGATCCACAGTAGCACCCATGCCACGCCATATTGAAGCAAACTCAACAGCAATGTACCTGAGCAAGAAAAAAAATATTTATCCAAAATCATGCACATGCTAGAACATGTGCAAATAAAACACATAGATAGCGAAGCCTTCTGGAGAGTTTACCCCCCACCAAACACCACTGCACGCTTAGGCAAATCTTCCAAACTCAATGCCTCGTCAGAAGTTATGGCCAGCTCCTACATAATCAAAAAGTAACAACAAATAAGGTAAGCACGCAAGAAAAAGAAAACAAAAGAAAAACAGCTCCAACAAGAAGCTACCTACACCACAGACATAACTTGAACCCAGTGAAAAATTTCAAGCAATCCAGCAAATTAAATTCAACTAGGTAATTCCAGCAGTAATTGCAATCAAGAATCAACTATGCAATTGAATGAGCACCATGCACCTGAATGGATAAACTACGGGCAGCCTTGAAAGTGTAGTGTTTAGAAAACAATTGAACTGAAAAAGCTAACGATGGCTTAAGCAGCACCACAATGGGAACACATGGATCGTTAAACAGAAGTTTACATTGAAACAGAAAACCAAAAACTGAGAAGTAAAAAGTAAAATTCCACAGCCCAACACATGACAATCTCTTGGACTGCCATATGTTGGAAAACATATATTATTTTACAAATATACTTGATATCAAAATAATGAAGCATAATTAAATGTAAGTTTGCTTTGCAAAAGATTATGGCAAAGCAAAAGATTATGGCAAAGCAAAAGATTTTCATTGACTAAAAAAATAAAAAGCAATCAATGCTATCCACATGGTGGCTTGAGAGACTGACGAGTTGAGCAGGAAGAAATTTTGTTCAAATAAAAATATGAAACAAGGTTGTAAGATTCATGACCAACTATTATTCAGGCACATGTTACAATCGATAAGGTGCACTATCACATGCTGATATAATAAATAGCAATTAGTGCACATGCTCATATAATAAATAGCAATAATGCTTTCTTTTCTAGTTGAAACAAAAGATGACATTTAGGAAAGAATTTCAATAAGAAGAATGCTGCCCCATTACATGCATACACGTCATATTTATTAATTTTCTACTAGCAAATCCATGTCATATTGAAGTTGCATCTCAGTGCAACTACAAGTCTACAATAAATCTTATCAAAGAAAATAACGAACACAAACTTGTAATTTTCAGGCATGCATCTACATGTGGGAACAATACAGAGAAATTTGTAAATATAAACAAGTGTGTTTCTCAATGGTGTTCACTAGTCCAATTTTCCCCAGCCAACATACTTCTTTTACACTGCCTATAAACATCAGCCTAAGTTTATCTGTATGTTCTATATAGCAATCCTTCAATTTAATCATCCAGAGAAACCTATTAGTCACTACCTTTTACTAGTTTGACAAGTCAAGATAAAAAGAAATGGCACACATCAAACACGTAGGTTATTCTCTGTCAAGTACAATTTTATTTTTTTACCAGATCCGCCTGGTATGCTATTTTAGCTAAAACTACTAGTTATGATCCTTAGAGCTTTAGTAATCAAAAGGAAATTTGAATTCTTAAAACATTTTACCCAAGAAGAAAGGACAAGAGATAACTTAAAACATTTTACCTATATTAAATTCATAATCAGAAAACAACAGCTCTTCAATAGCACATAACAGACAACAAGGATATTGACTGTTAAATGACTTAAGGTTTTGGATGCACAATGACACAGAATACCCATCAGAGATTCTTGATCATTCAAGAAGAAACCACAAAACTAACCTGCCCAGGAATAGCCGGACGTTGAGCCCTACTGCCAGTTGCAATCAGTATGTGCTTTGCTGAGTACCTCAATTTAGTCCCATCTAGTTGAGTCACCTCAACTTCATTAGGACCAACAATCTTTCCCTCTCCTTCATACAGTTTAACCCCAGCATTAGATAGTAACCTCTTGTAAATTCCATTTAACCTGATTATTTCATCCGTCTGCAATTTTGACCAGCAGATAGATGAAACAATATACTCACAATCATGAACTGTTTCTATTCTAGGTTATGGCAAGACAGCCAAAAAAAAGTACCAAGAATTTCTGAAAGAAAAATAATCTTAAACAATGGACAAATGGAATCTAAATGCTCGAAGAAATAGATCTCTCCTTCAAAGTTAACAATGTTTGAATTGAAGGATAAGAAGTAAAATGCGGAGTGGTCAATCACTTCATCTTTTTCCCTTTTTCAGGCGTACAAGGATGAGGTTGAAGGAAAAAAATCCAGCTTGACCTCTTTTCACACCCTCCAAAAAAAAAGGTAGACCAAGAAATGGAATAAAGGATGAACTTTCCTTCATAAAAAATCATTTTTTCCTTTGAGTTGCTTGCAAAAAGATATTGTGAAGAGCACCAGAAAGGGTGTCTCATGTAAGATCATGGCAAACATCATAAAGATGAAGAGAAAACTCAAAGGGCCACCCACCTTTTTCTGCAACAGTTTTTTCCAGTTAAAGTCCACTTTCTCGTTCACTTCCCAACCGTAATTCCTGGCATCCTACAAAACCAAACCCCTCCATTCATGAAACCAAATACCATTTAATTCAGCTCACCTCACCCAAAAAGACAATAAAGGAAAATTACATCCAAGAAAATTTCCCCACAACCACGCAGATCCCCACATATATTAAAGTCTGCATTTGGCAGAAAAATTCATTGGATATGACATGGCAGCGTCAGACAAATCAAACATGTCCACTACTCAAATTTCTATACTAAGCATTGTGCTTTACTTTACACATGCATCCTTGCTTTACAGAACAAAAAAAATACAAGTATCATTGACCATTCAAACAATTTCAAATGTGAGACATCAAATTTCAGTTTAAGTAGAACTTAATGTTTCTGAAATTGATCAATTTCAGAAATGTTTAACAATAGAAGCACACAGTCCAATGTCCACATGCTCTCAGATAATCACATTCCACACAGAAGGTTCTAAATTTGTCATGAACGTTCTCTTCACTCCCATCTTTGCAACTTGAAAAAACTACAAGATGGCCACTAACACATTAAGTAAATTGATCATTTCATTCTGGTATGTATCCTGTTCTCACCTCAATTTCACCTCCAAAATTGGCTCCATAAACTAAAATCTTCTTTGGAACACAACCACGAATAACACACCTACAAAACCAAATGAAGACAAACCATTGATTTTAAGTTAGGTTTCAACATTTCAGTCAATTCACATTCAATGGTAGTCATCCCTAACATAAAATAAAAACAAACTCAAAAGTCACAATTCTTGAAGTTCTCAATAATAACAAGAAACTTCCTTTGCCATCATAGTGGAATATCAAGAGCATGTCTCACCATTCAAAACTCATCAATTGGCCATGAAAGTAAGAATTCAGCAATTCTAGTTAGAGATCATGTCAGCAAAAGCTAGTGTGTCATTGCTTAATATTGTTAACTTGTAACTACGATGCCAACCAAATCTCTTATTTAGTCAAACAAATGACGCTATAGGTAACATTCCATTAAAGGTCATTTAATGTTAAAAGCAATTTTCCTTCGTTAAATTATTCTGGAGTTAACTCAAATAACTGTTAAAAGAACTCAACTAAACCATAAATAATAAACATCTCAGCATTATGCCACTGCCAGATAAATCTCCCCCCAAAAAAGGAGATAAAACAGAAGCACACAGCACCAGATGTTGTTTAGCTCCCACTTGAATTAAAACATAGTAAATCTTAAACAGGACAACAACAGGGATAGCTTGCTAAGAAGGCAAAATTAAGAGCTCATATGGACTTACGTTCCACCAACCCCTCCAATTACTTCTGAGCTGATAGGATGGAATGGAAGTTCACAAATTCCAACCTTGAAACACAATGTTGGATATCATTAGTGAGCAGTTAACCATCATGCTTTCACAGAAAAGGGAATTGTTAACATCACTGAAAGCTAAAGTTTCTCACTTAACAAGAAAAAAGAACTTGCTAAATCAGTTTGACACAAAGTTTCCCGAGTGAATCCAAACAAGTCGATATTATGTTAATTCCATCAATCAAGCAACAGAATTAATTATGTGTTCTCACAAGATCAAAAACAACTCCTTTACAACAAAAAAAATCATAAACCCGATGAACAAAAACCCACCAAGCTAGTTTCTTCTATTTTCTGATAAAGTGACCATAAAACAATTAACACTATAGTATATCCATATCGTTGAACTTCATTATACTATATTCGCAAAAAAAAAAAATTAACACGAATTTTCCCAAACCCCATCAAAAACCCATGAAAGGTTTTCTTCGATTTTTTTTTTTTTTTTAATATCCTCAATATCAGGAACACGATAGTATACCTTAGCTCCATAATTAGCAGAAAACCTAGCAGCACGAACACCACCACTCCCAGCTCCAATAACAAACAAATCAAAATCAAAGTGGGCCTCTTCTTCTACTTGGTTAGTTTGGTTCACCTCCCCATCAATAAGCATCTTTCTTGCCATGATTGTTAACTGAATCCACACAAAAAATAATTAAATAAATAAATAAGAACCAGATCAACACTATTTTTTTAAATTATAAGAAATTACAAAGTCACTTACTTTAAATGGCAATAACAAAGGTTATTACAAAGGCACTTATTTAAGTCCTAAACTAAACTACACTGGTCCCTGAAATTAAAGGGCTATGCCACTTAAAACCAGCCAAAACTACAATTTAATTAGAGAGAGAGAGAGAGAGATCAAACCTAAAGTGAAATAAAGAAATTTAAATATATATATATATAATGAGTTGAAAAACATCAACGCCAGACGAAGACAAAAAAAAATAAAAATTACCCACCGTCTGCAGTAGGCTCAGTTAAGCGAGACTAAAAAAATTTAACGAAAATATCATCGAAAATTTCGGTTTTTTTTTTTACATTTCCTTCATTTTCCTCGAGAAACAAACAGAAAAAACAATAGGAAAGTCAAATAGAGAATACCTCTCTGGAGATTGACTTGCGAAGAAGGAAAGAAGTAGAGGAAAGCGAGTGAGATTTTGTTTATTTTATGTTTTATAGGGATTGTCCTTCCACCTATATATATATAAAGAGGGAAGGAAGTCAATGAATATTATGCACCAATTTACTGAGACCACTGTGTTGTTAAGGCTATATCAGGTTTGTCATTTAATTTGATACTCTAGTATTCTGATCATAATTGACATCAGAGATCAGGGCTATCTAGCAATTAGTAGCGAAATAGGTTTCATGTACGGTATTTTTCTAAGATGTATTAAATTACATGTGATATTGAAAAAACAACACTTTTATGTGTAGTTTATATACCTTAACTAATTTTACTAGTTCTAAAATTAAATATTTCATATATTTTATTCGGTGAAGTGAAACACTATTTTATTCTTCTAATTAGGAAGATCAGTCAGTTGATTACTTTGAATAGTAAGATTAGGGTTGTCTTCGTTTTTCTTTTTATTTGAAGCTTTCGAGAACAATTTTTCTTTTTGTTTAATTGATGGGTTATTTTTTTTTTGTCATGGATTGGGTCTTCTCTCTCGGCTTTTGTTTAGCATGAAGAATGGCTTGGGTGGCGTTACGCCTTAGGGGATGGCAATGGACACTTGGCAACGAAAGCATGGTTTTTTTTTTTTTTTTAATGTGGATGTTCGGATGAGTTTGCGCGCACCTCAACTAATCTTACAGACCCTGAAATTAACAACTATATAAGTCTCTAATGGCCCTGATGTTCGTGGAACTTAAATTG
>Ga0307511_10004331_pt1 | contig 14486 bp, 14 predicted proteins | sample 13_EM_MG_FD_200266 | JGI IMG/M metagenome (GOLD analysis project Ga0307511, IMG submission 200266) | Populus trichocarpa ectomycorrhiza microbial communities from riparian zone in the Pacific Northwest, United States - 13_EM | ecosystem: Host-associated > Plants > Roots > Unclassified | place... | reverse complement strand
ATCATGGTTTCTAGAAGGAGAAACGAATGTGTGAAGTTGTAGCTCACATAAATGCATGGATTACGATATGCCGCGTGATGCCTTCATATTTGTAGCGCTAGTGTCCCACTGCTACCGGTATGTATAGGCTATTAATATTCTCAGGAGCCTCATTCGTATTATAAATAAAAACCTCTACTTGCTTTTCAATAGGACTATCATCTACAGATGAGAATGGTGAGTGTTCTGAGAGATGAACCGCTGCTACAAGCTTGTAAATATTATACTTATAACTACAAGTATGAGATATTTGGGGGGAATAGGTCAAGCAGTTAATTTTGAACAGGCCTTATTACAGTACCATCAACAGTGAAAGACAGCAAGAGATAATATGTGGAGGCGAGGTGGTCTGAGTATAGGCTGCGTTTACCCACCGACCATGTCGGAATTGGAGAGCCCTCGTTAATCTCCCTGATGAAAAAACTGCCGTGTTAGGACAATCAACCTAGCACCCAAGATCTCACTTTTGGTCTACTTGATTCCATGATCAAAAATAAAGGTTTAAATTTCTATGCAAGACCCTAGATCACACGATTACAAACCTAACATAGAGCCCTATTGTCTGTCCAACTGTCCATCAGCAAAAAGTGACAAAGTAGTCCCCACCGAGTCTATTTAGCCACGCATTCCATCAGGGCGCCACTGAATTGATTAAGATTACGTCCCTATTGGGCAGTTTATGTATTTTAGCCTCACCCCTTGAATTCAGTTCTACCCTTTTACAACAAGAAGTCGCTAACCCCAAGAGAAATCACCTAACTGGATGATAGTATAGTGCGTGGGGGAAAGCTTCCGCGCACTCCTTTTTATGCAGCGATCGGCACCTAGTGAAACATGAATGACATTGAGGAAATACTACATTTAAGAATAAGATGTGTAGGAAAAAATTTACGCCAGGCTTGTCGAGTACCTTGATTGCGAACCATATCCTTCTAGGATTATAGGAACGACTTCATAGAGTCAAATGTCGTACAGGTAATAGAAAAAACTATTTGAATACGTATAAATCATAGTGCAGAGTAACGAGCTAACGACATATCCAATACAGCCTTGCTTCTAGCGCTTCCAGGCTTCAAGCACAAAAGTAAACGCAATGACATAACGCCATACGGAGAGAAGGTGATTTGGTCGGTTGAAGAGACAGGCGTAATGGAGGAGTTTGTTGTCATGGACTTTATACCGCTGGCAGAAGGGAAGAGACATTTGTATCGTCGACATCGACAAAGACACATGCAATATAAATACCATCTAACACATCATGCCGTGGCCTGCCCACATTACTAAAAAATTGGATACAACTGTACCAAAGGGCTGGCCTGATGGGTCAAAATATTACATTCCACCTGCCCACCTATTTGTTCCCGTCCGCAGGGGAATTCATGGTGGTACCGTAGTATAAATGTCTAGAGCAATCCAAATCCATCAACTTCACTACTATCTTCATTGTACAGTAGAACAAGAGAAGCCTACCTTTCCCCTTGAGATCAAGTCATAAATGCAGCTTCACCAGTCTTCTCTTTGCCAATATACAGACCATCAGATACAGGATGATTTCATTGCAGATAGTCTTGCAATAAACAGAGTCAGTGCAATTAGGACTAGGGTGTGTTTTTACTCGAGGCTGAGGACATGGATACCAGTAGTCTGGTTGCAGACATGGAGCTAGCAGCCGTTCACAGGAACACCGACACAGCTCCCATAGAATGGTGGAATGGTGGATCAGAGCCCTGAGGGAGAACAACGTCTTACCTGAGATGTATGGCAGGAATACGCAAGTTGTACGTTTGAAAAGGTAAGGAAAAAAGTTGTTGGGAAGGTACCTAGTGTTTGCAAAGCTACGGTATCATCTCTTCCGAGGGGCTTGTGCCAACCAGATTACGGTATCATGTTATTTATTCGCAACCACAATCTAATTAGTCTTGCCCCTTCCGTCTTAGTCTGGCTACTTCCGTCTCCTCTTCACAGTGGCCCGAAAATTTCGGGGCAAACATTAAGGCGCAAATAATCAGTAAAGGCAGTGGTCTTGCGGTGTTGGTTTTGACTTCGATATCCATCGTATGTACAATATGTATATTTGACAGTAGATTTCGTCAACCAGACTACGGGGTCAGCATACGTGCATACTTATCGGGCCTACTATCGGAACATCGCGTTGCATTGCGATCCTCGCTATAGAATCTGGTAGAAGCTTCTTTAGGGCCGAGATCGGCTACTGCCTTTGGGACCCTTAAAATCCGCCCAGTCAACATAACATCAAAAACCTCCATCAGCAGATCCAACCAAAACCAATCTTAAGATTCTATCTGTTTGTAACAAATCCAACTTTTGACCTCCATTGATATATTCATTAAGCAAAGCAATGGCTACCGAAGCTGAACAGGCAGCTGCTCCAGCTCGTCAGTACCCCTGTCAACAAGTGTAGTGGGGTTCTCAGGCTAATCAGACCAGAACGCACCCGATGCTTCATGGACATTTCTATCGGGGGTAAGAACTCAGAGAGAGTAACATACGAGCTTGTGAGTATATATTGTTCTCAGATTGCCTAGGCGTTTATTGACCGTTTATTGTAGTACGATGACAGTAAGTCACCATGTAAAGGATATAGCGACTGAGCCTCCTCTAACAAACCACATACAATAGTCACTCCAAGGACTTGTGAGAACTTCAGGGCTCTTTGCACTGGAGAGAAGGGTGTGGGCAGGACAGAAAAGCCTCTACACTACAAGGGTTCGTACCAATTGCTGTAGCAGATCGAGCAGAATTACAGGCCCTAACCTGCACCTTGCTTAGGGTCTGCCTTCCACCGAGTCATCAAGAGGTTTATGATTCAAGGGGGTGACTTCACTAATGGCAATGTAAGGCCGATTTTTCGTTTCTACGATATGAACCTGACGCTAAGCATACACGGACAATAGGGCTCCGGGGGAGAGTCAATATATGGCGAGCGTTTCGAGGATGAGAACTTCATCAAGAAGCACGATAAGCCTTTCCTTTTGTCCATGGCAAATGCTGGTCCCGGCACAAATGGCTCTCAGTTTTTTGTTACCACTGTCGAGACTCCACACTTAGACGGAAAGCACGTTGTTTTTGGGGAGGTTGTTTCCGGAAAGGGTGTTATTCGCAAAATCGAAATGACCAAGACAGACGCCGGCGACAAGCCCCACGAGGCTGTTGTCATTGAGAGTAAGTCAACACTAGCTTTTACTGAGAGGGATGATATATTTCCATGTGCTCCTTCTGATCTTCTCCAGACTGTGGTCAACTCACTGGAAACGAAACCGACGCTCCGTCCACCAAGGACGACATTACTGGCGACAAGTACGAAGATTTCCCAGATGACCAGGCTCCGGACGGGCTTTCTGGCCCAGAGACCCTTCGTATAGCCTCCGAAATCAAGGATTTCGGCAACAAGGCATTCAAGGCTGGAGACCTCGAGCTCGGTGTTGAGAAATACCAGAAGGCTCTCCGATACATCAATGAATATTCCACCCCTAGCGACGAAGATCCAAAGGAGCTGTGGGGCCAGCTTCAAGTCCTGAAATTTACTCTGTACTCTAACTCAGCTCTCCTGCAGAACAAGCAAGGCAATTTCCGTGATGCCGAGGAGAGTGCTAGCAAGGCGTTGCAGGTAGATAATAACAAGGATGCAGACAAGGCGAAGGCATACTTCAGGAGGGGTGTCGCACACACTGGGCTGAAGGATGATGACTCTGCTTTGGAAGACCTGAAGAAGGCTAATGATCTTGTTCCCGGTGATGCTGCGGTAGTCAAGGAGCTGGAAGCCGTGAAGAAGAGAATCCAGGACAAGGCGGCGAAGACCAAGGCTAAGCTAAAGAACTTCTTCAGTGGCGGGCAATAGTCTTTTGGCTTGCTGGAAGAAGATATTTCCTTATCTTTGGGCATTCGGAGTTGAATAGGTTTTATTAGCGATATGTACTTCATACTTGTGAATTACTCCCCCCTGAAGATACGTGGAATGGGCAGCACGAATGGGCTTCAGTTGGAAAATAAAGGAATTTCTTTAATTATATGCAGCTTATGTGGTATCAGCTCTCCTTGCCAATAGCCGAATACTCTAAGTATATACGAAAGATTAAACTCGCTTTTGGTTTATTTTACACGCAGAAAATAGACCCATATCAAAGGAACCCAACGCCCAACTATAAATTACAAGATTTTTTCAACCTTCTACTCAGTCTCACTCCCATCTAATACAGGCCGAAATCACGCCCTAACCCCCTCCCCACCCGCATCCTGCACCAACATCCCCACCATCCCGCCAATCCTTAATGCCGTCATGCTCTGCTTAACCTCAACGTTTACCTTCTGGCTCATATCCCTCAGCAATCCATCAATCATTGGGCTCTGTCCAATCGCGTGCCCGTACATGTCGAGCACGAGCAATGCCACATCGACAATTAACTCTACATATGCGGGGCGATGGAGATTTTTTGTAAGCCATTTTAGCACTGGGGAGAGGGTAGCTTCGTCGCGGTTTGCAAGGGCAAATTTCAGTGCTGAACGGTGCTTGAGGGTGGAGAGGAGGGTGTAAGTTGTTAGAGCGGGGGCGTTCTATTGGGACCATATTAGCATGACTGTTTTGAGCAACGGAGGATATATACAAAATGTGGAGTGGGCTGTATACCCCAATGAGAACCTTATCCAACGCCTCTGCAAACCTCTGTGCCCTAAGATCCTTCTCATACGGACGTAAATGGACTATTTTCTGCTTCTCCTCTAATACAACCGAGTTCGCATCCCCAGTATACTTAACCCCACGTAACCTTCTTTCCTCCGCCTTCGTTTTCTTCTTTTTACCCCCGTCTAAAGGTGCTCCGGTGAGTAATGCCTGCATCTGCTTCTCCTTCTCCCTTTCCCGCTCTTTTTCCTTCCCGGAGGTGCGTGTGCGGATGGAAATAAGCCCATTGACCATCCCCACGACGAGATGCTTCTCCTCAGGGGAGATGGCAAGGGATAGTATTGGTGCGGGGTATTTAATGCCATGCACAACCTGCCAGGAGGTAGTATCGTAGACTTTCACGTGCCCATCTAGACCACCAGTGATGACTCGCCTGCTGGAGACGGCGGGGGTGGGGTTATCGGTGGTGAGGTCTTTGTTGATGGTGTATGCGAGGGACGTTACTGTTTTCTGGTGGTTAGCGAGTTGTAGGAGTGGTTTAGCGGCGATGATATCCCAGACGTGGACGACTGGGCCGGAGGCAGCGAGGATAGTTGTGGAGCCGGGCATGGGGAGGAGGGCGTCGATAGCGGAAGGGTGGGTGAGGGTCATGACTGCAGGAGAATGGGAGTCCGAGCCGTGTACATCTGTAACTGCGGAAGATGATGTTGGGACCCTCGGATCCCAGAGACGAACAGTTCCATCATAGCCTCCAGAGACGACTAGTCCCCCACCAGCACCTCCTCCTATCGCAGACCCGGCGGGGAGAAAAGCAGCTTGTCGAACATAATCCCTATGCCCAATAAAGCAGCTCGTGACCTCCCCCGTAGGCAAATCCCACAACCTTACCGTACTGTCATCACTCGCGGTCAACACACATGTAACACTATTCGGACTCCACTTGGCGACCTGCACTGGCTGCTTATGTTGATCCCAGGTCCTCAAAATCGCTCTACTATTCAAATCAAACACCTGTACCAACCCACTATGATCCCCCGCAACAAGTAACCTTCCATCCGAACGAATTGTGCCAGAGTAAGCCGTTTCCTTGAATCTCGAGATCGTTTTTGATACTTTTCGAGTTTTCGAGCTGAAGATCTGCACGCGGGTGGAGGAGGTGATGGCGAAGTCGTGTGGGGTGGAGGGGGAGAAGTGGATTGAGGTGATGGAGGCGTAGTCGTTGATTAGGAGGGGCGATTTGAAGGAGTGCCAGAATCGCTGTTCGGGGTTGGCGGAGGCGGAGGGGTGGGTGGGGAGTTTGGAGCGGTTGAGGCGCTGGAGTGGGGCGGACATGGTAGGGGATGAGGCGGGGGGGAGGGGAGCCGTGGGACTGGAATGGCGAGTTTTTGAAGCTGTGGAGCTTCACTTGGGGGGAATTTCTGGAATTTTTGAAGCTGTGAGTGCCAAGATTTCATGTTATGTAAGCGGATTTATAAATTACCCTGAACTCAACCTCTTCAATATCATATCACTAAATTGGCCAGCAACAGATAACATCCTCAAATCCTTATTCTATTGGGCCTTCACACGATAAGCCACAATGGAGGATGCTGTTATCAGAGTTTCCCGGAAGGACATACCAAAAATGTCCACCAAAACGACTCCGAGTGTTCGGGAAATCAAACCGAAAATCAGAACGAAAACACCGAAAGGCAAACAAAATCGAGGTGCCCTCCGATAGTCTGATTCTGATATTGTTACATGTTTCACCTCTAAAATGGGGAGTATACTTAGATTCCCGTACCCGCAGCTGGGCGAGACCAGGGATACATTAGTAGGTACCGTCACCCCCGGGTGAGATAAGCTTGATTACCAACGGGAAACACTTCAGGCCCAGCGATAGTCCTGCATACCTAATTTAGGTACCTAACTAGAAAGCCATCAGCTGCTATAGGAGCTGATCCACAGGTGATTTCTTTTATCTACAGGGCGAACTAATTCTTGGGAGGATTGCCCACTGGTCTATCAGACCAGAGAATTTGAGACCTCACCCACCACTCACAGTTCGCTGTTTTAAAGAATAAATCACCTGTGGCAAGTTCATATCATCATGGGCTTTTATGACTTATCCACGTACCGCTGCACCTCCATTGTTTTTACCCCTCCTACGCCCCCACACACGCCCAGACAAGAATCCCTTCAAAGCTGGGAAGCAAAACTAAGAGAAACGAAATAAGGTCATCCACTGAATATCACACTGCCCAATGCAACCAGACAAACCATTGGTGGAGAGACTTTGGTACACGTGTCGATTGGATGATTGAGCGGAATATCTAACGCAATTTGTACGCATTACTGTACATTCTAACCTCACCAGGCAAGAGCAGCGGTGCTTCCGAGAGAGGAGCGCACGAAACGGTCGATGATATCGATGCTCAAAATGAAGGAAAGCTCTGCAGCCCAACAGGACATGCGCCAATTAGGATTTTTCTGACCTCAAGAGCCTGTAGATATGGGTGGAGGAGCCACTCCTGGAATTACTGTTGTGAATTTCTGCACGGAGAGCTCACATGATTGTGAGTTGCAAGGTATGTAGGGGGCCGGCATCGGAGTCCCATACCGATGCAAATAAAACTAGCGAACGGTCCGAGTGCCAGCGGGAATGCAAGGAAGGCAGCTCTAGTTGTGAATCTCAAGAGACACTGTTAATGTCAACGATCATGACCATATGCACGAGCCGGTCTATAACTTCTCACATGTTGCTATAGAATGGTGCTTTTAATTACCTAGCTTCAAGAGTCTGCGGTGTCGAACCGCAGCTGTAAGGGGTTGGCACATCCCACACTGTAAGTACCTGGCCACAGTCCTCAACTAATTTTTTGTTGAAACAGGCTACGAGGACGATTGGAGGAGTCAAGTGAGCTTCTGGATCCCATCTAAGCTGTGCAGGTTGCTTAACTAACTAACCCTTTGAGGAAAGGGTATGGAGATCAGAAGGTACCCCTGTCTCCCCACTAACAACGAATTTTGTATGGAGAGACAGGGGATCTTCATTCTCTGATTATGCGGTACTATCAATGAATTAATGAAAGATGGGGGGCATAGCAACCAGACTAGGACATAGCCTGTGTTGAGCGGATCTTGTATGAAGTTCCCGTTAGAAGAAGCGGCAAGCGATAGGCTATCGATAAAAGCTGTCCCAAATATAAGGATCTATAGAAAAACGTGATCGCTCACCAACAAAAGATGTAGTTGAAGAAAGCCTGTCCCAAAATGGTAGCCAAGCGTACGGAAGGGGGGCTTCCTTCGCACACAACCCTACGTGAGTACCACTCGCCACATAGGTACCCGCCAGACTAAAGCATACCAGATCACAATATCAGCTACAAGCATACCTGAGCGCTAAGCATAATTATGAGTCTGGGCAAGAGAACAAAGCATCCCGTCCAACATAGTAAATAAACATACATATATTGGATACAAGAATATTCTTATTTTTTCGCTTAGTCACTATACATATGCTTGTAACAAGAGAAGCACTACCTACCTAAACCTACCGTAGGCTTATTGCCACTAAACCACAAATAGGGGCTTATCGATAAGAAATGAACGTGGAGGTTGGACGACATGTGAATAGCCTCATCTCCGGAGGCGAATGCATAGCAAGATACAACATACGGAATCCAATACTGCTTTAGCTATGCCTCCTCCTTTAATTATTCCATAGCGCTAGGCATAGTTGGGGCTTGAATGTCAAGCCATCAGGACATATGCCAAACAAAATCCCAAGGCTACCTGGCGGCAGGATTACCTTCAGACACAGGATTGTCTATGTTATCCACTAATTCTGATTGTTTAGTATTCTCATCCTCTCTAATCAAACGTCGGTTTGAATCGGAGAGCCCTAATAAGGACCTGACCCAATCACAAATTACCAAACTCCGCAATCCAAAAGGACCTCGTGGACCTTCCGATATATCGACTCTCCTTTGTCTATTTATTGCTTGCATGTTCTAGCAGTATTCATAATCCTATTGCACAACTTTTCCTACCGCTGGCTAGCTTCATCCCATACTTATGTACTGTATTTCCTCCTGATATAAGAAAATATTGGATTCAAGCATATTTTCCCCTAGTCCGAATAATATGCTTATATCGAGAGTTCTCTGTAGTCCTCTATCGTTCAGCTACGCTTCGCTACGGGCCACCCCTCCACTTTATTTACTTCTTAGTAATTTCAAATCAGTTTATCGGTAGTTGAGGGCACTCTACTGCAAGTTTTATCAGTGAGTTCAAGTTTAACTGTTAATTCGATTTGTGTTAAATTCGGTCATCTCTAAAAGCGCTTTATTAACTGGGGACATGCACACAGGAGCGGTCGTGCCAATCAGACTACAGTTCCCCGTCTTTAAATTGCTATATTCATATTCTGGCATTTTAGGCTTTATTGAAAGAAACTTAATCTCAGGTATGCATTTAGGTTTATTCCTTGCAATAATAATATATATTATTTACCTGGACTTAAATCTTGTAGCTATGGTTTTTCAAATAGATGCATCACTTACACCTCAAACTAAGCTTGAACTTACCGATAAAAGCAATCGAATAACAGGAATCGGAGCGATAGCGTAGAAGACAGCATTGACTGAGTACTGATTCTATAATGAAGTGAAGGCGTAGCCGTAACTGAATGATTTAACAGTAAGAAGAACCACTAACCTGGGTTTGACTGTCAGAGAGTAACCTCTACATAACCAGACTACGTCTACATATACAATGGTACAAAAATTCATTGGTCCTGCCATCCAGACACAAGTACATTGGTCCACAGTCCCAAAGCTGTCCCAGGACGGGAGCCAAGCAGGGAGGGGGGCTCCCCCACCCCAGGCGGAAGACGAATGAGAAATTCACGATCACTACAAGCGAAGCTCTTTGGCTGCCAAGTACAAGCATCTCCGTCCATACACTGCTCCATCCATCGTTCCATCGGCGCTATCTTCAGCTCACTGCTCAGCAGCTATCCAGGACAGACGTACTTCAGCCTTCGAATGCGCATTTCCAGCCGGGATCTTACCGAGTTCATCTGATTTGCACGTCTCGAACTGTGTGCAGTGAAGGTGAGCCTCCTCTCTGGGACCCCTTGAAGTACCTTACCTACTTAACAGTGGATTACACAGACTTATTCCAGGATTCACGCACACAACTTACTTGGGCATATACTCTATTTTGACTACTTACCCATTGCTGTCGATAATCCCTATTTTTCATATTCACGCACTTCTCCTTGATGCTGTCGGCCCTCTTACCTGTCAGCTGAAACCATTACTTACACCCACTCTGTCGAGCAGCTTCCAGTCCCACTAATACATAACTAATGTCCTATATACAATTTAGGAGACATTAACAGCTCTCGCCTTAGTATTACAAGCAGCAGGGACAGACAGCCCAACAGCAACAGCTCTCCACGGACCAGAGTCAATATCAGGCGCCGAGGAAGGTATCCAGGAAGAAAGAGGGCCTTATCCACAGAGCTAATTCCAGAAGTGGTCATCAAACTGCCTAGTCTTAAACTAATACTGATCTTCCCCTCCATACAGCCCCCCTTTTCCCTAAAAAAAAAGATCACCGAGCTCAAGCTTCTGAAGGCCCGTCTTATTTCTCACAACCGGTTTGTTTTCTCAGATCTTCAACGTGTTTTCCTCACCACGGCCGTCTTCCTCTCGTTCTAGTCACCAGGGCCCGACCTCTCCCCCGTTCCCCCCATCCCCCCACCCGGAGCTTGTCGCGTCTCCCAAGCCACTCGCCGCCGACGTTTTTGAGAGGGTCGCTGCACGTTCATACGCCCGCTCACCGTCAAGTGTCGCTCCTTCACAAGCGCAATTTCCTAAGGGTATTTTCCCGCGACCGGAAAGTTCTTTATATTATACAGCTAGCCTAAGAAGCTTCGGCGGAGATAGTGAAGCATTTGGCGGGGAAATAAGCAACCCAGTATCGGCATCGGCCGCGGCGCCTGCTAATTTCCACCGAGCGAAAGTTTCCCAACCCCAGTCCACTTCTAGTGGAATCGGGGTTCTATCTGCGTTACTAGAATCGAGCCGGAGGAGGGGGGGACCTTCTGGGGAGACTCAATTTCCACAAAGGCGCTATACGGAGGAGTGGATCCGACAGTCTCAGCGTCCAGCTACCAACGCCAGCTGGTACAATAGTCCGGAAGGCGATCAAGAAGATCTCGAGGACGACGAGGGTGACGACGAAAATCCAGATAGCTCGAAGAGGGGGCATAAGAGGAGGAATCACAGTAACGCGAAAACAATCACTCAGGCGGATATTGCAACTATTCTTAGAGAAGCAACGCCAATTCCACCAGAGACTGACGACCGTAGTGCGACTGAAGAATCATCTGATATTGACGGGGGATATTTTTTTTATAAAACAGCACCACAGTCAATGGCGGGAACAGTGAGCACCGAGCCACCTCCGGTGCCATCGATAAGTAGGAATTCTATAAGGACTGGGGAGGATATAATAAATAGGCCCGCATCGACAGTATCATATAATGGCACTATCACACCAACCGCCGCATCATCACACTTAGCACCAAAACCACCGACGAGAACTAGTTCGAGGGCCTCAGTAAGGTGGAATGGGAAAAATGTCGTTATTAGCATACCTTTAGACGAACGGGGCGATGATGGGGCAGATGCTACTACAGGCAGGCCTGCTCCGTTGACGAAAGAGCAGGTCTTAGAGAGATTAAAAGCGTGGCAGAAGATGGGTTATAATATTGAAGCCAGAGATGCTTATGGGGATAATGGTCAAAGTAGAGAGATCTACCCAGAGGAGCGGACTGGTCCGGTAGACAAGAGAGAAGTTTATGTCAATATACCAGACAGACGAGGTGAGACACTTTCTGTGGATAGGCCCGTTTGCCAGATGTCTGGTAAAATCGTATGCCATAAGGCATTTAAGCTTCTGAGTATATTGCTAGGGCGGTGGAGGTACTGATTCGAGGCTATGGACGTGCATGAAGCTAACTCTTGACAGATTGGGAGGCCTATGTTGAGGCACTTAGAGAAGAGAAACTGAAAGCCCTAGGTGTGCTTCTTGGAGATGAACCGCCATTACCACCCGTGATGAATAGCCGGGGCCAGACACCAATGGTACCACTGGTAGGAAGCCTATCATTAATTTCTGGATTACTTAGAGGGATAACTGATCTACTTCACGCTCCAGGGTGTATCAACGCCTGGATCCTTCCAGTCCAATACTTTTTCCCCTCAGCCACTGCCTGGTAATATGGTTGGAACCCAATTCAACCATTTTTCGCCTGCTGGTACTCCTCAATCCGGATTCCCCTTCCCACCTTCCTTACCTTCACCTGTCATTGCCCCGCCTAACTTTGGGAATTTTCATAATCCACGGCAATCAATCTCCTTCCAAGGGGGCATACCCATGCCATCTCCGGGGCAAAACGAATGGGAATCATATAACATGTACCCACCTCAGCGGACACCACCATTCCAAGTTCCCGGGTGGAACTCCCCCTACGGCCGCGGTGGATCACCCGCTTTACCGCACATGCTTATTAATAGTGGCATGAATGGATCATATGCTCCAGTTCTTGAGAATAATAGTGTCTTATCCCCTACGGTGTCCGACTTAGCTATGCCTGAGAATATGTTCCAGAATGGTGCGCAACTGTTTGCCGAGCGGCTCCAACAACAGCATCAACAAGTTCGCAGAGGATCCCCGTTGGCACATGTGAGGGAAGTCTCTGTGGAGGAGAGTGAACCGGTCTTACCACGGAACAAGTTCGTTGTCGAGCCACAGCCTGAGATTGTGGGGGAGAATCAAGGGCCCACGATTGTGGAGCCAGTACCCAAGCACCGCCGAAATGAGCCGAGCATCAGCCTACAAAGGGAGATGCAAGGTGTGGAGAAAGAGGAAAACATGGCGGAGAAACATGAGGTACACAAAGAAGAATTTGAGGATGGAGTAAATAACAGTGAATTTGTTACCAATCCTGTTTCGCCTGCACTTCCTAACTACCTTAACCAAAGTGGAGATACCCTTCGGTTCCCCGACCAGCCGGAGATGCCTAATTTGGAGACTGATGTTCACATAGGCGCAGAATTGGCGTCCAATCCCGATGATGACGTTACCGACCCTGAGACAGAAGCTAATGAGCGAAAAGAGGCCGCTATGGGCGGCGATAATAGTATTAATAACAAACAACCACTCATGCCACTACAAGATGCGAAGCCACTCAATCAATACTACAACCAGCATGGCCGAGATAGCTCCCAGCATCTCCCTCCTTCAAACCACTTCCTCAACTCCCGCACCCCTGCAGATTCTTTACAGGCTCAATTACAGCATGACTATGACTCTCCGGACCCAATACAGCATTCTGCCATGGCAATGCTCATAGCTGGGGATGATTTACACCCTAATGGCGTCCTTGGCTCTCTAGTAATGGGTGATGAGCATCTTAGTGAGGACGCTAGAACGAACCCATCTGACATTCTAACCAACCCCAGCGTACCGAACAGTCCGAGGAGGAAGTTCTCCGTCACAGCTGCTGATCAACATGCCCATCATCTGTCAAACGGAAGTAACCGCAGTGGCTGGGCCGTGATGGACCAACCTGGGATTCCCAAGACCCATGCCCCTGAATTCAAGTACGATCCCACGGCAACCTTCATGTTCTCACCCAGTAACTTCAAGTCCGTGTCCCCCCAACCACCACCAAACGATACCAGTATTGGTGGGTTTGGTGCACCGAGCTTCAACGTTGCTGCACCGAGTTTTACGCCTGGTGGTACCTTCAACTTCAAGGCTACGTCGTTCGACCCTGCTGTCCCTTCGTTTACACCCTCATATACTACCCCAAGCTTCCCTCCAGAGATCGTAAAGCCACCACCGGTGAAGAAGGCCATCCCTATAGTGAGGCCCCCAAGCAGGAAGGAGGAACAAAGAGCGGCAGAGGAAGAGGCTGATCCTAGAGATCCCAAGTCTCAAGAAGGTGGAAGGAAGCGTACCAGGCACGAGCTAGTGCTTGAAGAGGATAAGGTAGATGAACAGGACCTCAAGGATAAGGTGCTACTGATGCCAATCATCGGTGATAAGGGTGAGGTCAAGGAGCTCGCGCATAGGGAGGATATGGAGATAGAAAATAAGGAAGAATCTCAGTTAGAAGGCCTAGTGGAAAAATCTGAACTTAGAGTAGAATTGGAGAAAGGGGCGGATGCAGGAGCTGAGCCTGGGCTAGAACAGCAAGAAGGGAAGCAGGGCCACGGGGTAGCGGAGCAGGAAGAAGGGGAAATGAGTGGCGGTCTATCTGATGACATTGATGAAGTGAGCAGTGACGAGGAGGCAGAGGCCCTGATGGAGAAATCGCCAACAGACTTGATCCAAGACTTCAACCCATACGAGTTTAAGAAGATGAGCGAGATGGAGGAGTTTGCGAATGCCCGCCCATCAACTACTTTTGACCATGCAAGGGGAAAGTCAAACAGGACTCCAGATACTGCTGAGGATGGCTCACTACCCGACCTCTCAGTTGATGAGGCATCCTTCGCGATTGCCCATAGCAGTCTCCTTCAGGACCAAGGGCCATCTCCACCCCCCCTTGAAGCACAGCCACCCCCACCACCTGTTGGCCGAAGAACTTCTATTTTTGGCGGAAATTCATTTAGTTTCGAATTTAAGGGTGCTGAGTCCAAGGCTTTGGTTCCTCATTTACAACAGCCATTGACTCCTAAAGCTACGGGTATGGCAGCATCGATATATGCTTATACTCCCTCCCCCCCCCACACCTCCTCACCAG
>Ga0307511_10004330_pt1 | contig 14491 bp, 15 predicted proteins | sample 13_EM_MG_FD_200266 | JGI IMG/M metagenome (GOLD analysis project Ga0307511, IMG submission 200266) | Populus trichocarpa ectomycorrhiza microbial communities from riparian zone in the Pacific Northwest, United States - 13_EM | ecosystem: Host-associated > Plants > Roots > Unclassified | place... | reverse complement strand
AGGCGGCTGCTTCCCCTCGTCGCCTATTTCTGAAAACAGCCACCTCACTCCCATAACCTCGATGCCTGTGTTGTCCTCCTGAATCCATCGCCACATCGTGCCTGGTTTGTATCGTAGGGAGGCACTATGTATAACAACTGCCTGTGCAGATGGCCGATCGTATTGACCCCCGTTACAACTCCGGTTGTAATTTCTTCGCCCACTCCCTTCCCCGTCTTCTCCTGTTTGACCTTTCGCTCTTGTAACCGCTGTCTTCACTCCCCTCTGTACGTAGTGGCTTAAGTCCTCATAGGACTTCCATTCCTCTATGCCTGGGCACGAGCCGGATCGAGCTTCCTCTGTCGGCCCCAAATGTGGCGGAGCAATTGTGTCACCTTGGGGGCTTCCCCTGACCTGCTGACGCCCTTTTTCTCCAAACATTCCAGCTCTGCCTCGTACTCTTGCTTCATTGTTGCCATCTCCTTTAATGTAGTTGCGTGCGCCGCTGCTTCTTTGCTCGCTATTTGCTGGTACACTTCCACCACCCCATCATACCACTCCTTAATGTCTTGCCTCTCTCGTTTCATGGTTTCTGCTGTGTATATGTATTGTGGCTGATCTTCCGGATCCTCCTCTTGCGATATCTCTTCGATATGTGCTGCTGTCTCCGCGTATGTGTGAGGTTGTGGCGCGTCCGGTTCTTCGACTATGCCCAATTCGTGCGATAGCTCTTATACCCGTGTGGCGAGCATCTCATACATCCGGGTGCCCATTCGTGCTTCCATCTCCGATCCGTTTACTCGTTTTTTCTCCTCTGCGATGTAAGCCCTTAATTCCGTCCACCGCTGCCCAGATTCGCTTGTCCTGCTTCTCACCCCTTTCCTTGATCCATTCTGCTACCCGTGCCGCAGCGTCATACATCGCGTTGCTGATGTCCGTCCATATCCTTCGCCCCACATCGTATTGCTGGTGGAGTGTGCCCTTGGGTTGGTGCAGCCTTCTTTTTCCCTTTTTGCGGCACGGTGTTGGCCGTTGCGTCGTTGGTGTGGGAGTTTTCAAGGTAGTGGTTGGCCGAGTGATCCGATATTGAAAACCCGACTGGTGTGGTAATTATTAATTCGTTGATTGGGCTCCCCCGCTGCTATTCGTCTAGGTTGCGGTTCTGAGTTGGCCTCTCCCTTGATACAGGTGTTGCTGGAAGTCGTGCAGGATATCGTGAGATTCACGAACTCCAACCTAGGGGGAAAGAAGCCGTAGCGTAGGTTCCCCAAATATCTGTGTTGATGATGTTGTTGCCGCCGCCGCGTGCGTTCCTATACCGTTGTCCGCTGGTTCCTAGACGTCCCATAATTTCCGTTTCCGCTGTTTTTTGCCCCGTTCGGCGTCGCACTTCTAGTGCACCCAGACCTCCTCATTGCGCTGGGTTACCACCTGCGACTATTTATGTATCATCTGAGGTGCAGGTGGATCTGTTGAGTCATACAAGTCGTCTGAAGGTTACAGGTGTGACAGCTGGTTACGGCTTAGCTTGTTGGGTGCCTGCACCCGAGCATATGAACACCCACATGTACGATACTCGAGGTCACTCACCTTTAGGGCGGTTCAAGCTGCTCCCATCCGCATGCAAGCTCTGGACCACCGAAACATGTTTCATCCCCAGTAGGACTTTAGGTCAGGTGCCTACAATGTCAGTGTTGGTCCAGTTAGTGCCGGGGTTATGTAGACTATGCTTGCGTTGCTGCCGTGCCCCATGGAGGTTCACTTCGAAATCCCGATAGTTCTACATTAGTAGGTGTCCTTCTGACTTCCTTGGTTCACGGGATCGATATCTTATGACCTTAGCCTTTAACTCTCCCTAGCAGGAGTGGTGTGGGGCCTCTAGTGCAGCTTGGCCGTATGGGTCTTGTGGGAGAGAATAACTTTATTAGTATGATGGCTCTATGACTCTTGCATAGAAGGTTTAAGGAATACGACACCACTCAAAGGTAATGAGCCTGCAATGCTTCTGCTGACGCTCCATATTTCTCTCATATTTGTCTCACCCTCAGTTTCTATTCCAGCCATCAATATTCCCCTAAGAAATGCCGGGCCCAGACATAGGCCCCATGTGGCTGCAGGAGACCCTGAGCCTAAAGAAGATCCGGGAATACCTGAACCAAACTACTCTTTAGGCTCGAAACCCACTTCCGTGAAACTGGAGGGAGCTAAGAACTACACAATGAAATCGCACAATACTCCAAATCGCGCAATACTCCAGCAATCAAACAGCAAGGCACCGGGCAGGTGGGAAGAGGATACTCATCTATCAAAAGAATTGCATATACTGAGTTGGTACTTGGAAAAAAGAGGAATCCCAGCTCCTATATCGAATAATCAAGTACTGGGTTATTTCCATGCTGCTTACAGACGATAAACAGGGAGCGAGCTCCTGAGCAGAGAACCCCGAATACCGTAGCCACACAAGAAATGTACACGGCCACCAAAGATTCTAGTTGAGTAGAAAGGAATTGAGTTTCAGTATATCCAGACGAAGGATACAGCATGCGACGGGGTAGTGCTACACGACCGGGTAATGCAACACTTCCGGACTACCTATGAGAGCGCCTAGATCTAGTTACACCGATGGTAGGAGATGCAGGAGAGGATACAGGATACCTCAGTGAGGTTTTTGTGGGCTTTGGACCGGGGGTAGAGGGTTCTGGGGGGCGAGGAGTCGCCAAAATGATGGTAGAACGGGGAGATGAGGAGGAAATTTGTGAAATTTCTGAGGACCATGAATCCAACTGTAGCCATTCTTCTGCATCAATTTCTTCAACACCAAGGTCTTCTTCACCAATATCATCAAACTGCACCACGTTCTTGCCCTTCTGTCGCCTCTTACCCCCCACCTGACTTTTCCGCTTTTCCTGCTTTTTCGCTTCTACCCTTTCCTGCTCTTCATACAACTCCTTCAAGACTGCCCCATCTAATACCTGGCCTACAAAGCGAGATCTGAGTTCTCTCCGATCAGTAGGAGCTTTTAGAGCCTGCGCTGCTTGCCACTTTTGATTGATATCTTGCTCCAACTGCAAATCTTTATCCTTATTGATAACGAGCCTTTCCAAGGAATCTATCAACTCAGCAAGCTCCGTATCATGTGAATTGCGGGATTTCTTGAGAAGGAGCTTTGCCTGCCTTGCTCGATGAAGGAGTGTAGCGGAATTGGATGGGGCTGGTAGTATGGGAGGGGGGGTAGGAGCTGGTGCTTCAGTCTCGATATGAGAGCAGTTGTGTGAGAACTACCGTTGCATTGGGTGAAATTAGGCCTGCGACCCACTACGCCGACAGTATATTCTCTTTGTTGAAGGTTTTGAGCCATGCTTAAACAAGCATTGGAAAGAAGTTGCCTTTAGTAACTGCAATTCGTCCATATCTGATCAGCTTATCAACCTGTTAATCATAGTACTTTTGTAGGAGACTATAAAGTCCGACGTCCAATGGCTGAAGCAGATGCGTTGAGTGTATGCAGGAAGACAATATGGAACAATGCGAGCATTGATGCAATATTCCACAAGAGCAATATGGATATGAATTTCATATCCATCTAATATCAGAAGTCTATATTGCACTACAACATGAAGACAAGATTTTCTTATGGCATCAAAATGCTTGAGCCACTCCATACACAAGCTTCGATTATTCCACCCAGTAGCACTATAGGTGAACTTCCAATTGCCGCACTGGACAGGGTCCAGGTGCTGATTCCATCCCATGTAGGATGTAGCCCCTTTATAAATTACAAAGGGTGGGAGAACAATGCCATTGCTTGAGATAGTCTCCACTATGGTAATTAATTCTCGGTTGGTATCACTTGCTACCTTGTCACTCCTGCCTTTGATTAAATGCTTGCAAAGGGCCTTAGCTCCATCTGCAATCCCCTGTCGAAATCCCTTTTCGTCCATATTATACGTATTTTTATCCGTAATCTCATATTGACTCTGAGTCTATATATTTTAATTAGTACAAGTCTGCTAAATTTTCAGGGGATACACTTTTTTAACTCGACTAAAATGGGCTTGAATAAATTGAGAGTTATTTGCCTTTATCCTGTCTGCTTCCATTAATGTGTTGATTTTTGCCACAACTTCCGGCTGTCTATCCAAGAATTGAGATATATAAGTGCTCCAATCTCATGATATGTCTCCATGGATTCAGGCCCATATTTCAATAAGGCAATAGTTCCCTTCACATGAGCTAGACGAGGAGGAAAACCCCACTCATCGAGTCTAAAAATCCACCGTACAATAGCTTTTTCCCCCTGTGGAGATAGCAACATCTGATTGATATGAGCGCTTGGTGGGATGTGGCACCTAGGGGATCTTAGCACCTGCTATTTCAAATCTTAAGTGATGATACCTTTCAACCGACAGCTTCCGGTGCTATAATGAAGTCCATAAGCCTCTGCTGTGCTTCTGATCGACTGGAACTTCCCTGTTTGGAAGGCCTTTATAGCATTCGTAATATTGGTATCTCGCTTCCTCTCTTCCAATTCATTAGCGCTTCACCAAATTGATTTTCCCCATATCTGTAACTTAGGTCGAGTTGTCGGAACCTCCGTTTTGAGCGTTGGTTGTGTTTTTTGTTTTTTGTTTTTTGTTTTTTTGAAATCTATACGGCGGCCTGGAACACTTGACGGAACCTTAATTAGGGGTGGTTTACCCCCGAGAAAACAACTACGTACAAACAGACAAACTGTATAAGACCCGGGCCCATCTGTATAATGAGATAGAGCGCGAAATAATGAAATGGTAGGAACATGACATGTAAACTTTTAGTCGAGTGTGTTCCTTACCAATCGCTGACTTCCACCCTCCTCCTGCCTCTGTCAAAATCGTAGGCTTCGATCAGACGCAATCTTCCCTTCACCTTCCAGTGAGTCCCGAGTGCCACTTTTTTGTCAAAGAAAATAACTACGGAGCTGGTGGTTTTACCCAGCCTCCGTGCACCTCCCAGGAGCCAACGTACTACCATAATCCATCCTGGTCCCACCTCCTGTACTAGATCTACCAGGAGTCTTTGGCAGGGGATCCCATGAATGACTATCGCCTTGACTAGTTGGTCATTTTTTGGGGATGGGCTTTGTAGGGGGTTTTGGCTGGTCGGGATTTCTTCCCAGCCTTTGCCGCCGAAAGTTGAGCAGTCTGTTTTTTTGTGGCTGGAGGTACCACCATTAGTGTCTCGTCCTCCTCCTCGTAACTGGATAAACCCTCGTATTCCCGATACCGGTCAGTATTAGAACCTCCGAATCCATCCTTCATCACTGTATCCTCATCCCTCCTCTCAATCTTTCCCTTATCCTTATTCCTGTTTTTATTTTTCTTCCTCCTCATCGCCTCTCCCAACTCCTCCACTTCCGCCTCCCTCTGTGTTCCGTTCTCTTCCTGTCTCATTTCCACTGTCTTTATGCTGACCTCTGCCATTGCTGGTGTTGGCTTAACAACCTCCTCCTCTGGCTGGGTTTGGGTGGCGTTTGGTACCATCTCGACTGGTAGTGCCTTCCCTTTTGCCTGCCATTTCTTCCTCTCCGCTAACACTGCCTTGCCCGCTTTCAACTAAGCTTCCTTCTCTGCCCACTTCTTCCACTTCTCTTCACACTCTCGCAATTCCTCCTCATCCTTCCGCTTCTCTCGTTCCTGTTCCTTTAAGGACTGTTCCACCGGGATCGTCACTGTGGCTATTTGGTCCGCGAGTTTGGCTTGCAACTCAGAATCCGTGCCGTTTGCAAGCTTATTCAATTCTCCCTTGAGCCCCTCAATGACACTCAGTATGGTCCTAATTTGGTCCTCTGCATCTTCTTGTTATTCGAGGTACCTATTCCTGTCCTCTGCAACCCTTTTTAGTACGTCAGAAACTGCTTCTTGGCTTTCATCCCCCTCACTTCCATTCACTCCGAGAATCCTAAGTAGTAGGTCATACTCATTCATGCCCGACTCGGATTGGACTAAGATTTCATCCACAAAGTCGACCACGTGTCTAAGTAGGAATTCTGCCGCAAACCTCCAGGTCTGTTTCCCCAACTTCTCTTTCACCATTCCTGCCATCTTCCGGGGAGATATACCAAGCAGTTCCTCATCATCGGAATCCAGGAACCCTACTGGATTGTCTTTCGCAACCCATGGCCCCACGAACCCAGATTCCTCCTCGTCACCACTTCCCTCATGAGCACCATTTTCCTCCTGTGCAGCTTGTTCCTGTTCTTGAACTCGCTGTCTCTCTTGCCATTCTGTCTTACTCTTCCCCCCACTCAAGAACCCTACATTCACTCGTACCAAAGGTTTGCGATAGTCTTCTGGGTCGAGAAGCCCTGATGACCGTTGCCGGTTTCCTACCTTGATGGCTGGAGTTGGTTCCAGCGTTGGTAACTGGAGCTGCACCTCCGGAGTGCTGTATCTTGGTTTATTGCCTAAGGAGGGGACAGCCAATGGTTTAGCTGCCGCCTTGCCTCTTTTCCGTGCTTTGGCATCCTGGTTAATTCCCCGAAGGATCTTGGATGCGTAAGGAGTGGATGACACCAAGATCTTATGCTGCTTTAAGGGTTGCAACGCACTGCTTTTGCTTATAGAATCCTTAGTAATTGCTACCCACCAATCGTTGGTGAACGCGGTTGCAATGTTGGGAGGAATTGCCCCCTTTCAGCTCGAGTTTGGGCAAAACTTGACCCTCGGGGGGATTGTGTAATTCTTATCAAATCGTCACGAAAATTAGATTTTCGTGAAGTGCTCGTGTCGTTCTGTTGAATTCTGTTTTCCTCGACGTCGAAAACCCTCTGGGTGTCGAGATCGACCAAGTGGGTTCGTCCTGCATGGTGTTGTCAGTGCGTTAGTTGTGTTGGTTCTGTTGTTGACCCGCAAATAGCCCTGCAATTGACCTAAGCACAAGCGCGGCAGGGGTGTTGCACTACCCCGTCGCATGCTGTATGATCGTAGATTCCCTAACAAAGGCCTGACTGAGAGGCTGTTTCGAGAAATTTATGGCGATAGTGAGCCTAAGGCCGATCAGCAGTCTAAAGATATCAAGCAAATGTTGCGATAGAGCACAAATGCCGAACATGCAAGGGTCTTTCCCATCTAGCAGGAGGATGCACAGGCATTTGAAAGGAGTGGGGCATAAAGATTGAGGAAATTGGAGAAAGACACGGCAGAGTTTTGTACGGAGAATTGTCTATGGAATGGAGGTAAGAGGATAAACCTGGTGTGCAAGGACCAGGATGATGATGATGAAAGGGGGAAAGTAAAAATAACGGGAAGTGTGGAGGGGTGCATTTTAGAACGTGATGAACGAGGTAAAGTGAAAAAGAACAGGGCAGTGAGTGGTGCTACTTCCCTCCCTGCGCTGCTATCACTCTTCCTCTTGCGGATGATTCTTTTATGAACTGTGTCAACTCGAATCGTAGGGGGAAGTGAGAGAGAAGGTGCTGGATCGGGTTATTGGGTTGGTCTGGTTATACCAGTGTGGGGACTAGTCAGAGGATATCGGGATAATTACGATGATGGCTCTATTAGATACCCTTACATAGAAGGTTTAAGGAGTAAGACAGCTATCTCTCTACTCAAATACAGAGGGGGGTGAATCAGAGGTTTAGTAATTATAGATACCCATTACGGATGGCGACCCTGCTTTCGACTGAAATGTTCAAAAGGACGAATTCGAAGCAGAACTATTTGTGAATGTGAACGATTGCTAAATTATTTCACCTGTTGACCGGTACATGGTACTAGCGTATCACGTACTTATGTACTAGGCAGCCTGATTTGCTTGGCACGCCAAACGTCGTCGCCATATAGATGCTTACATAACCCTTGTGTGGCAGTAGAGTAGATTAGATTACGCGGTAGCTAGACACTTAGAAGAATACACAACCTTATACATCACAGCTGGCACCCATCACGGGGATATCTGCAGCATATGTAGCAGCAACCTTTTCTTCTTCTCGAGTTAGGGAGAGTCTTTCTGTCGTCTATTCCGTTTAGCCATCTTGGATTCCCCCAATACCAACCCTGCCAAAGACCTTCAGTCGTCCCTTGACAGACCTGCTTGGGCTAACAGGTGACGGAGGAGAAGACCATCATCGAAAGGTTTCTCAGCTACACCCGTGAGGACATAGAACCTGCGGAAACGGTGGTGAAGAAGCCAGCGAAACGCACGGCAGTCCATCCCACTTCCGAAGAGCGAGTTGAACTGGCTTCGTCCAGTAGGCCTGGGCACGAGACCGGGCCCTAGTCTCGAGACATCTCGTCTGGTGCCCAGGCCTATGGTCCAGTAGAGCACTGTTCCCCAATCAGAATAAGTCTGACATTCAAAGAGTTGAACCAGGCCAGAGGCAAGCCCAAGGTGAAGAGGCAGAGCTGGTTACTCCACGACCTCCGGTTCGTCGGTTGCATATACCTACATTGGTTTCCCCTGTTCTACACCATCTATCGGGTTGCTAGAGAGCTTCATTCCGCCAGAAGCAGCTCATTCCCCACGGCAAGTCACTAACAGGGCCGTTGAAGGAGGCTCATCATTGGCTGCAAGCGGCATTTCCGCTATTTCCACCTATCTGCACACAGAAGACTCTATCCTCAATCCAAACGAAGAAGACGAGGAAGAAGACTTGCCTAGTCGTTGGCAAGATTACAGGGAGAATACACAAGATAGTGGAGGATCGGAAGACGAGAGATCTTGTTCGGTAAGTAAGTTGAGAGTGAGTGATTCTAACATACGATCAAGTCCTCCTCCACCACAATACCCTACCCGTTCAGGGCTGGCACGGCCCAGGGATTGGACAATCCAGCCGCGTTTCCACGCGGGGATGCGTACCCTCTTCACATACCATGGTATCAATACCAGTAATGATTCACAAAAAACAAAAACCTACCGGTTCTAGTCATCCTATTCCAGGAAGACAACCAAATCTACCACCGGATCCACCACCCTGTGCACCAAGAATTCCTACCACATTCCCAAAAGTGATCAAGTTCAAAGAGCTCAAACCCTTCAATGAAACACCACCTGATCTAGAGAGTTTTGAAATTGGCATCAACTTCTAGCTTTCATGTCAGAATTTACAGTACATCACGGGGTAATGCACCTCAGGGATCTGCAACAGCCTCCATGTAATCCCTGCAAGTGTAGTGTGGCCATATCTCGATGCACAACCAGCAAACTTCGACGGTTCGTTTGCAGATCGGACTACAGGCACAAAATCAATAACTACGAGTCATTAGAGGCATGTGACGAGTTCTATTGATGGTAATTGTTAGCTAATCAAGTAGCAGTCCAGGAAATGGGCAAGTTAAAGAAGCGCGTGCAGAAGGCCCTGGAGGAGGGTCTCTGGGAATGCAACTTGCGACAGGTAGTTAAGCAATTATCCTTCTATGAGGCGAGGCGCGGGGGCATATGGGATGAATTATTCCACCTTGCACAGAATGCTCAAAGGAGGCACTTCCCAAGAGGCAGCACATATTAAGCACCAGCGTCGATCGCCAGCGGGTGAGAAGGCAATTGTCCAGTGGATTGTGCGGATAGAAGAGTTTGTGTTTGCTCCAAGTGTTTCGCACGTTAAGGAAGCTATTGTATTGCCCAAAAGTGGCACAGGGGATTATCATGAGGAAATTGGCCGGGCTTACCTTACCCGGTTCGTGGGCCGAAATCCAGGCCTTGTAGCGAACCTTAGCAGTTCATTTGATAAGCGGCGCATGAAAGGAAGTAGCCCAGAGACCATTGGAACCCACTTCTCTGGCGTTCAGCAACCGCGATTGAAATACAATATCACCAATGCCAACGTGTACAACATAGATGAGAAGGGACTTCGCCAAGGGATGTCGGATGAGGCAAAGATTATTAGTGTACGACGGTAAGGCGAGATGTCAGGCAAGGTGGCTACAGATGGTACTCGAGAGTTGATTACCATTGTGGAAACAATTTCTGGTCATGGGATTGTCCTTCCTCCGCCTGTGATATATTAGGGGGCTGCTCATTATATGGGCTAGTATCAGCGTCTTGATGCAAACAAGTGCAAGGACTGGATGTTTTCATATACGAAGAGCGAGTGGAATTCCCGACAACTGAGTGTTGAGGGATTAAAGCATTTTGATATCATTACTAAGGCTCGCCTTATAACTTCCCCGCAATACAGACTCTTAATTTTAGATGGATGTGAATTCACATTCATATAGAATTTATTGAGCATTGTTTAGATCATCCCATTGTCTGCTACGGTCTGCCACTACACTCTACGTATCCTTTGCAACCGCTGGATGTAGGACTGTTCAGTCCGCTGCAGACATATTATCAGCTGGTTAGGTATGGCAGTGTGGCGGTCAATAAGGGAAAGTTTTACGTATCCTTGTTAAATCTCAAACACAGACATACACCCAGGAGAATACTAGGTCTGCAAGGCATGGTACGTAGTGGCCTCATTCCGCCTAATTCTTGCACGGTGCTTCTCAAACTCCCAAAATATCGTGAGGAGCCACAACGGCAACCACCACCTCCGCCAGTACTAAAATCACTGAACTCTAACGCATTGCTACATAACGTACGTCAGGCTTCTACTTACCCCCGAGCATAATTTAATGTTACCCCCAACCGCTACCCCGTGATGGTGCATACCCCTTGATGTACTGTACCTTTATACTAAGGTGGATATAGGTGTGGGTGAACCAGATCGGGGTGTATAATATGTTGCTCCAAATGCAGCGGATGCACAATCCAACTATATTATGGGAAAGACGTTATGTTCAGGAATGGTAGCCAAATTGGAAGGTGGTGCAAAGAAATTGTTGGAAGATAAGTCCCAGAAGAACTCGATTCCGAACAGTTGGAGGAAGCGTGGTGATATTGAAATCCTACGCATCATCCGACGACACACAAGATGACAGAACTGGGCCCCACCACCGAACCAATCACATCGTGATGCCTAATCGATGGCAACCCAGTTGCGAAAAGATTCGGCGTAGAAATCAGCCGCACGGCTAAGGTCAGCATACTTAGGGAGCATATTACCACTCAGCACCCCGGTCTTTTCCCAGGTGTTATTGAGCAACGTAACGGCGATATCGTGGAGATTTTGTCGTTTGATCATTAAATAAACAATTCAGCGAAGAAGTGGATGCTTGCACTGCAGAGATTGAGTTAGGCCAAGAAAGAATGCCAGTCGGTCCGCACACACATTGATCGTCTAATGAACAGAGCTCAGAAGAACCATTCATCCAATCGGATGCACCATCCAGAACATGCCATGAAGGAGCGGACTCGAGTTGTCAAGACGGAGGAACCTCCTATGGCAATTAATCAGAGAGATTAATATCATGATGGAAGTTAATAGCTGGATAATGGGTTGGCAGGTGTCTTCATTGCGGGAAGCAGGGGCATTATGAAGAATCATGCAGGATGAAGAAGAAAAGAAGCAGGAGATATCAAGACATCTCCAAAGAAAGATGGCACTTGTACTCCAAAGGACATTTGATCAATACATGTTATTCCAAGAAACACAAAGATGGATTAGCATTACCAGAGAATCCAGGGGCCAAGCAGCAACACAAGTGTAACGGGACAAGACTCGTTGTCTGTGACTATGAGAGGAACGTATGTATTAAGTGTATACACAAGAGGTTGCGTGAGGAGGGAAGGAGAACGGGGGAGTAAGGAAATACAGGAGAGTTATATAGAGATCCCGCCGCCCAAGTAGCCAATAGAGAAAACCTAAGAAACACGCGGTCCACTATCCGATCATTCGATCCTCTGCATCCATACCAGCTGAACCCGTCCTTCATGCATACTCAGCCCTCCTATCGCCAGATCCTGTGCGTCCAGCCCTTGGGGACTATGCGCCGTGACACAAGCCAACTGAAGAGAAGTCGCCAAATCAGAGAAGGCAGGATGCAAGGCAGGATGGAAGACAGGGTGTACGGCAAGGCACGATGGGAGTAATACCAAGCGGGCGACCTCCAAGCTATGGTATCGTTGTGTGCAGGAAGGACACTTAATCAGGAATTGCAAATCCTCAACAGGATTTCCCTGACAATGCCCAGGAGGTTGGAGATTGAGGCATCCTGTACTCAGATATCTGTTATGTTGGAATTCACCCTGCAACCGGTCATAGGGATAACGGGCGCAAGGCTAGATGGGGCCACGGCCAAGTGGAACCACAAGTGGGGCCTCCGCTCGGCTGGATAGGGCTGCGCCCGATAGAAGAATTTTTCCTATGTTATTTCCTTATATCCAGACATGTTTATAAGGCAGGCAGTCTCCCCGACATGGAGATGCCTCAAGCAATTAAGTCTTCATATTCTCTTACCTGCCAGCACATGAGCAGATAGGCCATCGTGAGAGCACTCACTTCTTACATGTTACTTTTTTTAATTTTTTTAAATCGGACATGTTACTCATGGGGTAGCACCTCTCAAAGAAGCAGGGGTGGGTGACGACAACTTTGAGAAGAGTTTAGCAGTCCCGTTGGGTTTTACCATTTCCTCAACAGCTACCCTGCCTGGTACGTATAATAGAATTGCTTTTTCTGCGGATCTAAGAAACATCACCTAGGTATGAGGGCCAAAAGGCAGATCGGATGAGGGGCAGTGCCGATGGCAATTTTAATGGCAACGCTAATGTTCCAGTTGTTGTTTTATGTTTTGAAGAGTCTGAGGTTAAGATGTGTGAAGAGATTCAGTTGGAATTGAGAGTGAAAATAAAGTGAGGAAGTGAGGAGTGAGAAAATGATACGCCATTGCACGGTCCCTGTGACAACGGAGCATGAGTAGGCCCCGGTAATAAGTCGTGATACTGAGAGTGAGGTTGTTGAAGATGATATCAGCGAAAACCTCAGAAGCAGCAAAATCAATAGTATCGGCCAAGTCAAGGAAATTCATCAAACCTACAAGCGTGACACTTCCATAAGGCCAATAACCGAGATTCCGATATCCGAGTTGCAAGTTGAAGAACAGGAGGATTTTGTGAATGATATCAACATTCCTGCAGGGGCTGCATTAACGAGCTCAGAGGCAATCGAATTGGAGGCGGTGAAGTTCGTGGGGCAGTATTTGATGGATGAATCGTTGCTTGAGGGAAAGGCAGTGGCCAAGACGGTCAAGATAATGCTGAAGAGAGCGGTGCAAAAAGCAGCGGAAGTTGGTGGCGAGGAAGGAAACAAGGAAGGGGAAGAAGGAAACAACGTTCTAGGAGTAGGAGTATAGTAGAGGAAGGAGTTATAGCGACAATAAGAGAAGGACCGCAAAAAGCACCCCCATCCCAGACACGGCACCGCTCACAGAACAGGGTACTCTCCGATAATGCTGGCATTAGGAAAGAATAGAGATCGCCGTTTGGTGGGGGGAAGGAAAGCGGGGTAGACGAATACCCCAAAACCGATGAAGAGCACAAGAGGCGAAAACTAGGAGAATTAGGTGGTTGACGGAGGGAATTCCGGGGCCAATAGAGTTGAAGGTGGATAATGGAGTGGTTGGCGCATATAAGGAGTTTGAGTTAGGTCAGCGAGTCTGGAAGAGAGAATCTAAGTATGATGGGAAGGGCTTTGCACCTATTTTCGCACCTCGTTAGAGTAGTACTTTCGTTATTCCGGTATGGGATAGGAATGTGTACAAATTGAGGACGGACCCAGTGGTTACGGGCAAGAGAATGGAGTATTTGAAGAACCCGATTAGTGGCTGCAGGTTGAAGGCCTATGTCCAAGGAGAGGTGGTGAACTGAGCGTTGATGTTGCATTTTTTATTGTTGTCCTGGTGTTGCAGGTTGTTTACCCAAGGCGATGGGCATATTGAGTTGCAGAGAGATTGTGGAGGCAATTGAGTTGCAGAGATACCTATTGCGGAGGATTATGTTCCGGAGAAGAGGCGGGGGAGAGGAGAGGTGGTGGGATACAAGGATGGATCTCGCATGGAGGGGGCGGCAGCGGGAGCGTCAGCGGAAGGGGTCTCCTTCTAGGACCCTATGCGACGGTGATGGATGCGGAGATGGTAGGGATAGCGGGGGCATGGGAGGAAGGTTACACCACGGTGGCGACAGGCAGCCAAGCAGCCATCAAGAGGTGTGTAAACACCACGGCGGGGGTGCAGAGAGCAGAGTCATGGATAGGCGGGGAGGTGGTTAGGGCGGCGGAGGGGAGGGAGGGAACGAAGCTGGGACTGATATGGGTGAAGGATCACAGCGGAGTAGCGAGAAACGAGACGGCAGACAGGAGGGCGAAAGAAAAAGTCATGGAGGGGATATGGAACTCTGATCGGAGCCTAGCAACACCAGCAGGCATCAGACAAGCATACCCACTCTACAGCAGGGAACCACACATGAAATGGGACAGAAACGAGTTGAGGGGCCTCACCTACCTACACACGGACAGAGGACCACTAAAGGCATGGCTTTTCAAGATAGGGAGGGCAGATGACCCGCGGTGCGTATGCGGGGAGGTCCAAAACGCGGCGCACATAATGGCGTCAGGGTGCGTGGGAGGAGCGAAACGGAGGTGGGAGGATATTTG
>Ga0307511_10004329_pt1 | contig 14494 bp, 18 predicted proteins | sample 13_EM_MG_FD_200266 | JGI IMG/M metagenome (GOLD analysis project Ga0307511, IMG submission 200266) | Populus trichocarpa ectomycorrhiza microbial communities from riparian zone in the Pacific Northwest, United States - 13_EM | ecosystem: Host-associated > Plants > Roots > Unclassified | place... | reverse complement strand
TCCCCACGCATGATGGGAATTCTTTTTGGTCCACTTGGACCGTCATAGAGGGCTGAATGGAGACCGATCGCGTCTGAGATTTCCATACCGTGTGCAGCTCCGATGGATCTGATCGTACTAATAGTGGATGAGCTCCCCAAGTGAGGGAGCATTTCCAGGACTGAAAGAGAGGATGTATCGAGGGCATCTATGAGTTGTCGTCTGCGATCCACGAGTTTCTTTGTCAACGGTCTCTTCTTGCGTGCTGCAATCGATTCAAAGCCGAGGGCTTTACACACCGTCGCGAAGTCTTGAATAGATAAGATACCCTGTTCCACCTACTGCAGTGTGCTATCAATGACACGGATACCATAGATTGTGACCACCGCTCTGCTGTGACAATTTCTTTCCAGCCGGTCCCGCCAGATGATACACAATCGCCCCCGTAAATATGACGTATGAATTCCGTGCGAAGGTCATCCACACTCGTTACCACAACTTTGATTTGGTGTTCATCCGCGAGTTTCGCCCAGAAACAATATTGATCGTTCGACAAACATGTCTGCAATGAACGAAGCATAAGATTCATATCGTAGACAGGTTTGGGGTCATGGGAGGTCACATTGCCCCCCGCGGGCTGCGCTGGGAGGGAAAGCACCATGTGCGGGCAGGTGGTGTCAAAGACGGCCTGCTCATGGAACCCCACCGGCACATAAGGGTCCTCGTGGTGCCAGCACCCCCGTTAGAAGTCGGAGGCCAGGCGGGAGGCAACCCAGGAGATGTTTGTGGGTGGTGTGCCGTGAAGCAAAACTGCTCGTCACGCATATGTAGAAGCGAAAATGGCAAAAATTTGTCTGAGGCTGAAGTCAGCTCGGGAGCTCCCAACGTCGAAATGTGGCGTACCATCGGCTGTCCACCCGTGACCTTCAGGCAGTTCCACTACATTCTCTGGAGACGGCCCCAGCAATGCGTTGCTCACAGCGGTGATCCGACACGGTGTCAGCCAGTCGGCGCCAAGAACAATATCAGCAGAGCATGTCACCGATGATAGCAGTCGGAAGTCGGTTGAGGTGTAAAACCCCCATCGGGTGGAGGCGAACTGATTTCGGACGAACGGTCAGGACCCGTGAGAGTCCGAAAGGCCGTGGAGCAAGAGGCTGTATTGGTACACGTCCGAATAATATGATAAGTGGCCAACTATCGCTGTGATTCTGATCCGCTCGATAAATCAAACACGCCGAACGAAGCGACTATCGCTTGGTATGGCGGGTAGGGGGACGTACTTTCAATCCGCTTGGGTACTTGAAAACCTCCACCATCGGGCTACGCCACCTCACACGGCTAACCCGACCACCCCCACAGAACACAGCGCGTATCAGTCCATATAAATCGCAACGAGTCAATGCACAGGTAACGAGCACGGTCCCAAGCAGGGCCAACTGCTACCGGAACCCGCCACTCCGGGGCCAGGGCATGGACACTGCTGTCCTGCCTTGCATAACTTTACGAAGATCGTGGGGGCTTTCATCGTTTCCATTACCGCACCACTTTCCATTTGTCGTGGCGTTTCTGAAAAGGAGAATGGCAGAAATCGAGAAGTAGACCGACGCGGATGAACGGACTACAAGGAACCCCACAGGATCGCAAGACATGAGACTGAGAAAAGATAACCACTGGGTGACAGAGCCAAACGCGAGCTCGGAAAAATAGATAGCAGCTTGCGATGACATCCGAGAGCCTTGGCGAGCGATCGAAACCCGACCGAAGAACTGGTGCCTCGGAGTTGACAACGTTGATTGAACGTTGAACACTTCGACCAGACTATAAGAGCAAGCAAGCGTAAAATGAACCAACCAAACAACGTCTCCCTCGTCCTCCCATTCGGCTGGTCGTGCGACACTCACTACACGCGCCCATCCCTACAAAAACCACAGCCCAACCCTTGATCAATCATGTTCATTACTATCAAACGCGCGAAAGACACCCCTATGACATACGAGTCGGTACCCACAGAAGACATCTTGGCTCAGCAGGCCGAACACGAGAAGATAGGGCCGAACGGAGCACAGATCGCGCTCGCGGTGACGTTGGGCATCACAGGCGTCGTTGTGGTGCTGGCGGCGATGTGCCTCCTGCATGCATGTTTTCGGCGGCGACGGGCACGTAGGGAAGCGACAAAGAACCTCCGACCTCTCAAACTGTCTTCTACAGACTCCTCAACGACGTCCAGTACATTGTCGGTCGAACAGAAGCCGGGAAAAGAGGTGTCGGATCCGGAAAAGGCTGAGGGTTAGGTTCGTGCATTTTAAGCGTAACCATTCCGTCCGCGTTTTGATTATCAGTCTAGGTTTGGAGGGAGGTGCGGGTTGCCGTACCCGATACCCTTGGAAGCGCGGCTAGAGTTAGAATGCAAGATTGTGTCGGGTAGCGCCAACGCGTCCGAGTAGATCAATAATCCCACCTTCGTTTCGTAGTCGATCCTCATGAGTGACAGTCTGACCATCGTTCGATCCTCTTCATCTCAATCCTCCCTCCCTGTGTTCAAAGAGCTCGTGAGCAGCTCAAGGGACCGAATTATATTCTTCTCTTTTCTCTACCCCCCTGAAGTGTTAGCCATGAAGCACGACAACCTGACGGCCTTCGATTGGACCGATAGGATACCAGGTTATTCTGACGAACCATTCGGTTTACTGGAAAATATCCCTGCTGGTGAGCCGCATGTAGAGCAACCCTTTTGGATGTCAACCTAATGGTCGTTCGAGATGATAAACCTACAACCATTGCCATCGATTCCCTCGAGACGGTGCTGTCTGATATCAGGTCCATATCGGCTACCGTCACGCTCCTGAAGAATATCACCAAGCAACAGAGCACGAAACTCATCCTTCATGTCGTGGAATCTCACGAAACCAAGGACTTGGTCGCCCAGCTCAGCCAAACGTTCTTCTCTCCTTCTCTGGTGCTGCACACAGCGTACCCAACATCTCTTCTGCTCCACATATCAACAACTTACATGACACCGCCTCCGCCGCTCTCACCTGAACCGAAGTTCTGGTCTGTCTTCCTCCCGATCTCGGAGCGGCAGCATGACATCGATGCTATCGTTTATGGAGGTGGAGGCTCGGGGTCGCATGCTACGGAGGAATTTGTGGTTGAAACTATTGTTCGTGGTGGGCGGAACTGGAGCCGAAGGAAGAGAGCTATTGAAAGGAGCCTGCGAGGGTGGAAGGTCCCGAACGGTTTCTGCGAATTGAAAGACCTCACTCAGTTGGGAGGTCTGTGGGAACCCAATAAGACCCCGGCCGAAACGGTTTGTGCACTTGAAACTTTTCTGCAACACTACACTGACTCAGCGTTTCTAGACTACCGCTTCGGACCCCACCACCAACCTTTCATTCAATCTGAACCTGACTCCCTCCCAACGAGCAGCCCGGGCACAGGTCCCCCTCCCATATATGCACCAAGGTAACTTCCTACGATCTGAATGATTTTTCTGATCTAACGACGAGCGTTTAGGTGAAGACCCCTCAGAGATCCAGGGCGCGATCTACTACGATCCAGATTCCGCTGACGACATCGACGATGACGATCCCGACGAAGACTTGGATATTTAGCTTGCCAGGGGCTCGTTCCCGAATCGCGGCAGGCGAGTTTTACAACTCACGGTCACCCCCGTCATTTCGCCAACCGGACGCTGACCCACGTTCAGCCAGCCCGGCAACTTGCAGCACTTGATGACCCAGGGTTGCGGGGTCGACTTTTGTAAGGTGTTCTGACATCAACAGGAGAGTTCTCGAAGGATGCGGACGATTTATACGATTACCAGAGTCGTTCAAGTTTTGCCCTCGAACGTCTCCAACTTCAACTCCAGCTTGGTGATCCAGACCCCGCCCTCCCTCGCCCTCCTGCTCGCTCCACAGCTCACACTTCCTCGCCGTAAGCTGCCCCCGTTGATGTGGCACTCGACGAACTCAAGTTCCGGGTCCTACCACAGCCCTGGCCCAGTATCTATCATCCTGACTACACTTCGTGTTGCATCTCGATCTGCCTCCCCATATACCGCTTCCCACCACCACAAACTTATTTGATTTTCTCTCCTCCGTTGATTGTATGATACTGTATCGCGCGAAAGCGCACAGACCATATGTTGCCAGGTAAGGACGCGATATCGAAAGGATCTCATATGAAGCGGTGAGCGTTCTGCACCTGGCCAGCGCAGGATTGGAATGTAGCAGCGACATGACCAGTTGGCCCCCCTGCGAACTTTCCGGGCAAGGTACCGGATGGTCCTCATGGACATCGTGACCAGGACCTGCGGACCAGCTCCGATCGTCGGCTCGAGCTTTGAGTACCCCTGGCCGCCTCTCCTCCTGTGAACCTGCATAACGACGATGCCCTCTATTCCCCCTCCACTCCTCCGGATCGAGGCAGGATTTCAGCCCGGCCCCCATGGGGCACGGGTCAATCATGAGTAACAGCAGCCGAGGATCATTGATCATTGACGTTGTCAACGTTCAACCATAGATATCGTTCCTTCGCAGACCAGGTCCATCTGGAAAAATCTCCCCCGCTAGCCGAAGCTATGACAAGCAACTCGATCGCTATTGATGACTATCGGTCAAAGTGCTATAGCTATGGAATAGCAGTCCTCCTACACGGGTAGCTACGCAAGAATTTGATGGATAGTTCCCACATAGCCCTCTCATAGTATCATAGTCTTTTGTTAGCACTCACGTAGGCAATCTATAATTAACCCTTGGCGATGTTCAAACGAAAACAATATTCGTGGTATTCAACACCTAAATATCTACTACATGGTGTATCTGTGACTACTCACTATGCCAATGTACCTACTGAGAGGGGAGGCCCAATAATGATAAAATTTGAGGGAGGGGAAATTCGAGTGAGAGATTGGGTTGAGAGTTGGAACAGAAGTCATGGGCGGAGGAGCAAGGCATATTATTGAGGGACGAGACGGGTTGTTGACAGGGAAGGTGGGGCACATGAGGAGGAAGCAGCGACGGGTAACGTGTCAAAGAGTCAGCACGGTGTGATCGCAATGAAGAAAACCGTCCCAGCTTACCGCCAGCCAGAACCATCTTTCCGGACACGGAGGTGAGACGACCATTGGTCCGATGAACAGCGGGCTTGGCGTCATGAACGATCGTTTGGATTTCGAACCTCAAAAACTTGGTATTGCGGATGGTATGAATGTTCTTGCATGGCGCCAGCCTCGAGTTGTCCTCTGGCTTCGCGCCCGTGGGAGAAAGCTCATTGACATCAGTTAGGATCTTCTCGGGGCGGATGCTATGGATGGGCCTGTTCAGGCACGGAAGGTGTTCGCACCGGGGGATGTGTAGGACGGACGCGAAAACTCACGTAGCATAGCGAGCAGGTTGCGAAGGCAAGGCGAGGTCGCGGCGCCCTAGGTCCCAGTAACAGCGTCAGCGGCGGGTCAGGCGGGGTGGGGAAGTCGCAGGCGTTGAGGGCCTAGGTAGCAGAGTTGGAGTTCGAGAGACAGAGAACCACACTTTCTGTCCCACGCTCATAGTAAGCCAGTACGCCAAGTCCGAAGCGCCGAAACGCGCTGCGGACCTCAGCCCCACGATTCTGCTCACCCACTGCTAGTAATCTATCCCGTTGGGGGTCAGGCTTGTTTCAGACGGCACGCGTGCGTACTTGGAAAGTTCGACTCATGGCAGACTCGAAGCCTCGATCTCAGTATTTCGATGGAGTCCGTCGACCCCTTGCTGCCATGCTGTGCGCCGGTATTCCGGTGCATGACACTGTAATCTTGTTCGCACAACACTTCCGGCACTCACGTCAGCAGCTGGCTGTCACCTTCAAGCAGTTGGCAAAGAAAAGTCATTGGTCAATGGTAAAAGTGGGCTGCTTGACGAGACTACGAAAAATCGGGATTGGGATCGGATTGGGACTTGTGTTTTTTACGACGAGCGTGGACCGTTGTACTGGCTCCTCCCTGACAGGTACCAAGGACCCTCCAAGAAGGACTAACCGTGATACCATCAACGCATAGCTGATGGCTAGCGCTGATAGCGTGTCATAGCTCCGGATAGTGTCGCATAGTGTCGCGTAGCTGCGGAGATTTTTCCTGATGTCGGCCGTCGTATCGCTCGTGATATCTTGACAAGAAGGATGAGGGTGGAAGCATCATGATCATAGGCCAACAAGATGGGATCACGTTCTATATCCTGGAAGTGGTTGACTAGAATCTCCCAGCGTCTCGTTTTGTCGAGCAGAGTTACGTCGCTCGGCGGGCAGTGATCTGCACGGTGCTAGAGTAGGCGCATTGTGGACTGCCGGTGGGTGAGGCGAACCCGCCAGGCCCCGAGGTATCAAGCTCAAAGTGATACTTCGATCTCCTATCACTCGGTCACCATGACTTGCTTGCCCCTTATCCTTACCGAGCGATGTCGGTGAGCGGGCGCCATGATCCGTGATTTCATTTTGTGACGAATTCCCACACTCGATCACCAATTCTTCGACGGCCCATGTGTATCTGCGATGGGCTCAAAAATATCGGAGTTGCCCCTTTCGATGGATTCCAGAAATTCGTAGAAGGGTTGAGGTGCACTCCATGGCTTATTCAGCCGTTGTGCAGCCCACCCCAGCTAGCAATTTTGAAATTTTCATGGCTCTTAGGGCCCAGGGGCCTTGAACAACATATACCCCAGTGTTCCGAGATCAGGAAATTGATCAATACCTAAAACCTCCAGCAAGTGCTACCTGGGCGACGTACTGATGAACCAGGCACCGAAGCGAAATTTTGACAATGGAGGTCGACCCCATATTTAAGCGAGTGGGGATCGAGCTCGGTACGCACAAGATACAGTATCCATTACAAGCTGGCCTTGATATGTGTGTTCCGAGCATCGCGATTCCGGATGGAACGCGTTTCGGCAGTGAATTCACCCCCAACCCACATGCAGCAGGTCGGAAATTGACATGGACTGGTTTCCCCAATCTATAAAAGGCTCGAGGTCCACTCCCTGGTTTCCTCAGCCGCTGTGCAGCCCACCCCACCCCTTCTCTTTTGTCTCTCAAACTTCAGGCCTGGTGCCCTTGTTATCTGTTCTCCCTTACGACACTCCATATCATCATGTTTCCCAAAACCGTTCTCACCCTCCTCGCCATCGGCGCTCTCTCCGTCAACGCATTGAGCATTCCGGTCGCCCGCTCCCCAGCTCCCGAGCCAGAGTGTGAGTTTCCCCGGTCGTTCTCTACCACACCTAACCACGATCTAACCTTGATCTCCTTCAACAGCCCAAGACCTCGAGGCCCGGACCGTTGCCAGGGTCGCGACAGGGCTCTCGCTCGTCGCGGCGGCCGCACCTCTCGCCGCCATGTTCCAGAAAGACGCGCCCAAGCGTGAGCTCAAGATCCAAGAACTCGAGGCCAGGATCCACCCCCTGGTCATCCCAGCGGTCGGTCTTGCCGGCACGGTTGGGCCTATGATCAAGTCCGCAATGTCCAAACGCGCCCAGCACCCGCCCAAGCCCAAGCGTGAGCCCGAGATCCAAGAACTCGAGGCCAGGATCCACCCCCTGATCATCCCAGGGGTCAGTCTTATCGGCGCGGTTGCGCCTATGATCAAGTCCTCAATGTCCAAACGCGAACTTGAGGGCGACCTGTTCTTGCGTGAGCTCGAGTACTAATTACTGAGCCAAGTGGGCCGAATCCGTCCGTGATCAGGTCTAGCTTGCCTCCCACACGACATCGTAGTTGATTCCTTCATCCCATTCACGAACCCATTTATATTCCCGAGAACCTGATGATTTGTTACTGTCACTGTCCATATGCATTGTTTAAGTAAATGGGTAACGACGGTTGGAATTTGTTGTAATGCCCGCCTTTGGAACTTGTGTGAATTGCTTGAGTTTGATTCCAAGGCTCTCGAAGCGCTGGCAGGAGCGGCAGCTTGGTCGAGTGCGGTTTGGTTTGGCAGCTCTCGATGCAAGCGTCAGCGCGTTCGCTGCTGGTAATTTCTTCGTCGGGAAGTTTTAGGGCTCGCCCAGCCCTCGGAGCAGCGGTGAGGTACATACTACACTGACAGGGAGCGTGGAGATGCGGATCGCCCTATTCGCGGCGGTCGGGGACCTAACTCCCATCTAGTATTGGTGGTGGGCTGGAAAAATGCCAGCGGGTGGTAAGGACAACTGTCGCGGACAAAGCACCGTTGTTGGGGAAACTGCGGGCAGAATGAGAGGATTCGGCGCGGGTGCACCGTCGGGGTCATACCGTTAGTATCACCCACCTGCACGAGGGGGGAAGACCCATTCGTCAGATCAACCCAAGGGAGGGAATATGTACAACGGACAAGCTGACAAACACACCACTGGACGACCCTCGCAACTTCAAGATGCAGGAGAACACGAACACATAGGACCCATCGCCCTGGTTTGCTGTGTTTCGAATGTGCAAGATGGATACCCCCGGTTGTTCACACCATTGGAACCACCGGAACAGACAATACGTAGAGAATCCAATGCGTGACCGATCCCTGCTATATACGATTTCCAGGTCAAGGGAGTGCAACCACCCGGCAACGCCGGGTGGCAGGGAAATGGACTGACCGATGTGGTGTGATGATTGCGGGGGGGGTGACCAATCGTAACCGATGGTAACCAGGGTAAGCACACCCCATGAGGTCGGAAGGACTCAGTTCTGCAGCAGAAGATCCTGGACGGGCGTACAGAGAGTGCCAAACAGACATGCCCCATCTGCGCGAAATATTCTAGTCACCTTCATAAGGGAGGACGTCGAAACGTAGAAGGCTGATGTTCCGATCACCCCGCATGCCGAACAGCGAGGATTCACAGGGGAATAAGTAGGCGCAAGATCTTTCGCCGTTTAGTTGGAGCGCCAACAAGAATGATAAGCGGATAAAGTCCGATCGAAGAACTCTTGAAGAGAGAACCGCCATACCCACCGTGGGCCGGCGTGGATGTCTGAACGGATCTGACCACAACACACGAGCATGCCCGCGTAACTCTATGCAAGGAACCCACGAACCATACAGCTCTTCTAGTGCGCACCTACCGCCTCTTCTTTCCCTTGTTCTTAGCAGGCGTTGTCGCTGTGGCAGACGACGAAGCACCATCACCAGAACCCTCCGCAAACATAGATGTAATGCTATTAAGGTTTCGAGGGTCAGCGTCCGCTAGGGGGACAAACAAAAGTACCGGCAGAACTCACCCACTGAAGTCCCCAGATGTAATGCTACTCTGCATCTTGATCGCACGCGCTTGGCTCTGCTGCACTTCCTTCAACTGTTCTGGATCCAGGTTTTTCTGTCCGACGGGCGCAGTTGGTCGTCAGTCGTGAAAAGCGCTTCTAAAAAACCAAAGGGTTTCCCACCATCATATAAGGCAAGGCCAAAACCATGACGCCGACAACACCCATCATCATGATCATGGGGTTTTGTAACATCCCCATGATGTTGAAAGACTGCTTGGGAACAAAGTACTCATTCTTGTACCTCGGGTGAACGCTCAAGGGATATGTGACCGTAACGGGAGAGTTTGCGGTTGACGAAAGGGGAGTCCCCGGGATATAAGGGCGAACCTCTGGGGGTGAAAGCGAATCTATGAAGTCTATTCGGTACTGCGAGGAGAGTGTATGTCAGTTGCACAACACCTGGGCAGAAAGGCGGGCGAAGCTAACCTGGTCAAATAGGTGATCCCTGGCGACGATATTGAGAATGTAGGTCCCTTCCCGGACGTCTGGTCTGCGGAGCCGTTCGTGAATACCGTGGCGGGTGACGAGAAGTTCGAGTGACGGACATTACGAACGAACCGTCACGAGTAATAGAACCGTAATGAAGACCATCGTCCAAGATTGCCCTTGCCGGACCGAGGGTCTTTGCGTCTGAAAGGTCAATTCAAAGTTGGGTTTCACCGATCTGGATGACGCAGTCAAGTACGAACCTGGGCAGAGTTGACTCCAGACGACTTTGCCTTTCAAGTCCAAAGCATTCGAACAAACTGAGAGTCTAGGGCGCGAGTCAGGTCAGAGTTCGAGGAGCGAGAGGGGGTCAGAGGCTGAGCGTCACTCACCCCAGCAGAAGCAGGAACAACAACAAGGAAGACATGAGATTGAGGATCGCGAGAAAAACGCGTCCGGCCAAAACTCAAGCCAACCTCCGATCTTCACAAAAAAAAAAAAAGAATGTCAGAACCCACCTCGTCTTGGGCCTGTCCCCCAGAGAGGACCGAGATAATCGAAAACCTCGTCTCCGGCGTAGGTACGTCGGTCTCGGCTTGGCCCACGAGAAAATATGTGGTTTATCTCGGTGTCTAGACAGATACAATCCATCTAACATCGGCATCCTCGAGGATTATCTCTACCACCAAACACGGAGCGAGGAATACGACTGCCTAGCCAACCTTGCCGTCCTAAAACTGTCCGTGGTTTCACCAGACGTCCCAATCGCGATAAACTCAGCCTCAGATTTTTCTATCCAGATATCAGTTCAATTCCGCCCTATACAACTCAGACGTCGTGATCCACATCCTCATAAAAGCTCTCACATCCTCCCCATTCCCCGACTTCCACCTATGCGTTTCGCTGCTCGACGAGCGGCCATCGTCCGCAAACGCTGATGAGCCCGATCCTTTACCCTCAATCCTCCCACAACTCCAGCAACTGTACGCCCTCCTACAGCAATGCCGCTTCCCAGCATTTTGGGTTCAGTACTTCTCCGAGGAGTACAGGGTTTTGAGAGAGGAATACACCGTCGAGTCTGTCGCTTTTGAAGATTCGGTCCGAAAAGTTGTTGTTCGTGCTGTAAAAGCCGCATTCACCAGGATCGGTGTGAAGAGATTGAGTGGTTACTTCAACCTCGAGGGTATACTTTTCCCTATCCACTCTAGCCAATAGCTCAGTCCAAATCATCCGCAGGGGCTGCATTTGAAGCGTTTGTCTCAAAACTTGGATGGGCCATTGAAGACGAGGTCGTTATCGTCCCTCCTAATCCAGACAACCAGATCCAATCAACGGTCGTTCACGAGGCCATAACTCTTCCTCGTATGTTACTGTTGTCAACTCCTTCCTTTTTCCGAGCTAATAGTCTCGCAGAACTGGTCAAGGTCATTACGCATACAGCCAGGACGGCGTAACCGATTGACTCCCACTACTATACAATACCATGCTTTGGTGTGATGAGAGAAACAAGAGTCATTAAAATAAGTGGACTATATGCAACATGCCTACGACAATACACTGGACGGAGGAGAGGGGAGTTGACACCAGTGGGAGTATCATGAGGTGTTTATTGCTCCGAGTCTACGGTTAGTCCATGACAGGTAAGGTTCGCGATTCGCGTCTTGCGCTCCTTTCGAGCGCGAACTACGCCTGGCTTCTGGTACTTTCTGAGGGGTGATCATGTCCTGAAAACTCAGACGTGAGCGGGGCAGGGGTTCGAACGGAAAAGGCCGTACCGTTAGACGTTTCCGGATACCAGGGGTGATGTGAGACATCCACTTCGCCATACTGTTCTTGAGCGCGTTCTCCCGTATACCCTTGGTGTTCAGCCAGGCAACGAGCTCCTCTACCTGTTCAGGGTCGGAATAGGCGGCCCAATCGTTGACACCGAGCATCCCTTCCACGCCCTCCTCTTCCAGCCTCCGCTTCTTCACATCACCATCCTCCGCCTCCCTCTTATCCAACAGGGCTTGATCCAGTTCACTCGGTCCCTGGATAAAGACCCTCCCGGTGCTCCACACCGTCCCACCACCTGCGACCAACGTACCGGACCCCAAACCATCGAACCACCATATACGATTGTGGAATCGGTCCTTCCCCATCGGCTTTGCCCTGATACAACCAAGCAGCTTCCTGAACTCCCGCTCGATGGCTTCAAGCCGCCGATCGAACTTGTTCACTTCGTCCTCGAGCTTTCGCAGGCTCGCGGCGGCTTTCCGTGTAGAAGCTGCATTGGACCGAGAGATCTCGCGTGATTTGGCTTGAGCTTTTCGACGGAGGCTCTGACTTCGTGATGCGGATCGTTTGGTACTACCACCGGCTACAGAGCCTGTTTCCGACGTTGCCTCGGAGTCGGGCGCTCCGTCGGACAGGTCGCTTGAGTCTTGCATCTCGACATCCTGGTCAGCACCATTCCCATTCCCGTTGACGGGAGTGGCAGTTCCGTTTGGAGAATTCTTCGCGTCCTTCTTCTGACCCTCGGTCAGGTTCGATATTTCCTCCACACTGAGAGTGAATTGAGAAACTGGAAGGATGAGTGGTAGGGGTACGCTTACGCCTGTTTCTTGGACCTGTTGATCTCGATCTTCTCCTTTCTCAGCGCTGTCAGTTGCTCCTCGCACGATTCCATGTGCAGGTGAATCGCCTTGCTCGAGACCGAAAGCCCACACATGAAGGATAACAGCGCGATCTTGTGTTCGATGGGCATGGTCCAGTACCGCTTGTCCGGACTCGCCCGTTTTGTAAAGAGCTGAGGACCCTGTGAATGTGTTGAGGAAGGTGATCCTCCAGGCGACTGGTCGGAGGCTTCGGGTTCAAAAAGGAGCCAAGTGACGACCTGTTGGAGCATTGGGAATGTCTCCAGGGAGGCGAGCTTCAGGGAATTCAGCACTCGCCAATTGTACAAACGGGCTTAAACAATTCTCACATCTGTGAGGCAACCGATCAAAGCCTCTTCCCATCCCTCCCGCCCTTCCGAGGAACGCAGAGGTACCCGCTCCCAGTTGGTCCCAATCTCGAGCATGGCGTCGGCGAGGCCGTCAACTTTGTCGAAACCTACGCCGTACAGGGGGGGAGGGTTTACTTCTAAGAATGAATCTATCGCCGTCCGCCGAGTAAACGGGACAGTGCGTAGGTTGTAAATGAGAGTAGCGTGAATCTCTGCGATCAGGACGCAGGGTGGGTTCATTGTGTTGTGTCGGAGCGCAGCCTCAAATTCGTCCAGTGTAAATGTTGAAAGATGCAGCGGGATACTGCGGAGAAAGGATGTCAATGACCGCTAAGTTCTCACCAAGAAGGGGCCTCTTCGTACCCATAAACATTGAGATAATTCCAAACCATGAGGAAGGGCTCAAACACTCCGGGTAGATCTCTGAACGGTAACTCCCTGCTGGGAATTGGTCGTTGGACTTTGGCACCTGCCTTCTTGTCCCTCTCAGGTAACACAACGTCCATGTCCTCGGCGGGGTATCGGAGTGGTTTCTTCTTCTTCTTTTCCGGAGGTGGGGGAGGAGGTTTGGCAAGCTCCTTGAGTTTCTCGGCTGTAGATCGGTCAGCGGTGTTTAGAGCTAGAAACTGACTACCAAACGCACGCTCAGGGTCCTTCTTCTGCTTCTTAGCGTTCGGTCCTTCCTTCTCCTCCCAGGCTTTCTTCCGTTTCTCCATCTCACCTTTCTTGAGTTTCTCTACTCCCTTTCGAGTCTCATCGGGCATAATGGAACTGACGCCATATTTGTCTGCGATGAACTTCTTGACCACCCAGGGAGAGGCGACCGCAGCATCACGATCCACGCAGTCCCTGATAAACCTTCGGAGGATAGACTTGGAGAAAGTCAAACGGTCACGACTGCACGAGATGAGAGGCGAGGCACGGTTAGCACGTTCGAGCACGCATGAAGCGAGGTCGGGAGTGAAGTTACCTCATGGATGGGCACTGCACTTCCATCAGACTTCCGCTCCATTTCGACTTTTCCACCTCAGGCTTGTCATTTGGACCGGGGGCCACTTTCTCCTTGTTGTCTTCGTGTATCTGAATCTTGTATAGGTATTTCTGGGGGTCGTCGCGAACGTTCGCATCTTTCACAGGTAACTTGAGGTCGCTCGCGAGTTTGTGGATTTGGTCTTCTTCGTCTGGTTTTGGTGGGAAGGGGGGAGCGGTTGCGGGAACCAGGCTGGACCGAGGGGGGAAGACTTGCATGACGCGGGCATAGTACCTGGGGAAAGTCAGACAGGTGCTCTATATATGGGAAGATATGACGAGCCTCTCTCCTTGAATGTCGACGAACACCCCTTCAAACGACAGTCAGGAACAACACGGGAAGTAAACCACAGCAGCTCACTCTCATCGAGGAAATACCTATCCTTGAAGCGTTCATACACGGCTTCTATCAGATGGTCAAGTCGGCCAATCACCTCTGAGACAAAATCAGCTTTTCCGGCAATTAAAGCTGAATTCCATTGGCAATGAGCACTTACGCCACTGTACGGCTTTGAGAATCGGTGCCTTGAGAGGTTCGGGAAACCTAGAATGCATCGTGCGAGCCTCAAGTTCCTCGCTATCCAGCGCCTCGAAGTAGTTCAGACCACTCTTGCCGGTAACCTCGCACTGGAACTGCTTCTGCCTGTAAAAGGACATCCTGGCAGCGTAGGCACTGGATGTTCAGAGGGTTGGGAGGACCGTTGTGAGAGGGATAGAGGGGTGAAAACGTGTTGAAGGACAGACTCGTATGTCTCGAAGAGTTCGCCTGTTCGCTCGAGGTAGAACACGTCTCTTGAGGGATCTTTCTTGTGGGCT
>Ga0307511_10004328_pt1 | contig 14495 bp, 16 predicted proteins | sample 13_EM_MG_FD_200266 | JGI IMG/M metagenome (GOLD analysis project Ga0307511, IMG submission 200266) | Populus trichocarpa ectomycorrhiza microbial communities from riparian zone in the Pacific Northwest, United States - 13_EM | ecosystem: Host-associated > Plants > Roots > Unclassified | place... | reverse complement strand
GCCCCCCCCCCCCCCCCCCCCCCCTACAGCTTCTGCACGGTCACTCTTTAGCTTCTCAAACTGCGTCTTGTATTCTTGGATTTCCTTCCGGAAGTTCTTTACTCGCATGAACGCTTTTTCTTGTTTTGCGGGAACAAGTTCCCGCCGTGCCATGGAGTCATAGTCTTCGACTGTTCGCGAGAGCGAGGCGAGAGATGCTGATATTTGCCCTATCCCAGAGAACCACCATCAGTCAGTTTGGCCCAGCTCCCCTGATATTGTTACCCTCCGACTGGGAATTTTGAGATTCTATACCTAGTAATGCCGCAGCTGTCGTTACTGGTGATTCGGAGAATGTATCTAAATCCCTCTTGACAGACTGACTCTGCTTGAGCGCCGAGTTGAAGAGAGAATTCTACATATTGACCATAATATGTCAGCTTCAGCTCCAATTGCCATATGCTCAAGATGTCGCAAAAATAGGGGTTTATTAAAGGCCCAAGGGGTGGGGCTCACCATCTTGACCGCCTCCTCCTCTGCGCTTTATATAGGTATTGGTGATGTATATGCGTCGAAGCTTTTCAATTTTCAGTAAATTGAGCTAGAGATATGGTTATGTTATGGAGTCTCTTATGTTATGCGAATTGAAAGCTGTCAGGTACAGAACAGGCGATCTTGCCTTAAGAGCAGTCGAAGCTAGCGAAGCTAGCGTGGTGGCTACACGTAAGAAGCATCAGGGTACATGCATAGCACGGATGCACTACTACCTAAGTAGCATCGGGTCTGGAATAATTATCAGATCTAGATGTAACACCGCAAAAACAAATCACAGCTATATACAGTAGATATATAGAACAGCAATTACGGGCCCCACACCCGCGCCGAATGGTATATACACCGTCATCATGCCATCCTCATGTAAAGATATACGTAAGTTCATGCCTCCTGTTTTTATACAACAGGACTAATAACTCTGCAGGCGCTGCCCTCGCTGAATGCCTTGCCAACTCGGACTGCGTGTTTGTGAATCGAAACAAGCCTGCCGACTGCCTTCGTTACCCGCTCTCCGAGACCTTGCCAACACGGTGCCAGCAATTGAAAAAGGGTTACGGTGATTGCAAGCGGGGGATGGTAGATATGCGGAAGCGTTTCCGTGGAAATTATCCGATTGCCATCTCAGGATTGGAAGGTGGAGGGAAGCATGGTCATGATAATGGGGGACAGCTGTATGCAGGAAGGTCGCATTATGCTCAAAAGAGTTCGAATGCTGCAGAAGATGCTAAAGTGGAGAAGGATGAAAGTGGTGGGAAGCGGTGAGAGAGGGAAAGGAGACAAGCTTGGGTATCCCAGAATTTGAACAGAAGCCAACCAGAGGTTGAGTAACTGCGGCGGGTGGGCACAGGTAATAGTTCCGCTACTGCTACCAAAAGGCACTCTATGCACAAACATAGCTTTGACAAAAATTTCAAAACAACTTTATACACATTGTCTATAGGACCGCATCTAGCACGTAATACCCGCCTCATGTAGCCCTCCACCCATAGGCAGTGGCCTAATCACTATACCTCCGCCTTTCGCCAGACAGCTCTCACTTTTCGTTCCCTACTAATCCTAATCCTTTCACTCCGCCGACACTACCCTTCGCTCCTGCCATCCCCCCTGCTTCTCCTTTGCTGAACCCAGGGTTGGCAATCTCGTGTCGAATATATGCTGCTCGGATAGCTTTTACTTTTTCAATCTGTAGTTGCGATTCGCAAGGTCAGCTTGTGCATCAACCTGTAATGGAGCTCTTCTGCGGTTATGTATCGCTAGGAAATAATTAGCCGGAGGAAAGAGCATGCTGACCTCTTTCTTGTGGTGAAGGCACTCAAAGTAGTCGTCTCGCTGTGGAATACACTTCCACTTTCCCTCCACATTTCCGTCCGCGGTGTTCACGACATAGCATGCAAGCAGGTCCTGCCAGAAGGGGAAACACTATAACGAGATATCCGGAGTAAGAAACACCATAAAGTATTGGGAAGCAAAACAAACAATTGCATGAGACAAGCGTAGGGAGGTATAGCAGGTGTAGGAAGAGAGTCGGGGGAAAGGGCTTCTGTGGAGCGAGCACATTGCTGGGCGTGGCGCAGATAGCGATTCTGAAGCTCAGGAAGGGGGAGTTCGGCATACTCTGCTCACACCTAATAGGAACCCACGCAGCAATTAGTATATTATTGACTACAAGGCACCTCCTCCGGAGCACCGGAGACAAGTAGATACAACGGGAAGGGGGGTAAGAAGCGCCATCCTTCACTCACCACCATTGAGACCATATCCGGATGCCATCTCTTCGATAAAGCTACTGAATACGGCCGTGTAATGCGAAAAAGGGAGCTAGTTCGTTCGGGAGTTATGTCGGCCTTGACACTGCGGAACATCAGTTTACAGCGGTGGGGATGTGTAGTGCTTGGCATATATTGAGATGCTGATAAGATTAGATCTATGGGAATGCATACAATAAATGCTCCCTGGTAACATTCCAAATTTCAATTGTAATTGACTATAAAAACCGTTAATTTTCACCTTTGAATATAATGTACATTCTCTTAGTATCCTCATTAGTAAGGCTTGTTCCTGTTCTTCTTACTATGCTTCTTTTCCTCCCGTTTCCTTTCAACCTTGGGTTTTTCTGCCTGTTCAGGTCTCACATCAGGCTCGGGTCACCTCCATACCTTAATCAACCCGTCCTCTCCACCCGTATATACAATTCTAGTCTCCTGTACTATGTGAATACATCTTGCCACCTCCTCCCCATGCCCTCCTGCCAACCGGATCCCCCTCTCAGCATTAATTCTCCAGCCCGACATTCTCCCCTGTTTAGTCCCCCCACTCCAATTATTCTCAAATGGCATTAGGTCAATCCACTGTTGCTGATGTGACCCCACCACCAATGTACCTCCCCCTCCAGCTGTATCCGGGAGAAGAGTCATGGCATAGTCACACCCTAGCTTCTGCCTCACATCTCCCCATATACTCTTTTCCTCACTTTCATCCTCCTCCGCAGCTGGGGAAGTATCGGTATCAATGGTACTGGGGTCGTTAAGAGGGTAAACTGCGAGGATCTCATCATGTGATAGAGCGTATATGTCTATATCTTCTACCCGGGGGGCAGCTGAGTAGAGGAACCCAGCACGATGTACTGAGGATCCATGGTTTATCACCTGGAAGAGAGCCTCGTCATCATCAGCATCTCTGATGTCTTTTTTGGCCTGCTTGAGATCGTAGACGTTTACTAGGCCATCAGTAGAGCCTGAGAGCAGTAGCGACAAGTTCTCTGTGTCAAATTGAAGCTTTTCATGCGTTAGTTAGGCGTATACCTCAAATAGCTGAAATGGGGGTAAAACCTCAGTAACATCATCATTATGGCTCTCCGTATAATGCCTCGAGACTGCAGAATTTCTAAAGTCCCTACATCCAGTCAGTATTGCTTACGTCCCCACCCATCACCTGCTGTGAAATCACATACCATATTATTACAGAGGCTAAATGATCTACCAACTCCTCCCCCGCTGCAATCGCATTATATCCCTTACTCACTGCCAGGGAGAGGAAGGGCTTTCCACGTGCTGGTCACCCCTCGGCCTTCATCAGCCTAAGTCTTCCCATTGCCTCAAAATTAAGATAAGTTGGTTTACCAACACGCCAACTTTCCGCTTTGCTTTCCACTGCGAGCATCCCAAATCGTTACGTGGCCATCTTTGCCGGCTGTAACGAGTACATTTGTATCCAAAGCCTTTAAACATGTGACACCGTCCGCATGGATGCTTGGAATGGTGTTAAGTAGCTGTAAAGTCGAAGCATTGAAGATGTGCAAGGAGTCTGTGGACGAGATTGCTGCAAGGTTGCTGGGGCCTAGAGGCGCAAGTTCGTAGATATATGTCCCTTGAGGTGTAGAGAGGTTGCCTGACAATACGGAATTGAATATTTGCGGCATTTTGGGGTATCTTGATGACATGTATGGAGGTTTATTAGGCATTCCGAGTACTTACTTAAGTACCTGACTGGCGAAAGTTGTAACTCTTGGCGTTTCTCTGCGTCTTTGAACCTCCTCAACTCCTACAGCGGTGGTACGTCGTCATCGAGATGTCAAAACTATACCGAAAGCCTGGTAATTTCTCGTCGAAGAAGGGCACGGCCACTAAAAAGAAAGAGCCACAGACAGCAGACGAGTTAATTGAGCGTATGCCCCAAACCCCCAATCCGATCATTCCGATACACACAGCAACTACTGATGATGTGAACATATAGTCGGAATCGATTTTGAGGAGTCGGGTGACCGCTGGCGTAATCAAGATGATCCAAAGGTATTAAACTCGATTTTAGATTTTATTCTAAAAATTAACTGTATGTAGTCTTCACGCTTTTATATGAAGGCTATTGCGGCTTATGAAGCTGCCTTGGGGCTTGCACCTAATTCCCTCGACGCCGCATACAATAGAGCTCGCCTTCAGCTCACCATTGCTACCAATGAGCATCTTTTCCCGCCAGGAATTAGCTACAGCGCCGCAGACATGCTTCAGGAAGCATTGAGATATCACGAATATTGCTTGAATTTACCAGACGGGCACTCCGAGCATGACATTATTTTGTATGAGGATCTTTCATTATGATAGGGAATTGATAGCGCTGATACATCAAGGGCTTCCTTTTAAAAGCAATACTGGCCAGGCATACATTACACTTGCAGAAGAGGTCTCATCGGGAGCGAATGGCTCGGGCTCAGCGCCGTCGATGAGGGCAATGGGATTAGTCTGGAATGGGGTCAAGATGTTTGATCGTGCATTAGCATTACAGGAATCACAGTTACAGTCTATGGTGCCTCAGGATATTGATCTGGACATAGAGGACGGTGGGGTCACTCTTCGTGATGCCGGAATATTCGAAGGCGTGGAACGGGCGGAGGCTGATAGGCCCGAGCAGAGCGAACAATGGGCAGTTATCAAAGAGCCAGTCACCAAGTCAGACGTCTTAGACACGGTGCTCGCGAAACTTGAAGCCTTGATCCTTCTTTGCGGCTTGATTCAGCAAACTGGTAACATCCAACTCACTGGCGATCCCTTCATATTCTATAAAGAACAGGGAGGTGACCTCCTGTCAAAGCTGGAGAAATTGCTTGACGATTTACCAGAGAGCAGAGCTGAAGCGGCGCTACCTAGAGCAAATTTCACTGCTGCAGTTGCGGATCTGGGTTTTAAATCTGGAAATCTCTCAGCACAACAGTACATAGAGCACGTTCAACGAGCGTTTCCCTCTGGACCAACGGCAGAACTTGGACCTGTCATGATTGTGAACAGGGCAGAGGCCTATATTCAACTTGCGCACACTCTTCTAGACCGCACAAATCTAAATACGGCAGAAGTCACCTCGAATCAAATTCTCTCTCACTTTAATCTTGCTGCAAAGCTCCTTGCAGAGGCTGCAACTCAAGACAAGAAGAACGCTAGATTATGCTGTCTTCGTGGTGATGTTGAGATGTTCCGTAGCCGGATAATTATGCGCAATGAGGCTGACCCAGAGCGATTGACTACTGTGGAGATATTGTGGGGCAATGCGGGGGTTTTCTATCGAGGAGCTAGGAGACTTGCAGAAGCATACCCAAATTCGCAGATGGATACGAATTTAGAAGGGATAGTAAAGGGAATTGTGGCTGAGGTGCAGAAACAGCTTACGCAGGAAGGTAGTGATGCTGCAGAAGTCTTGGCAAATGCGAGGAAGGAGTTGAGCGCTTTTCCTGGGTGGGGTGAGGTAGCTATTGAGGCCGTTAGGAACGGTGTCTTTGACGAGATGGTCTTGGTGAAGCTGGAGATGTATAAGTAAAAGGCACTTCCGTGTCAACGCCCAAGGTTATCGACTCTCGGCCAGATATTTGGATGTCTGCTGCGTTTAGAATTATTCTGCAATTCGCAGAACACTTAATAATGCTTCAAGCTCACCTAATTACTAGTACCTAGGTACATTGTAGCGTTAAAAATAAACAAAGTCACAGCGATAGTCTAGCAGTTACCCTGATACACACAAACGCCAAGGCCGACACTGCCAAGCCTTAGTATAAAGTATTCCACCAACAATCAAATTTTCCACTGCTGCAGAACCTTTCACAACTTCACCACAGTCGCAGTAAACACCTACCAATCTGCAATTCAGGTACGTTTGATTCTCAAAATTCCATCCCTCTATCAATCTGCCAGAGATGAAGACTTTTCTACCTCGACCGTGCCCCCATTGAAGGTCCAACTTCTGGATACATGCCCCGTTTTGGGGTTTCTGGGGTTGGACTGTGTAGGTGGGGGCTATATTGGGTACAACCAACAACCTGGGGGATATTTGCTCATAGTTACTCTGAGGCATTCTGTTTGGATATTACTTTTGTTTCCACAAGTCCGTTTTAGGGAGGTTGCTAATATTTATGGTAGTCTGTTTAAGCGGGTTGTGTCTCGACCCCTTTTATTGGCTATAGCTTGATCGTTACGACCGCGGAGTATAAATAAATTCGATATTAGAGTTGCTATTGCAGAAATAAAGGTTTGTTTGAGAGCTATTCGATGTGTTGTGTTTCACACTGAGCGTTATCCAATGGGAATAGTTATTTGAAACAGCTTCTCCCCTGCAATAGTAAAGAGATATAGTCTCGTTGAAATATGCCATTCTTCAGGTGCTTTTCTATTTTGATATTGCAACTAAATATTTGCCCTAACTCCAGAAAGCAGAACTGTATTAGATAGAACACGTGCGGGTATAGTTCTCCCACGTTTGTCGTTCATCCCAGGTTTTACACAAATTCACTCTTCATCCTCCTATCGTTTTCCGCCGAGGCCTCCAACAAATTATCCCTTCTCACCCTCTTTGCTTGATCCTCTTCCAGCTTTTTCATGAGTAGCTCTGTGACTTGGCGTACCACCACAAGTGCTTGGTTTGCACATCTCATTAAAACTACTGCTTCAATCGCCGTACCACCTGCCTTCGAAATTTGGCACACCTCCCCGTGTTTATTCAGAGTAATCGTCATATCCCCTTCTCTCAATTGTTCTTCTTGTAGTGTTGCATCCATAAGGACTATTTCGCCTCCGTGAAAGAAGGAAAAAGTCACACAGATAGGGTGGTGAAGTATTGATAGTGGTACTGGTACTCGCTCTGTGAGGGTATGTATGGTTACCTTCTCCCCTTCAACAGAGACATCTGGCCGCCGGAAGTGAGCCAAAGCAGCAACGACTGCAATGCAACTGGCATCAACAAGGGCACCATCATGGTCGAGAAAATGTACGTCAGCTCGAACGCTCCAGCACTTCTGACCGGCTACAATGCAGAGAGATTCCTGGTCGATAGCATTTGATCGCCGAATCGCTTTTTCAATAAGGCGGGCGAGGAGGACTTCTTGCTCTGTTGACCTAGAATAACCTTTTATAAGCCACTAAAGGTCCCTGGACTCAGGGAAGTTTGCAAGATAGTACAGACCGTCCCACTTCAAATGCCGGTGATGCCATTGGTCCAAGTTCGGTGGTGATTGAAAATATGCCTTCGAATGGGCGATCAGGGTACGGCTTTGTAACTTCCGCAGAGACTCGTGCAATGACCCTACTCGATTTTGTGAGTAAAGGTGCTTACGAAAATCAAAGAGTTCGGATGCTCACCTCGTCCTCCCCATCTTTATATCTGCTAGCCCAAATTCCTCTCCAAAAGAGATGTCTACTTTTCGGAATTCATCAAGCTGTCGTCCATCCACTCGTAGCCCTTGTTGAAGTGCTCCAAGCACAAAGGCCTTCTCATTGTTTGAGGGTTCTGGTTCTCGAGGCATCCTCTTTTGATCGAATTTCGAATTTTTGCAGCCTGTAGAGTCTGAATGAAACTTCTAAGGAGTTTGTCAAGTTGCGCTGCCAAGCTTTCACGACATCTTGCCTTGGCATAAGTACCTTCTAAAAAAGCACTTGTTGATTACATGTGGGCTCTTGTTTTCTGGCGCAACGCACATCAGGAGAGCCCTAAACACATCTAATATGACCGTGGGTTTCGGGATAACTCTTTGCGCTTTGAATTTACTATACTGACAATGCTTTTCTAATAGACAGCCCACAGACCAACATTTGACCCAGCCCGTGGCAAAGAGATCCAAAAGGGCCCTGCATATCACCAACGTCTTCTTCCAGCATACACGAAGTTAAAAGTCCGACAGCAAGGTCAAGGTGGAGATGCTGACAAAGAATACCGTGATCTCCGTGCCGAACTCCTCGCGGCTGAAGCTGCCCACTATGCCAAGGTGAAGGGCATCGAGACGGGGGACAGAGATGAGGATGGAGATAGTGAAATGGGAGGCATGAAAAGGCAACTTGAGGCAAAAATGAATTCGGCAGAAGTAGAGGATGAAGATACAGATCCGGAGGCAAAACGGCGGAAAATTCTAGCAGAAACGCGCGAATTAGACGCAGACTCAGATGGCGATGGGGGAAGTGACGTGGACGATGATGCGGACGATAGCGACGATGATGATAGCGACGATGAAGATGATGAGGAGGTATTGTTACGGGAGTTAGAGAAAATAAAGAAGGAGCGTGCAGATCAACGAGAAAGAGAGGAACGAGAAAAGGCTGCGGCGGAAGAAGCAAAGAGGGAGGTGGATATAGCCCGAGGGAATCCACTTCTTAACTCAGATGCATTTGCTGTGAAAAGAAGGTGGGATGATGATGTTATATTCAAGAACCAAGCACGGGGGACAGACGAGAGAGGGAAGAAGAAGGAGTTCGTCAACGATTTGTTACGGTCTGATTTCCACAAGAAATTCATGGTGAGTCACTACTTCCAGCTTTCATGTCCTTGAATTGTTTATACACCATACTAATATTGTTTAGAGTAAATACGTACGATAAGTCTCCAGGGGGCTGTGTATCCAGAGGGTTTTGTGTGGCGGATGTGATGTTTAACCTCATTGTGGAGTTCCTGGCAAACGTTTCCGGGGGCATGATTTTCTTTTTTTCTTTCTTTTTTATTGAATTTCTTCTCTTACCGTGAGATTACCCCTGAAGAAACGCTACCAGGTATTGTCCTCCATAAGTAGCTGGGCTTCCATGTAATACCGTCTTACTCATTGCAAATGTGCAAATATCGTTCTACCCCCACTTCGGAATCTATTAGCACATAGTTTAATGAGATTACTTTTCAATGCCCACTTGTCTTGGTTTATTGAAGAATCTATTTGTACGTAAGGCATTTTCAGATGTCGGCTGGCGGTGATCGATGCGTCCCGTGGCAGTACTGAAGGATGTGCTCCCCTACCTGATCTCTGCGTCGCGGAGTACCCAATAGGTGTGTGCTTAGGCACGCTCCGGTGTATGTATCCACTACTCATTGTGGGCTACGACGCCCTTTTGTTAAATTTTTTTCACATACTCAGTACTCATATGCGGTCCAGAATTCCGGGAGGATTCAAGGGGCGCCAGGTTAATTAGGCCCGCCCGCGCGTTAGATACAAAGAAACAAAGGAAAAGAAAGTCTGCGCATATAGAAAGAATCAAGGCTCTGAAAAACGCATCGTACGGCCCCCCATCCCCTTCCTTTCTCCAATCCGGTTTGTCTAGCTCTTCCCACGTGGACTTTATCCCGATGAGCTCTCCCCTTTCTTGAATCTTGGGCAGGAGAATGTGATATGGTGTCCGTTCTGCGTATGGTGGCCACAGGCGCAGTCTTTGGATCTACCCTAGATGGCCTGAGCATTAGCCATGACCAAACATACCTCTTAGTACCTAGGCAGCGCTTTTACAATCTCTCAGTTAGCCCGAATTGTGAACTCATCCCGCCTGCAGATCATGCTGTCTTACCTACAGCGGGGTAATTGTTGACATCCTAGTAAATAAGAGGGGAATACTAACCTGGAGTATTCACACTACGATATCAATATGCATGTGCATGTACCCTGGAGGTGTACACTGGCAGGGAGCAGATATATATTCGCATAGGCCACCTCAACAGCCTCCCACCACTACTGATATATTCCGCAACATATTCTCTTGAAGAGGATAAAACCTCACTATGCCTTCAGGGCCAACCTCAACTAAACCTATCCACCCTACGGATGATGTCAGGGTAACCCATGAGTTTGCTACAATTAATGGGAGGAAGTACCGTAAGTCCCTACAGTCATTCCAACATCAAGTATCATACTGCTAACCAGAACCAGACTATGTGAATGGATTTCCTAAAGGTGAACAGAAGGGAGTATTTTTGCTGGTTTGTTTGCTATTTTCCTACCTGCAACCGCTTTTGCCTAGGTTGATGCTAACGCTGGAATTTTCGAGTTCAGCTTCACGGGTTTCCCGAGCTGTGGTGTAAGCTCCTCCGATAGCTCGCTAGATGCAAATAGCACGTATTTTTCTTATCCTTGATACTGATATTTACGGATTACAGATAGTTGGCGGTACATAATCCCGGCCTTGCTTGATCATGGCTTCCGTGTCATTACGCCTGACTTGCTTGGATATGGCCAAACGGTACTGTTGCCTTGTGGCTATGGTATCTCTCGTTGTCAAAAGCTGTGATTTATCATTACTAACTGGAACAGGACAAGCCTGTTTGCACGCAAGACAAGCTTGGACCCTACACCCTGAAGAGTATGTCCGCCGACCTTGCGGAGCTCCTGAGACAATTGAATATCCCGAAGGTAGTAGTTGTTGGGCATGACTGGTGGGTCAGCTACGCAGTTTTATCTTTTGCCCTCTCACCGTGGCTAACAGTTGTTTCCAGGGGTTCTTATCTAGCCCAGCGATTTGCCTACTTCCAGCCAGAACTGGTTTCTCATATTGCGGTGATTTCAGTGCCCTTTATGCCGCTACAAAGACATGAATTGACTCCGGAAGACATGGTGAAGATGCTGCCTAATTTCAAGTATCAGCTGTCTTTCATCGACCCTGAGAAATTTGAGAATGGGCTCAGAGAGCGGAAAGACGTGGAGCGTTTATTTCGTGCTTTCTTCCAGCCCAAGCCTCTGCGCCCCAGTCGCAAGGGCCAGTTGGCTCGAATCAATGCCGTGGACTGTGTCCTTGATGCAATTGGGGATGTCCCAAAGAGCGACATGATTACGGAGGAGGAGTTGAAATATTATGTGGACTACTTTACTCAAGGTGGTTTCCATGGACCCTGTAACTGGTATAGGACAAGGTGGTATACCTGGAACGATGAAAAGGAGTAGGTCCAATCCTCTTTAAAGAAATGTTTTACAGCCTCTGACAAGACTGTGCCTATGTAGCTTGCCAAATTCCACCATTGAGGTCCCTGCACTATTTATTCAGACTATGCATGACGCGGTCCTGCCCCCAAATTTCATCGAAAATATGCCACAGCATCTCGTTGCACCGAAGTTGACCCATAGAACACTTGATACAGAGCATTGGGCTATGATGGAGGACCCCGACGCAGTCAATCATATATTGAAGGAATGGATCACTATGGTTGTGCTTGGGGGAAATCTAAAGTTGTAAGGTTGACATTGTGACTGAGGAAACGTATGATCTGCTCCATGCTTTCACCTATGGCTGAGGCTGTGCATGTGGTTGTGTAGGGAAAGTAAGTCGCTGTTTACCAGTCTACTCTAGATCTGAGTAGTTTGGTAATTTATCAACCGGGTAATTTATATAGGTTGTGTAGTTTGGTAGCGCGCGGGGTTTTGTTAGAAATTAGGAATGGATTATTGTAACTTGGGATCTCCTATCATGTTCAGGGAATGAGATTATATATGCTGTGGTAACATTCCACATAGCAGTCCCAATAGTCTGGTTGGTCCTGATTACCGTATGCTGTTATCAATCAGGACTAGTAATTATACTCGGCACTCGCCTGATAGCAGGCTTGTGTCAACCAGACTGATAAAGTACTACAGTCAGCCTGACGACCAAGATCTCGAAAAAATCCACCCAGTTGGGGTTAAGCCTTGGAACAAGAGGTCACGTGGGATTATAAAAAGGAGTGCTAGGTAGTCCATGAATACATATGTATATTAGCCCTGAACAGAGCTATCTTTAGGTCAGATAAGGCTCCTGTCCGGTATATAGTCTGGTTGGCACAAGCCCCTCTTCCTCTCCGGTATAGCGAGGTGCATAAATATGAGAGACAAGGAAAAACTTCACTCTACAGTTCTATCTGGTCCGAAATACATTCATTGTATAGTATAGGAGGAATTTGCTGGTACAGAAACTTCAGATTATCAGAATCACTAGTGCGTCTGGTATAGCAAGGGATCGGTTCGTGGGGGCTGACTGTGGATGTGGGAGTGCGGCCTCGGAACAATTCGCGACAGACTAATTCGATAGGTTGCCAGGTATCATAAGTTGAATCTATCCGTTGTTCATCAAGTGATAGAAATTCTGGGATAAAATTAGGTATCTACGTCCCAGTGTCGCTTTCAATTTACCTTCGAATTCAATCTAGAGCTATCTAAAAATGACATCTTCTGCAACTCAAGAGATCATTGTTCTCGGGTGAGTCAATTCAGGAAAGGGTGTTGGCGCTGCTAAGATTCCAACTAAATTGTCTTCATATTTAGGGCCGGTGTGGTCGGGCTTCAAACAGCTCTCTCCCTTCTCGAAGCTGGTTATGGGGTCACAGTGGTAGCCAAATATTGGCCAGGAGACAAGACTATTGATTACACTTCGCCATGGTGACTCCCGCCTGAATACCTTGAGCCATCGATTTACTTATGTCTGACGATAGATTACCCCAACAGGGCGGGTGCGGTAGGTTTTTTTTCGCTTTCATGCTAATAGTCCCTTTGATCCAAACTTCTTATGTAGTCTCTGTGGATTATGTAGCACTGGCGCCCTCACGCTGCTACGGACGAGCCTGAACTCCAGAAATATGAAATAGGGACGTTTAGATATTGGACGGAGATGGTAAAGAAAGTTCCAAAGGAAGAATGCGGAGTTACTGTACGTATTACTTCACTGCTCCACGTTTCCGAATTCGGAACAAGGATTAATAGAGTGATAACTTCTTTTTTTCTGGAACTAGGTTCTACCAGACACTTACTTCTGGGACTCGGGGACCCCGGAGACTATCTCTGCCCTCTGGTGGCCGGACCTCGTCCCTAATCTCCGTATTGTTCCTGAGAGCGACCTTATCCCAGGGGCAACTTTGGGCATGGTGTACGATTCATTTTGCATTGATGTCCCTATGTATCTTGACTATCTAGTTGGAAAGCTTGGGGATCTTGGTGTGAAGACCATTACTGCGGAGGTCGATACTCTCGAGGAGGTATTTGAACTTCCGGGGATTGAGGATGACGTAGTGGTAGGTATGGTGAATTGTACTGGAATGGGTGCACTGAACTTGGTCCCGGATGAGAAAGTATATCCGACGAAGGGGCAGACGGTTATAGTGAAGGGGAGGGCGAAGCAGATAAGTTTTAGGGAGGGGGAAAGATATGTGGCTTACGTAGTGCCGAGAATTGGAGAGGAAATTACTGTATTAGGTGGAACTAAGGGGGTCAGAGATTGGTAGGTCATGCCTTTCGTATGATTATAGTGAGGACAATAGATGGCTGAATGTTGGAATAGGGACCCTGAACCTGATCCTGCTGTCACCGAGGAAATCCTGCAGAGGTGTAAGGCTATTGCCCCACAGTTACTCAATGAGAAAGGCGAGTTCGAGGTAGTAGCGGTACAAGCTGGGCGCAGGCCATCACGGGAGGGTGGACCGAGGGTCGCCCTGGTGAAGCACGCTGGGGGGAAGTTCATATGCCATAACTACGGGCATGGCGGGGCAGGGTGAGTCTCTTTTTGCAACATAATGTCTCAGGACGTTGAGTCTAACTCAGGTATGGGTCCCTCAGATACCAGAGCTCGTTCGGGTCTGCCATGGACGTTGTTAGTTTCGTCAATGGCTTCCTCGGCCGAAAGTAATTGGGTTGGCAATAGTTGGGATTACCCTGAAACTCCTGCACCACAGTGCAGAATGCTCAAGACACCGGCTATTGTAGCAACCCCACACAAGCCCAAGCGACATTTTATACCATGTACAATGTAATCCAGTAAAGATTTGAGAATTAAAATGATTCCAAATATGAGCATATTTGTGTAGACATTGCCAAGGCCGGGTGTTGTTTACGTAAACACTGCACATAGTACGCGAGTCTGCGTTTGCGAACAAATTAACGTTGCTTACCTCCACCTTGTCGTGTCTGCCACCACCAAGCTACAACGTGATGTCTTCTCCCGGTACGTATATAATACTACACACGCGTGCCCTGAACTCACATGTCAATTAGTAATATCTGCGTACTAACGAGCTCTGGGTTCAGCCGATGATAGGTCGTCCCCTGCGGCCGAGGACTCCCAGCCCACAGGCAACCGATATGACCAGATGTTTGGTGACGACTCGGACAACGACGAGAAGCTATCGGTGAATGAATCCGGGGATGAATCAGATGTAGGAAGTCGGAAACGGAGACGAAACACAAATGGGGACGCAGATGTAGATGAAGATGGTGAAGGACAAGAGGA
>Ga0307511_10004326_pt1 | contig 14497 bp, 13 predicted proteins | sample 13_EM_MG_FD_200266 | JGI IMG/M metagenome (GOLD analysis project Ga0307511, IMG submission 200266) | Populus trichocarpa ectomycorrhiza microbial communities from riparian zone in the Pacific Northwest, United States - 13_EM | ecosystem: Host-associated > Plants > Roots > Unclassified | place... | reverse complement strand
GGACCCGGGGTCTCGCCTTCCGCGGCAAACTGGACGGCAACCAGGAACTGATCAATTTTTCGAATGCCCTGGAAGCTGTCTGTATCGAGACGGTAGAAAGCGGTAAAATGACGAAGGATCTGGCTGTTTGTATACATGGTAATAAAGTCGAACATGGCAAACACTATTTGTATACGGAAGAATTCCTGGATGCGATCGATCAGAATCTGAAGAAGAAGTTGGGATAAAATCCGCTTTTTTATAAAATCAAAAAAGAGTCCTGAGATTTCGGGGCTCTTTTTTTTGTATATGTACAATCAGCATTTCTGTATTATAAAGAATTATAATTCCTGAAGGCATGCGGATGCTCTATTTCCAATCTCCTGGTGGATCCGTTATTGAGCATGGACTGCAAGCTGAAATCGGGCAGGTCGTTATGCAGGGCCAGTGCATATTCTTTTTCCAGGCCCCGCGAAGTATAGATCCCGCAAAACGGCTGTGCAAATTCCAGGTCCTGGTAGACAAAGAAATCATACCCGGGTTCCTCCTGGTAGGCCGTTATTATTTTTTGAATGGTGGATTCATCCAGGTCGGGCATGTCACAGGCCAATAGTAACAGGTTCCTGCCCGGCAGTTTCCTGTGTACGCTCAATAATCCTTTTAATGGTCCTTTCACGGCGGCTAATCCTTTCAACGGTCCTTTCACATCGACGGTATCTGTAACGAAGTGATCCGGAGAAATGTATGCTGAATAGCTCTCCCATTGCCTGTCATTGATGGAAAAGATCACCGGTATCCCGAATGGTGCTAATTTGCCGGCAGCGGACAATGCCCAGATGGTATCTCCTACCGGCAATAATCCCTTATCGCTACCCATGCGGCGGCTCTCTCCGCCGCATAAGACAACGCCCAGTAGTTTTTCCATATTAAGAGGATTGAATGGGAGGAGCGGGACGGACGGCGTCAGGGGGGGCGGCAAGCTTATCGGAATGTCCCAGGCTTTTTTGAGGATTGACCTTATCTCTTACGAGTTGCTTGAGCTCTTTGATCTCCGGGAATCTGCCTGCCGGTCTGCGGTCAAAAATAATGTCCTCATCCACATAAATGATATAGGTGCCGGATATTTCGGCCGGCCGCAGGCTTACTGCATAAATATCTTCCGTGAAGGTGGTCAGCAGTTCCTGCGCCATGTAGGCTGCCCGGAGCATCCACCCGCATTTGGGGCAATATTCTATCGTGACAGTAGGTTTCATGGGTGATGGTCTGTTGAGTGTCCGCCATCGGAAGTGGTCTCATAAATATGTTTGGCAACGTCCCCTGTGACGGCATGGCAATTACAGTTATTGCCCCATTCATGGGTACCATCGGCAAAATATTCGCATTTCCAGATGGGGGCTTCGTGCTTGATCCTGTCGATGATATAGCGGTTGGCAGCATATGCTTCGCTACGATGGGCGGAGGCGGTAATTACTACAACAGCGGTTTCTCCGATAGCTACTTTTCCCACCCGGTGTTGGGCAACGGCTATATGCAGGCTCCATTTCTCTTTTGCCTCCTGTAAGATGTCCCCGATCATTTTTGATGCCAGGGTCTGGTAGGATTCGTATTCGAGATAAGCCACTTCGCGGCCGCGGTTGCTGTCTCTTACTTCCCCGCTGAACAATACTACAGCGCCTGCACCGGGATGATGGGCATTCTTCAGGAGCGCCACGATATCCAGGGGGGCGGCGGAGATTCCGACCGCTCCGGAGCTGGTTGCAGCAGATTGGTTACCCTCCGCTGCTGGGGGGAATGATGATGACCGTGTCATGTTCCTGTAATTTAAAATCGTTATCAATGAATCCATCCTCTACGGCAAAACGGCAGCTATTTAATATTTCACCGGCCGTGGCATTGATGGCCAGTAAACATACTTTTAGCTCGTCCGTATTCCGGATGGGTTCCACCAGTTCAAACTCCGGCGTGAAGTATTCCTTTAAGGAAGCGTATACGTGAATCTTCATTCTTTATTATTTTGCATTTTGGGGTATGGATTATTTTGAATGTCCCCTACCCTCCTATGTGCAGCATGCTCAGATCGCTGCCGGTAAACCGCAAAGCCTGTTTTTGCAGGAGGGCCTTTTGCAATTTTTCACTCCATTCCATTTCTGTCTCTTCACTACCCAGGGGGATGGGATGGTTGCTGCTCAGACAACCATAGATATTTCCTCCGCTATCCAGCCGGAGCCGGTCGCAATCCCCGCAGAATGGTTGGCTCTCATTGGCAATAATGCCGAAAGAATGTCCGTCATCCGTCTGCCAGTAATTGGCCGTAGCCGATCTGGTGCGTCCTAACGGGGTGAAATGGTAGCGGCTGGCTATGACCGATAAAATATCTTTTTGTGAAAACAGGTATCTATCTGCCGTCTCATACAAATGTCCCATTGCCATTACTTCCAGATAACGGACCCGGAGATCGCGTGAAAAGGCAAAATCCAGGAGAGGCAGGATTTGTGAGTCATTCATGCCCCTCATCACCACGGTGTTGATCTTTACGGACAGACCGGCCTGGCGGGCAGCATCAATCCCCCGGATGATCCGTTCGACACCCCGGCGTTGGCTCATCCGGAAGAACACTTCTTCCTCAATCGCGTCCAGGGATACGTTGATGGAGCTCATGCCGGCATCTTTCATCGGGGTTGCCAGCCTCTCCAACAAAAACCCGTTGGTCGTTAATTTTATATCCGGGATGCCGATCGATCGTATGCCTGCGATCAGCTCTACCAGGCCAGTGTATAATAAAGGTTCTCCGCCTGTCAGCCGGATCGTACCCAGTCTAAGCTGTCCGTGCAGTCTTTCGATGATGGTCAGCAGGTCCGGGACGGACAGGGCCGTATGCTTGCCGTGGGCAGTCTTTGTTTTCAGGGTGTTGAGGTCTATTCCGGAGGCTGTGTGCTCTTTTGCGGCAGCATGTTCTTTTGCGGCAGCGTTGTTCGCTTTTCCGACAGCATCATCCCCGGCTACGCAATAGACACAGCCCAGATTGCAATGATTGAGCAGGCTTACCCGTAAAGTCCTGAATGTCCTCCCATATCTGTCTTGAATAACGGGCATAATACTAGTTTAATATCTTTTGTGAACTTCAGCCTATGAGCCTTTTTCACTACTGAGCTACGCTCAGCAAAGGTACGACAGTCGTCAATGCAACAAGGCGGATTTTTCAACGGGCAGAAAGCTGTCTTTGGGTCCCCCGCAGGTGGGGCAGGCATAATCCGGGCTGGTCTGGCCAAATGTCCTTCCGGGGGGCTCTCCATTTGCCGGATCACCGTATTGTGCGTCATAAAGGGTGAGGCAGTTGCGACATTGAAAGACCCATTCTTTTTCTCCGGTGGAGGCTCCGGCGCCTGTCCCGGTGAAGGAGCCGGGGCTGCCGGGCCGGAAGAGTGCGGCAGATCCGTAAGCCGGGCGAGGGATCAGGTCTGTCTTGCTCTGCAGTTCATAAAAATGTTTGCACAAAGAGACCAGGTACGTGGCGAGGGTTTCCTTTTCCAGGTCTTTGCGAAAGAGGGTAAGTTCTTTTGAATTGGGGTTGAAATCCTGCTTATACAAAATATCGTAGCGATCTAGTGCCTTTCTTTGATTGGGGGCATTGTTCTGTTGCCGGCGGATGATAACGGATCCGAATAATCCTATTCCCGATCCGGAGAGGGTCTTGATGGCGAAGGAGAGACCATATGTGCGGGTATCATCATTATCGAATTGCCGGACCAGGTAGCGCTTCAGCCTGAGCCCTTCCTCGCACAGGTCTTCTACCTGCCAGTTCAATTCATTGGAAGCGTGCCGCACATTAATCCGGTATTTACCCAGCACATAATCCCAGAGGTGCCGGTCATCCTGTCCAATTCCCTTGATGATGAGGGATTTCCAGGGGGTAGTATACAGTTGCCCTATTTTCGTCTGCAGGCAAATAAGGCAAATGTCCCGGAGAAAGGAAAGGGGGAATACTTCTTCCCGCCGGTAGATGCCCAGCCAGAGTTTGTTTTCATACCGGTTGAACCCTTCATAATATGGCAGGGAAAAAGGGGGTAATTTCAGGGCGGTCGTAATCCGTTGGGTAACAAAATTCCCGCGGTCTTGTACGCTTGCATAGAGGGCGTCTCCATTGACAACAGGCTGGTCGAAGTATAATTCTCTGTTATCCAGGATAATTTCCTCTATGATCCGGCTGATGCGGGGAATATCCTGGGAATAGATGAGGTCCTTCCAGGGATATATAACCGTCGACCGGGGGAATCGCACATACAGGTACCAATAGTTGCCTATGTCGGAGCTGATGAAATTGATGTTGCCCGTAAAAAAGGGAACAAAGGTCTGTTTGCTTTCCACCAGGTTGATCTTCAGCCGGGGCTGGAAGTCAAATCCATCCAGGATATCCTTGTACAAGCCTTCACTCACCCAGTTGGCGTTTTCAAAAACGCCTTCTGTGACATAGGAGCTTACGATGTTGGGAAATTGCTCTTCATTAGCTTCGTAGGAGATACCGGCCTGCTCGAGTTCATGCAGGAATGCCTCCCCATATTTGTCAGCGACTTTACAGAACAATTGCTGGCGGGTGCCGAATTGGACGTCAGTGACCTTTGCCTTCTCCGCGGCTTCCACAATCGCGTACAGGTCCCCGGCGGCGATAATGCCTCCCGGCAGATTGATCTTGACATTATAATTTTTACGAAACATTTCTCACTTCATTTAAAGAGGTGATGGCCGCCAGTTCTTCTTCCAGGATACGCTTCACCTCTGGCCGGCAGGAGCCGCAACCGGTGCCGGCCCCTGTAGCAGTGCACAATTGAGCCAGTTCATGGCAGCCGGTTGCTATTTTATTCTTAATGTTCCCGCTGCCGACATTATTGCAACTGCATACTAATTTGCCGGATACGGGTTCGGCTTTTTTGCCGCTGCGCAATAACTGGAGGCGTTTTTCATTCAGTTCGGTCTTGCCGGCGATCAATTCCCTGAATTCCTGGAACTCTGTCTTATCTCCGATGAGGATGGTCCCGACGAGCCGGTCCTGGTGGATGATGCATTTTTTGTAATAGCGTTTGGCCTTATCTATGAATACGATCTCTTCATATTCGATTTCGTTGGGACATTCGGGGAGTCCGATACTGCAGAGGTCGAATCCGTGGATCTTAATAATATTCATCAGGACGCTCCCCTGGTAATGACTGGCAATATCTCCGTTGAGGTAATGGGATACCACCCTGGCCTGTTGTTCTGCCGCGGCCGTAATACCATATAACATTCCTTTAAATTCGGCGATCTCACCGATGGCGTAAATATCCGGATCGCTGGTCTGCAAGCGCTCATTCACCAGGACGCCCCGTTGGCAATTGAGTCCCGCCTCCCGGGCTATTTCTATATTGGGCACTGTTCCTATGGCGAATACAAGGGAATCGCAATCGATCATCCGGCCGCTCTTCAGACGGATGCCGGTCAACCGGGATTGTCCGTAGAACAATTGCACTTCGTCCGAATAATAGACATCGCAGCCCTGGTCGATAATTTCGTCATGCAGCAACTGGCTGCCCAGCGGATCCAATTGCCGGTCGAGGAAACGCGAGATCCGTTGTATGATAGAGATCCGTATTCCCACTTCCCGCAGGGAAGCGGCGAGCTCCAATCCAAGCAGGCCTCCGCCCACGATCACTACGTGTCCGCCCGGGGGAGTATGGGCTTTGAAATTATCAGCATCCGTGCGGCTGCGCATGGTAAAGATCCCTTCGAGTTCCGGCACATTCCTGGGGACGGCGGCACGGCTGCCGGTAGCCAGGATAAGCACATCGTAATAAGTGGTGGTCCCATTGGAATCCACTACGCATTTATTTTCCCGGTCGATCTTTTCAATGCTGACGCCGCGATGCAGGCAGATATTATAACCGGGCTCTTCTGCATCGGTCATTTTCACCAGTTGTTCCCAACTTTGCTCGCCGCTGATATAATCCGGCAGCATGACCCGGTTGTAAAAAGGGAAGTTTTCCTTACTGAAGATGGTGATGGAATCTTCCTGGTTCAATGCCCGGTGAGATTGTACAAAGCCATAAGCACCGGCGCCGGCGCCCACGATAACGATCCGCTGGCGGGGCTGCTTATATAATTCCACCCGGACAGCGCAGAATTTAAAGTCCGGTTCTTTGGAAATGGGGTCGACGAGATTGTTGGTAACATTATTGGCTCTGTGAAGGTCGTTGCCCGCGATTTTGCCCCAGTGCATGGGTAAGAAGATCACTCCTTTTTTGATGGCGGGGGACAATTTTGCTTTCACTCTCACTTCTCCCCTGCGGGATTGAATGACCACTACATCGTCTTCGCTGATCTGGAGTCGCCGGGCGTCTTCCGGATGTATTTCCACGAAGGCCTGTGAAATATGCTGCTTCAGTTTGTTCACCTTCCCGGTCCGGGTCATGGTATGCCATTGATCGCGGATACGGCCGGTGGTAAGTATAAAGGGGAACTCGTTATCCGGTTGTTCACCGCCGTTGGCGTCCGGTACGGGATGGATGATCGCCTTGGTCGAAGGGGTGTAAAAGACTCCGTCGGTGAAGAGTCTCTTGGTACCACGAGAAGCCGGATGCGGGTTGTCGGAAGGGCCGGCCCCCTTCCCGGGGGGTAGGGTCGCATCGCCGGAGGACTGTTTGGGGTAAGGCCATTGAACGGATCCTTCCGATTGCAGGATATCGTAACTAAGTCCGCTGATGTCCATATGGGTGCCGGCTGTCAGGCGGGTATGTTCGTCGAAGATGTCCCCGCTATCCTTGTAATCGAATCCGGGGTATTCCATCTTCCGGGCAAAGCGGCAAATGATCTCTGCGTCCGGAAGGGCTTCTCCCGGCGGATCGACTATTTTATGGAGGAGACTGATCCGTCTTTCTGAGTTCGTCATGGTGCCCTTCTTTTCCGCCCAGGTGGCTGCAGGCAGGATGACGTCGGCATAACGAAGGGTCTCGGGCTTGTTGCTCGCTTCCTGGACGACGACAAATTTTGCTTTTTTCAGGGCGGCTTCGGCGAGGCGTACATCCGGGAGGCTCACCAAAGGATTGGTGCAAATGATCCAGATTGCTTTTAAGCGACCGTCGTTCAGGGCAGCGAACATTTCGGTAGCCGTCAGTCCCGGCTTGTCTGAGATCGTCGTACCTCCCCAGAATTGCTGAACGGCTAACCTGTCGGCGGGGTTGTTGAGGTTGCGATGGGCAGGCAGTAGGTTGGCCAGGCCACCTACTTCCCGTCCCCCCATGGCATTCGGCTGACCGGTCAATGAAAAAGGTCCTGAGCCGGGCCGGCCGATATGTCCGGTAACCAGGTTGAGGTTGATCAGGCTAAGATTCTTATTGACCCCGACTACGCTTTGATTAAGGCCCATCGTCCACAGACTGAGGAATCCTTTGGCCTCCCCGATATATTCAGCCGCCAAGCGAATATTGGCTTCCGTTACACCGCAAATTTCGGCGGCTTCCGCTATCGTCCGAAGGAAGATGGTTTCTTTGTACTGTTCAAATCCTTCCGTGGACTGCCGGATAAAATCCGCATTAATAGTACCCTTCTCTATCAATACCCTTCCGATCGCATGGTGCAGGGTGATATCCGTGCCGGGGTTGAGCTGCAAATGAAGATCGGCGATGGCGCAGGTGTCCGTGACGCGGGGATCGGCAACGATGATCTTTACCCCGGGATTGGCAGCCTTATGGGCTTCCACCCTTCTCCACAGGATGGGGTGGCACCAGGCGGGATTGGCTCCGGCTACAAAAAAGCAGTCGGCCTGTTCGATGTCCTCATAGCTGACCGGCACGCTGTCTTCCCCCAGAGACATTTTATAGGCTGCAACGGCGCTGCTCATGCAGAGCCTGGAGTTGGTATCAATATTATTACTACCGATAAAGCCTTTGATGAGCTTGTTGATCACATAGTATTCTTCCGTGAGGCATTGCCCGGATACATAAAAGGCTACGGAATCGGGGCCATACTTATCAATGAAGGTTCTGAATACGGCCGCGGTCCTGTCCAGGGCCTGATCCCAGTTCACCCGTTGCAGGGGCATGTTCTTATTGTAACGCATTTGCGGGTACAACAGGCGGTCGTCCCTGTCATTGACCGTGTAATGCAGGTTCATCCCCTTACTGCACAAGAGCCCTTTATTGACGGGATGGGATGGATTCCCTTCCACGGTGATATCGCCTTTTTTATCCTTATGCACGACCACGCCGCAGCCTGTTCCGCAATAGCAGCAGGTGGTAGTGATCGTGTTAGTATCTTGTGGCTTGGGCACGTACTTGTTTTATTGTTGAATTTTGAATGATGAATTATTTATTCCGTTCAAGCCACGGCGGCTTCTGACAGGCCTACTTCTCCGGCTATGGCAGCGGGCTTGCGGAAACGGGTGACTCCTACGATCAAAGAGACTACGATGACCGTTATCCCGATATAGGTAAATGCCTGTACATAAGAGATGGATTCCGACTTGAACAAAAAGCCGAAGCACATTCCCCCCAGATTACCGCCGGCGCCCACGATCCCGCTGATAAGGCCTACATTTTTTTCATTGACGAAAGGGACAATTCCGTAAGTGGCCCCATTAGCCATCTTCAGGAACAGGGCAAAGGACAGCATAGAGACGATCGCCCAGACAAAACTGCCGGCGCCGGCAAAAGCTATCAGGCCCAGGCCTTCCAGCAATAAAACACCCGCCAGCAATAATCCTTTCCCTTTCATTCCCCATCGGTGACCTACCTTATCGGATACTATGCCTCCCAGGGCGCGGGCAAAAATGTTCATGAAGCCGAATATGCCCGCCCAGAAGCCGGCATTGCTTTGAGAAAGTTTAAAAGTATCCACGAAGTGCAGGGATGCCACGTTGTCAAAAGTGATCTCCATTCCAAAGCACATGGCATAAGCCAGCACCAGCGCTGCTATCCTCCAGTCGGAGAGAACGGACCAATCTGTCTTTCCCACCGCCTGTTTCGTATAGCCGATCTCATCATAATTACCGGCGGGGGTGTCTTTCGTGAACTTATAATATAAAAAAGCGACGATCAGCATCATTATTCCCGGCAGGATCATGGCATAGCGCCAGGCTTCCTGTTTGGTGTACCCGAAGCCTACGATGGCGGCAAAAATGAGCGGCATCACCATATTGGTCACTCCTCCGCCCAGGTTGCCCCAGCCACCGGTGATGGCGTTGGCCGTTCCTTTGATCTTCGCGGCGAACATCTGGGAGGTATGGAACTGGGTGATCACAAAAGAAGATCCGATAACGCCAATGGCCAGCCTGAATAATAAGAAGCTGGTATAATCTTTTGAAAGTCCTACCAGGAACACGGGGAGGGATCCCACCAGTAAAAGCCGGACGGCAGTCTTGCGGGGTCCCCAGGCATCGCATAGTTTCCCGATGATCAGTCTGGCGATGATCGTGGAAGAGACGGAGGCAATGATAATGCTGCCAACCTGTGCCTTGCTCAGGTGGAGGTCTGCCCGGATCGTGGGCATGAGGGGGGCCAGTCCAAACCATCCGAAGAAGCATACAAAGAACATGAGCCAGGTAATATGGAAGGTGCGCATCTGGACGGTTGCCAGGGAAAAGAGGTTGATCTTTTCCAGTGGTTGTGGTGCGCTCTGCGGCTGAGATTTGTTGGTGGTCATGATAAAAGAGTTGATATAAAAAATATATTGTTATTTGCCGAAGAAATCAGGGCGGATATTGATCTGCAGGTAAGCCCAGTTCGCATTCAGCCTGCTGGTTCCCGGCGTTATCCCCTTGGCCATCTCCATACTTTTTGTCGCTGCGAGCCAGCAGAATCCGCCTTCCAGTGACGTGATCTTGCTAAGATTGTAGCCCGCTACCAGGTCGAACTCACTGCCCAGGTATTTATCAATGGCGTTGCCCTTGGTATCTTTCTGTTTCCCGGCAAGGGCGAGATAATGATAGTCCAGTCCTATACTGGCCCGGCCGTTGGTCGAGGTATATTTGACTTTCCCGAAAGGATTGTTCAGGCCGCCTGTAGCCGATCCTGTTCCGGCATAGAAATAATCCATGATCCCCCAGAACTTATGAGGTGTGCCATACAGAGGGTCAAAGCGATGATTGGTGGTGGTGGAGGAGAAGGCGTCGTTACCCGACACATAATCCCATCCGGCGGTATAGGATAGATTCCGTTTCGTATAGTTCAATGATAAAGTTGATGTATATGCGCTGAGTGTGAGGCCGTCTTTGTCCTTGCCCCCCTGGTAATAGAAGCCTGCATTCAGCGTCCAGTTCTTTTGCGGGTCCAGCTGGCTTACAATTAGCAGGCCGGTGGTGAAACGGGTATTAACGCCGGGTTGGTTGAACCTGCGGCCGTAAACGTAGCCGGTATCCGTGCCAACGATGTCTTTTACGGAATCTGCAATATATTTCCCGAACTGATCGGCAAGGAAGAGGCCTGATATTTTTGTCTGGTTGAATTTTTTAGCGAGGTACAGGAACTGCAGGGCTTTGTATTCCTGGTTCATCCCATTGGTAGACGGAGGATTGGTAAGAAAGGGGGTGCCGGTCTTTGTACTGATGCCGGCGGTATTGGTGAGGGGGACCAGGCCGGCGGGGGTGGGCACCAGGTTGCCTTTGCTGTCTTTTACGTAAGCAGGAATATTGCCGGGTGTGTAGTAGGTGCCATTATAACCGGCGGCGTCCGTATTCTGGTTGAATGCGGCCCCGAGGTCGGCCTGCCAGCCTTTCTGCAATAATCTGAAGACGATGGCGTCATGACGGCGGCCCTGCTGGAGCCAATCCAGGTTGCCCAGCAAGCGCTGGTCATCGTATACCAGTTCCTGGCGGCCGATCTTAACGCTGAAATAGTCCACGGCTGATTTTTTAAAGGAGCTGTCTTTTGCGTTGGCAAGGATGATGTCCGCCCAGGCTTCGTGGACACCCAGCCGGTTGCCGTCTGCGTTGCTGATGCTGGAGGCATCGGCCCCCCAGACCCTTACGTCCTGCAGGGAAGCCTGGAAAACGACCCTGCTGGTTTTGTAATTAAAGGTCAGCCGGGTGCGCTGGGAGGTGAGGAAAGCCGGTTTGTTGCCGATGGTTTCCAGTGTTCCATATCCGTTCCGGAGTTCTGTCCGGGTCCGGAGTTGCCCTGTGAGGGAGAGTTGGGCTAATGTCCTGAAAGGTCTCCCGAAAATGAGTACAAGACCCATTGTGATTGTGAAAACAGTTTTTTTCCGCATAACTTTGTTTTGGTTTTAAAATGTTCGCTCATTTTACAATCCAGGCCCCGGACAGACAGCCATCTTCCGGGGCTTTATTTATTTTCAGTATGGCAGACAATCGAGAGACAGACAAGCAAGCGGAGAAGGTGAAAAGAGAGGTACTCAGAAATTTGTTAGTTATACAAAGGTAAGAGTGAATTCATATTACAAAAAATTACATTTAATACAAACCAACCACCAACTACAAATTTTTTCATACTTTTTATTACCTATATCATAAAAATAAGGATATTTAGCCTTTTTTCCAGCAGTTATGGCTAAATTAATATATATTTATTTTTATCATTTGTTTTATTCCCTTTAAATCCACCCTATTCAATTGCTTTTATAGGGTTAATATTGCAGCGGAAATAACCAAACCGGGCGGAACCTGGTGGTGAAATTAAAAGAGCCGGACATGAAGAGAAATAATCATACCTGTGACCTGAAAAGCTGTTTTTTATGCCAAAAATGCCTGCCGGAATGGCTGCCAGCCATCGACACTCACAGAAAAAGCCTTCATTTTAAGAAAGGTGAATTGATCTTTAAAGAGGGGGAGAAGGTGAATGGTATTTATTTTGTGTATAGTGGAAAAGTGAAAGTCCATAAAAAATGGGGGACTGAAAAAGAGCTGATCATACGCTTTGCCCAAAAAGGGGATATTTTCGGGCATCGGGGCCTGGGCCATGAAAGTTATTATCCTATCTCGGCCACGGCTATCGAACCGGTAAATGCCTGCTTCATCGACCTGGATTTCTTCCAGACTACCCTCAAAGTAAATTATGAATTTATTTACCAGCTGCTGTTATTTTTCGCCGATGAATTGCAGGAGTCGGAAAGAAAAATGCGCAACCTGGCCCATATGCAGGTAAAAGGGCGTATTGCACAGGCTTTACTGGCGTTGAGAGATAAATTCGGGCTTACCCCGGAGGGGGCTATTGATGTCACGCTCAGCAGGCAGGACCTGGCTTTTTTTGCAGGCACTACTTATGAAACTGTTTTTCGCATCATCAACGAATTAGCACAGGATCATATCATCGTATTAGACGGGAAGAACATTGCTATCGCCGATGCGGATAAGCTGCTGGATCTGACGAAGGAAACGGAGTCGTAGCGGGGATCACAATGGTTCGCAATGATGTCCGTAACTCGCCATCAACAGTTGGATCTTCGTATCTGCGATCGATTCCCGCTGACTTTCTATACGCAGGATCCTGTCGCAGTCGTCCAGATCAAAATTGATCCTGCAATGGGAAAAGCTTTGCTGCAGAAAGAGAATGATACGTCTGGCAACCAGCTGATCCTGCACATCGGTCTTGAATACTTGTACAATTTTCATATTGATAACTATTATTGGGTTATTTCTTCCAGTCAGCGAAGAATGGAAAGACTTATGTTCAAATAAGGGCCAGGGTTCCTTTTGATCCCGACGGTATAATCGTTGATGCTCTTACCCGGATCCAGCATCCTGTACTGCGTGGTGTAAAGAAGGCCGCCGCTGCACCCGATCAGCACCTTTCTGAAAACAGGATATTCCAGTGTGACTCCGCTCTTCAGATCCAGGTTCTTGAATGCGAACCCTCCCTGTAACAGAGGTTGATCGGATTTTCGTAACAGCGTATTGGAAGCCAGCTCCGTGCCGAAGGATACCAGTCCTTTTGAAAAGACGGGCCTCCTCAGAAGTAGACGGGTAGGCAGATCGAGGCTGATCTCCCAGGGAGAGCCGGCAAATTTATGCCAGTAAGAGACGGTCGGTATTACCGGCACGGTGCTGGAGGGGTCAATGAATATCAACAGGCCGGCGGTGATACGGGTCGTTCGGGTCGTCTTCAAAGGGATAAAACCATATAGCAGGCCGGTTGCCCGGGCAAGGGACGACTGTAGCGAAAAATTCGTCAACAGCATGCCGCCCCAGGTGACGGGTCTGTTAAAGAGTGAATCCGTCCTTTTATAATTGAGCGCCAGCGAAAGGTTCTGTAAGGTATATGTTCCGTCGCTGACCCGGGACTGAGGGATCTGGTTGATGGTATTCTTCAGGGTCGTCGACTGTAAGGTATAGGCAGCAATAACGGATAGTTCCTGGCTACCGGAGGTATAAACGGGAAGGTTGAAAGCTGCTTTCAGGGTGCTTTGGGGTTGGATCCTGCCGTTCAAAAAGTCTTTTCCCTGCAGCTTGGAGGTATAATGCGTACCGCCGGTCGTCTCCATCTGTACCGTGGCCATTCTCAGTGCGGGGTACCGCAGTGCCGCCTGCTGGGTCATATAATCACGCATCAGCCGGAGCGAATCATCTTTTGACTGCTGTGCCACCGCCGGCAGGTAACAAATCAGCAGGGTAAAAAGGGACAATACGAGGAGTGATCTTTGGAACATACGAACAATTTTAAAAAGTAATGACAATAGAATATCAGTATCCATTCAGCATGGAAAAAAATGTATATCCTTCCGGCAAAGAGGCTTCCAGCCTCTTATTGAAGGTTGTGAATGCAAGCTTTTTACTGGTTAGACGATCCAGTTCCTGAAGAACTGGCTGAAAGCTTCTCTGTAATTCTCTCCTACAGGAATGACAATGTCATTGATCTGCACCGCCGTTCTGGTGACGGCTGTAATTTTGGACAGGGAGACAATACACGACCGGTTTAGCCGCATGAATTGCCTGGCTGGTAATTTCTCTTCCATGTTCTTCAGGGAGTTGAGCGACAAAATGCTGTTTTGCATAGATAAATGGACTTTTACATAATCTTTTACGCCTTCTATATACAGAATATCGTTCAGCAGCACTTTCACCCACTTGTATTCGACCTTTATAAATATGGAGTCGTTTTCAATGTCGGTGGAATTGTTGATCGAACGTTCGGCATAATCCTTTGCTTTATTAGCTGCCTGTAAGAATTCTTCATAATTGAAAGGTTTTAAGAGATAGTCCAATGCATCTACCCTATAGCTTTCCAGGGCAAAGTGATTGTAAGCCGTGGTAAAAATGATCTTAGGAGCCGATTCCGATTTATTCCGGGCCAGGACCTTGGCCAGCTCCATGCCATTAAAATCAGGCATCTGTATATCCATAAAGATCAGGTGGATTTCCATGGAATGAATACTTGTTAACGCTGCGATAGCGCTGGAGTAACGACCTGCCAGCTCCAGAAAAGGAGTCTGGGTAATAAAACTACACACCAGCGCAAGGGCGAGCGGTTCGTCATCGACGGCTATACACTGTAATTTTATCATAGTTCCAGTTCTAAACGTACAGAATATTTGTCTTTGTCCG
>Ga0307511_10004325_pt1 | contig 14498 bp, 7 predicted proteins | sample 13_EM_MG_FD_200266 | JGI IMG/M metagenome (GOLD analysis project Ga0307511, IMG submission 200266) | Populus trichocarpa ectomycorrhiza microbial communities from riparian zone in the Pacific Northwest, United States - 13_EM | ecosystem: Host-associated > Plants > Roots > Unclassified | place... | reverse complement strand
GAATTCCAAGAGAATGTATTCCGTTTCTATGGGCGCACAGCTTGGATGCCCATATACGAGCAAGTAAAGAAAATGAATGCAATGCAATGCAATAGGCTGCATCTTCATGGGACTTTGGGGGCTGGCAAGTCCTACTTGCTTGCAGCACTAGTTTGTCAGCTGCAGCGGGAGGGGGTGAGGGTTGTATATCTCCCCGACTGTTATGAGTTGCTCTTGTGTGAGCCGCCCGTCCTGTATATCCTACCCTCATTATATTCTGCCTTCTACCAGGACCCAGTCCTAGGCAGAAAGGTCAACGAGCTTGCACAAACTTTCTTTGAAAAGGGGCGTACCCGGGAGGACCTGGAATGGGGGATGACAATGTTTTGTAATCTTGCGGCGCAGGTGGAAAGACCAATACTTTGGGTGGTCGACCAAGCCAATGCCCTGGATGATGGAGAGTATGACCGGGTAAGCAGTGTGAAGAAAATTCAAACCCGTGGGCTTCTAGATGGTCTCTCATCCAAGCACATGAAATTGTCAAGTTCCACAGCGAACTATTCGGCGGCAGAGTATGATCAGATGAGGGCCACATCAGAGTCTAGAATCAATCTGTATCTGGGTCTCGACGATGTGAGTTTCTCTCAACCCCTACTCAGCATGAAATGAGATATGGGTCTTCTGACAATGCCCTAGGTTGAGATGGTAGAATGGTGGAGGCGGCAGGGCAACGCATATGGGCACCTCCAAAAGTTTCAGTTCGAACCCGCTCAGACGGAAGCCTTGGAGCGTTTGACAGGGCGCATGCCACTTTTCCTCCGGGGGCTGGAGCACGTTCTGGCAAACCCGGATCTTGCGCGACAGGTTGCAATTGGTAGCAGCGATGCGGGTCCTAGCACTGCCCGTAGCACTACCGGCACACCTACTATGGGTGCCCAGCTTATTCAAAGAGTGCATGCGAGGCTGGTGGAGCTACCAGAGACGGTGAAGTTGGTTGGGGCCATAAATAGATACGCATCAGCTAAATTCGCAGAGTTTTCTGGCTCTGGCAATGGTGATGCCAGAACAAGGTAGGAACGGTTGCCCCGCTACATAGATGATTCAATGACTCAGAGACCGACAATATAGTTTTCAGCGGGGTTGGGAGGCCTGCATTTTCGAAAAACCTTTGGCGGAATCAGAGTGTGCTCATCTCGATGGCCGCTTTTTCTTCCGACAGAAGGCTGAAGATGGGGTATATGTGGGCAGAACAACTTGCGATTTGGTACGTACAGTTGGAGCAGCAAGGCTGCGCCAAATTCAAAACCTCGCGGACTTTGGAGAAAAACCATGGGTCAACAGGATAGCACATGCAGGTGACCACCCGGCTGTGCTTGGATTTCTGGTTGAGAGGGCGGTGCTGGGGATATTGGTCACCAGCGGAACAAAGTTTGCCGGCCCAGAAGTAGAGTTTGACAAAGCCCTTGAGTTACAAAAGTTCAGCGGCAAATTTCCGAATGATGCGCCTAAGCGGAATAATAAGGCTACTATTTACGTACCCACCGCGTATAACTATGCGGCGGTGGACGCAATCCTAGCGGCTCGCCCGAAGAGGCGGGACGCTCTGGGCGAGTCGATGGCAGTGGTAGTTGGGATTCAAGTGACAATTTCCGACAGTCATAGTGACTCAGAAAGCGCCTTCATGCGCTCGTGGCAAGATTGGGAGGACTTGATGGCGTCCGAGGTGACTATCTTTCGCTTCATCTGGATTGTAGAGACCGTCGGTGGGGATCTCACAGAGAACTGGGAGAACGTCCCAGAGAAGATAGTCACCCTGCGGGGGAAAAGGAGTATTGTGCACCCTGCCTACCAACGCAGATATATCTCTATGATGACATTCAATGGCATGATGGGCGAGCGCCTGAAGGAGGCAAGGAACTAAAAGAGAAAAACCCCTCGGTCTATTGTTAGTAGGGACGAGATAGGAGATATTTAGGCGTGTGGGGCTGCCGTGTAAATTCAGCCCAGTTAGTCTGGTTTGCAGTCCGTACTCGAATTAGTGGCTCAAAATGGGTGCCGTTAACCAAGTCATACCCAGTCATATCCTGAGGATGACTGCTGGTTATTATGCTTTCGAAAAACAAAAGAGGTCTGGTTACCTGGAGCGACAATAGAATAGTGATTGTATACATTCATGTAGAAAACATTGAAATATCTAGTCCAAAGGCTTCCAGCTCGCGTGGCTACACAGAACTTACTATGAATATCATAAGAGTCCGGGATTCTGGGTTGATATTTATCTGAGCAATATTCGACCCTGGATACATAAACGCAGCTAGTATTGGCACTAGTACGTACCTTTTTTGGTCTAGACTTTTTTGGGATATGGCTTCCTAATCGGGAATTTGGATTCCTAACCTGGTTTAGGCTCATGTCACACTTTTGTACAACGGAGATTTCCAATACTTAATAAGTATCTCATGACAGCTTCTATCGCTATGCACTTACCAACCAGACTACAGATATGCTTATTTTGCTCAAAAACATGCCTACTTCTAAAGCCACAGGGGCTCTGCAATACTATCCAATTCTCGTATGATATGTTCATATTCGGTCGGTGGTTTGCATACGCAGAAGTTCAATTGGAGTACCTAAGATCCCCGGAAATACGCCAGCAAGAATAGGGAGATTGACTCACAACTAAATAAACTTCGGGGGTATGGTTTATGCCTGGTGCCTCGGAAGTTGAATCGAGGTGCTATTCCGCTCTCTTGCAATTGCCTCATTGGCTTGTCCCTCGATTGATGAACTGCAGGCAATTACATAATTGTACCCACTCTTCAGTTCTTGATATCAGCAATTTATATAACCCGGACATAGTCTCTATTGTCTCAACATCTCTTTATAAGCAAATCTCTTTGTATTCATTCCCATAAGCCTCCATAATGTTATTCCATGCAGTCTAATCAATTCCGCGTCTTCCTCTCACCGCTACCGCCACCCTCACACTCGCCTCCCCATGGCCGTTTCCAACCCCGAGCCGACCTTTACATTTACTGGATTGGCGTTGGCCATGGCTGTCCAGATGATTGTATGTTTTTCTAACCCCCCTATACATTGAATCCTATAGAATTTATGAATTCAGTGGAACTGGATGTACTAACTCGAATATGTGTACAGCCGCGTAGGAACTTACTTACTTTCACTATATATGTTTGGCGATACATTGGGTGACATGGTATTGATGAAATAGAATATATCTTTTGAAAATTATAACCAAGAATGCGCGTCAGATCTCGGATTTGTGGGATGGAAGTGATAAGGCGGGCGAATCTGGTGTAGCCAAGATCGTGGGTTTGGTTGAGTAAAGAATGGTGTGTGGTGGAGTAGTTACCTTAGACACAAGGGAGTAGCTTCAGGAGCTAGACACCGGCGACCAACAACTTCTAGCGATGATTAACCATACGGCAACATACGACTTTACGGATTGAAGTCTCATGTGCATACATGGTACCGGAAAGGATATCCGTAGTTCATGCCTTTGGCAAGCAGGAGAAGCAGAGTTTCAATTTCAATGGTTATCAAAATAGCTCCCTAAGTGTGCCGCCATCATCTATCTATGTAAAACTATCGAGAGCTAAAGCTATGGGCATGAGATATCATCATTCAATCTTATATATCTTAGTCTCGCGACAAATAAGTATGTTCAGTCGAGACTATGAGGTTCGGAGAATATATTGAACTTAATGCTGAACTAGCTCCCGTATCCTCAACTCCTTGGCGTACATGTACAATATCATATTGTTCAGCAATCACATCAATTGGCCAATCGTTCGGAATTGACAGTTTGGTTCGAACGATCCACCAATTGCACAGGCCGAACGACTCACCAACCTGTGGCATCTTGCTGAATAGTTCAGCTAAACGCTTTACCAATTGCATGAAGTTAGGGGAATTGATAGAACCACTATTGGAAGCCCAATACGAAATTATTATTCTTCAAAAGAAGCATGACATCGGTCAGCCACTACAAAAGGAAATCCCAATATCTCCGGAAGACTCAAGAGGCAAAGGATATGTCAGTAATAGGACTGGACAAAGACTTGGGGCTGTGGCTAGTCATGGGGTCTTGATCACGCCTTGGAGAAGGAAAAAGGCTGCTGGAAGGATATACACAACAGGGTCTGAGTTTTACCCAAGACCGGCTATGGCTGAACTAAAGATTCAGATGGAGGAGCTAGACAAGAGGACACATGAGACTTTGCATCTATTCTCTGCTCTGGGGTATAAACAAGATTCTGATAGTGCGACTGAAACTAGGACGTAGAGGCTAGGGCCAAATATGAGTAATGAGTATGTAAAATAAAAAAATTAAAAAAGGACGTGAAGGCTGGATAAAGGGGATATTCTCCGCCATGGACCTACATTTCTACATGTATGAGCGAAATGAGAAAAGTAACGCATTTTCAACTAGATACAGGATACCCAGAACCCTTCACGGCGCCAATCTCTCACTCCACTCCAATCCGCTTCTCAATGGCATCAAGAATATACTCCGTCTCCAGACCCACCAGATATGGTGAGAGCGGCAGACAAATTTCTGAATCGACGTGAGCTTGCGGATATAAAATCTGAAAATTCCCAAGTGGAGTGAATTACTGATATTGAGAACTCCCTCTATATATAGTTATTCTTATAGAATCTGGGGCGGGCCCTTCCCATCTTTATACTATAACTACCTACAACGTTCCCATTTTTCATATACATTTTTAAAAAAAAAAATCCTCTACCCCCCTACAGATATCTGACACTGTATATACGTACCGGGCCTAGGCTCAGCGTAGCTAACAAAATATCCGCGATTTTAGCCTAAACAATAGTTATGCACTCTTAGAGTGCCTGTACATACTAAATCTGAGCTTCGGGAATGGGCCGTGGCTGATGCATGCGATACAACAGGTATGCAGACTTTCTTTATGATAATGGAAATTTCCCCTAACAATAAAACTCGTCAGCGGCTTTCTATGCGCTTTCGCGCTTAGACTGGATGCAATATCACAGGTTCGACTGTATATTTGGCCCTCAGTGCACCTTTCAGAGGTTCTAGGCCTTCAGATAGATACAGTGCCTGGGGAAAGTTACCGCGACCCTCAGGCATGCATTAGACATGCATGCCCATGCTCGGAATATGCAATAAGGGCCCTTCGTATACCTCTGCATCGCACCTATAGTTCACCCCTAATAGCCCTCAAAAGGTTCCGATATAATCACGCTAATGTGAAGCCCTCCTCCGCAACTTGGTAGCCCTCTAAAGCTTCATTTTGGGGGGGTTATGCAACATTATGCCTTGTACATCATTCGCACTTGCAGGTTGACCTGAGACAAAAAAAGAAAATAAATATGGGGTCGCGGTAACTTTCCCCCAGACACTGTATCCGGTACCGAACAATTGCAAATGTGCGACTAGGGCCTTGACTAGGTATGTGTGGCCATTACTGTAATTGGAGCAAGTCGCAAGGCTGTAATTGGGAATAGATGATGTTGATCTACCTTGATTGGCTCGAACACGTGGATGCTGTCCGTGAACCGCACTCGCATGAATACGAGCTGTTTTAGGTTGAAAGGGGAGATATCCCGCCAGTTCTCGAGGTAATGGTGCCACATATACATGGCATATATGGTATACATCTCAAGCTTTCTGACAATCTATATGCACCTTCCGATTCCATAAGCATATACAGTGAACCTGTGTAGCTGCCTACTCATGATGGACATATCAATGGACGAGCAGATATCAATAGATGTTGAACTGACTGAACCCAGCCGGTGCTTGCATGTACTCGAGTACTCAGGTTTCTGGGTAGCTCGTCATACGTCCCCACGAGTAATGAGTTTTTAAAATAAAAACGAAAAATGTATTGCACTATAATTGTTTATTCCCGTTCTTCCAATTGTTTGGAAAGGTACGATACGTAGTGAATCTGGCGGGAGGATCGCACGACCATATAAGTACTGGACCCTTGAAAGGATGGTAATAGAGTAGAGTATCTGCTCTACAATATATTAAAATCACCCCAGCTCTGCAATGGTACCAATACAATCTTAGTCAGTGTGGCAGGATAACCATATCGTATTCTTTACAGCAAATCTAGACCCTTAATTCGTTTGGTAAGAAACCAACTTCATGTACATGTAGACCCCAGTGCAAAGGAGTTCAAAAAGACATGGCTATAAGCTTTCTTGCCAAGGTACCCGAGCAACTGGTGTTTCAGTCCAGACTACTCAGTCAGACAGCTAAACCTAATTGAATTGTTTGTATGGGTTCTAACTTGATAAAAATTGGTGTCCGACTGAATCGTTTATACACGTGTAAGGCTTCAACGGCTGACGTCATGAAACATAGGGCTAGCTGTCGATCACAAGGCGTGGCCCAGCGAGTTTTTGTTTCTAAGCCAATGCGACCCAGGGCTCACAACTGGAATGCATTAAAACTATCTTGTGCGCTTCAGGTAGCTGAGAATGGATTCAGAAGGCAGGATGTTGATTAGTCTCGTTTCGATATGGGCTCATCCGCACTGCACCGGTGGACAGAACACCACTGCGTACCGAAGTACCAATCAGCATCTTGACGCTCCCACGACTCACCAGTGTTGGTCGACTGGCACCTAGATGTATAAGTAACAGAAGGGCCGGTCGTGGAATATGCGCCGCCGAAAGCCTGACACCAGCTTTCGTGATTATGGGAGTGGGAAGTATCTACGCAGAATCCATCCTATTGTTTACCGAAATAATTGACCTTACCATGCCCAACTCATGGTTCCAGCCAACTCCAGGTGATGCAGAGCCCTCCTTTGTCTCAAGTGATGGGACGAGAAGTACGTATGACCTTGTTGAAACCTGCATTGTAACCCTTTTACTTTGCTCATGGACGTCAATACATTTGGATATACCCGGGGGGAAAGACCGAGGCAGCTATCGGCGCGCTATCTGGCAGAAGGTGCAATGGACAGCAACGGGAATACTATTTCCTGAATTGATACTTTGGATGGCGTTTGCGGAGTTTTGGGAGGCAAGATGCTTGTGTTTTGAACTAGCAAAGCTGAAGGAGCTCAACGAGCGAAGGGAAGGGGGAGTAGAGTCACAGGCAACAATCACGGTAAACGAAATCAAATCCGAAATTACGGTGATCGAGACCTCTACAGCCACAGAAGTTAATTGCAATAAATGTGGGTCGTCAAAATGTACGACAGAGAATTTCACAAAACCAAACAACTTGATGTCAATTCCTAGTCTGGTACCCATGGCCAATCCCACACCAGAATCAACACTATCACGAGTTCGTAGACAAATGAAGGAACTTCGCAAGCACAAGAAGCTTTTCAAGTTGCCTATTTACCCCAAGGGATTGGAGGTAGGATTTTTTATTGAGATGGGTGGTTTGGAGATTGATGTGGGGAAGGTCACTCCATCAGTGAAGGATCCTTCCAATGCGACCAACGGCTCACCCGAGACATGTTCTCTCGAGCAAGAGGGGAAGGTCACTCTACCCATGGAAAATGAGGATCCACCCAACACCATCAGGGGGCGAGTAACTTCAGCTGGGGCACTGTTCCTCGCAGAAGTAGGGCTCCTTCCTGATATTGACGTTGCCCAGGTCAAAGACAAAAGCAAGGCTGATCTCCTGACGAAAGTCCTGGTGTGCTTTCAGGCCAGTTGGATGGTGGTGCAATGCATTGTTCGTGATCTCACCAGACTTCCGATATCGCTTCTTGAACTCAGTACTGTCATGCATGTCATGTGCGCTCTCTTGATCTATGGCATGTGGTTCAAAAAGCCCCAAGACGTGGGAGTCCCGAAAAGAATTAGCCCAGCAAAGGCAACCAAAGGCCTGACTTGCCATCAAATCAACCAATTGAAGGGGCTTGTCGAGTCACTAGACCAATCCGGAAGTATCCAATTAAGCCACTCAACCAAAACCGATATTGCAGAGGTTTCTATATTCATTGGTGCAATACTTGGGTTGATTGCATCTGGAGTTTACGGAGGTGTTCATCTTACAGTGTGGAATGGGCATTTTCCTACACGGTTGGAGAGGGCACTTTGGAGAATATCCAGTTGTTTCATTGTGGGGATGCCGGCATTTCTTGTGATATTCTTGCTCCTGCTTAAACTAGTCCGCGATGCAGCTAAGGGTATGAAGGGCTTCGGCAGGTGGGAAGTCACAGTAGCAGATGGGTGGATATATACTAGCAGGTCAGATTTGGCGGAATCAGCCCAATCCGCAAACACCCGAGTCCATCCCAAGACATCGTGGAACCTTTATAAACCGCATTCAAAATTTATCGGGGATCTGATTGAGGGGGAAAAATGGGTGATGTTTACTATTTATATCGTTCTTGTCACCCTTCAAACTGTTGCAACTATTCTATATCTCAGTGCGCGAGCTTATGTGGTTGTGGAGGCCTTTCTTAGCCTTCGTAGCCTACCAAAGGGGGTTTACACAAAGATCCAGTGGGTGGAGATGATCCCCCATGTTTAAGGCGAGCTTGTTTGTTTCTCACTCTACTCATTTCATTCCTCTACTTGTGTCTTGAGGACCTCTTCGCTTGCATGGCTTTTATTCCCGAATATCCTTCATACCCTTGCATTTGTTTTTGGTCAGTGTAACTTGTTTCCTACAATTCGAATTTTGTTGGGCTTACTTAATTTCTTTTGGTAATGTTTAGTGGGGAAGTATCTGGTTTGGGGGCAATCTATTTGCATATTAGATATATTGATTCGGTGGATGCCCCAATTAACAACATCAGGGTTTTAGGGCAGGGAGGCAGAGCGAGGTTGGGGGTCAAGGGTAGGCCTTTGGGAAGGCCTGTTGCGCCAGGATATAAAGAGGAATAAACACCCATTGGATTGTATCCTAGATTTCCCACATGAAATTGAAGTCTGCATATTGTGAGACTCTGTTTGCGCTCTTTTACAAAGGAGAGTGGCTTTCATTTACTCGTTATAACTTTATTTAACGTACCTAGGCCTGGCATTGGATCAAGCACTTGTTCCGAGTAAGGTGTCACGCCACATTGATTGGCTTATCATGACGAACCGAATCTAGGGTAACTCAAACGAAACCCGGGTGCAGATCCAGCCTAGGGCAAATTGATCAGTAGTGCTTGAATTGGAGAATGTCATGCAGGGGGTATTCTAATTGACGATGCATATACATTTATGAGATCTACCGCAGGAACCCCAGAATTTCCTGGCTTGGCAACTTCCCGAACGATGACGATACGTGCATGCTCAGATATTCGTCCTATATCGATCCACAGGGAAAATCCACCAACCCAGCTAGGCACAGGGGCAGCCTTGGGATTACTTCCCTGTGCCGTCACTAGGAAATATAAGGACCTGTGATGTACTGGAAATCATGTAGGGAAAAGGCACAGGGACAACTGGCTAGTTCAATAACAAGTAGCTGAAAAGGAATTAGGAAGACTGGGTGTGCACCTGTTGGACCACTAGCATGGCGATTGCGATTCAGACGGATATAGATGTTAGCAATTTTTACATGAGAAATTATTCAGTCCATTGTGTTAAGGGGAGTTGGTTTAGAGGCTGCGCAGTAGCCCGCTGGCCCACCCAATAATATGTATGTACACATACGTACTTATCACGTGTTGCACGCATTTACAACCTCTCACCAACTCATCGACTGTAGGTGGCATCCTTATATATAGGTAATTACAATGGCCGGCCACCGAAGGCTCCCTGTCACACATATACCGATGTTTACCGACAAATTCAGGGTAACTCAATTGATCCAGTCGAAGGCGAATTGATCAGAAGTTAATTTGGAGAATGTCATGATCAGCTCAGCGGAGTAGAAGGTATGCTAGTTGAGTTACCCCAGAATTTCTTGGCTTGCAATTGGCAACTGCCTGATACGTGCGGGCTCAGGTATTCGACCTATATTCCATCGAAATGCTCCAACCCAGTTAGAGGGACAGCCCTGGGGTTTCATTCTAATGGCAGGACACAGGAGAGTTTCCTCCTTCTATTTTGCTACGGAGTATCTTGTGTCGCCACCAGAAACCCAAGGATAACAAGGCCTATAATGCATCGGAAATCACGTAGGGAAAGGCATAGGAAAGGGCACAGGGACAATTGCACACCATACCCAAATTCTGCCAGGCTACCTACAGGGGCCGAGGTTGGGTTATCAACACCTACTTAGTCCCTAGCCCCCCTTAATGGGACGGCATGCGAGTAATGTTTCTTTTTTTTAGATATAAGAAATACGTTCCACCTAGCTGCTTGGTAGGGCCGGTCACCACACTGACCTAGTAGACGTAGCCCACCCGACTAAGACGAGACCACTAAAGAGGAACCAAAACGATATGTGATTAGAAAAGAACTGGAGCGTCTAAACTATTGGTTGTACCGCAAAAACTGAGAAGTAAGACTCCCTGTAGGGGGGTAGCCATATTCTTAGAGACTACCACATAGTTAGTATTCATGCACCTTTCAGAATTTATACTCAACAAATATCGATACACATACCAGACCTGTCTCGCCCTAACGTATGGAAAGATTGCAGCCGGCCTATAGAGCTCGAGGCTATAACTTATATTACCATATCAATCATCCACACCATTACGGAGTAATACCTAATTTTGCTTTGTAGCAGAGATATAATAGGAGGAGGTCGCAAGGCTGTATAATTGACGTCGAGCAAAACAAACTTCTCGAGGGTGGGAAGAAAATGATATTGCTCGACCTTGGTTGGTGAATGTTGTGCTCTTGATTACCCTGTCAATACAGGAGATTGTCAGGACTACTTGTGAGCAAAACCATTTCAGGAAATGATCGCCATAATATCGGCTTTATGAATCATAACTCGTATTCAGACTTTCTAGCCTATGACAAGAGAGCGCTATCGTTGACAAATATGCAGAAGGGTGCAGCGGCAGGCCCAAGCTGCATGCATGATTGGCTGACCAGACCATATCTTCTTAGGGGCTTCAGCTAGATGCGGAATCTCATAGATGTAGATGAACATGAGAGGCGTTCATCAAAGCAATAACAAAAGTAGTATAATTCTTCAAAATCGACACCTGTGGGCGCTTGATCATTATCCTCAAAGGCTACCTACACCCAAGGAAATACGGCCTAAATGTGAGTACAAGCAAACAATACCCCGAGTCGGGCCATTCATTATCTTGTGATTTGAGGTGACAAACCATGTATCTAGCTTTCCCGGAATGTTTCATCAACCTGTAGGGCTATTTGATAGATGTTGACTCAAACACACCTGTGGTTGCATGTACTGTACAACGTACCATAATTGTCTATTAATATATTCTCCTAATCTGATACGCCACAATCCAGCGGACGTCCCAGGGTACCCAAGTTATAGTTGACCGATACCCGATGCAGGCAGTCCTGTTTCCAGCCCTTGGAAAATTAAGCTTATCTGCTGTAGAACGACCCCAATATAATAATCCTAGTCTAGCCTGGTGATAGGGGGGATGTTGGCGTAGTGCTGTTACGAGGACCACTGCTGCATCGTTGGCGCAGTTGGCCCAGCCTCATGTAGTTAGACAGGCGCAATAGGCGCACATACGGGGGTCGACCGCTCCCAATGAAGGTTCCGTCAAAGGTTCCAGGGCCTAAGGCTGATCAGGCGTATATACTGGAAAAAAAAGAAGAAAAAAAAGCCTGGTGATTACCACATACCTGGGAAATAGTAGTCTAGTTACAACAACTCTCTAGATAGGCCTCCAACGAAGGGAGAAATAGTAATTTCATTCGGTACTTTGCAGCGTATAGGTACATGCTTGTACGCAAGACTCATCAATAGGAATATTTACACATTCATGATTGACTACACGCTCTGGAAACAACCGAGCGCAAATGTGGATTACTGTGGACTGTAATTGATGCTAGCATTAGGGGTCGCGTAACTCGGCTATAGCTATGTACGTATACATCTGCGGATTTGTAGAGGTGCGTAACTAAATCGACTCCTATGTGGTCAAAAGTATGTGCTGGCATTCATGTTGTTTGTGGGGATTTTTCCAAACACTATATGGCTACATGTGGTGTATATAGAAGAAAGAATATTTAGGAACTTTTAGACCCGAAGTACAGGCTCCATTATAGGTGCAACTTCGTGGACAAGTTGGCCCCCCGAGCAAAGGAACTCAAGCAGACATAGTTTCTTGTCATAGGTACCCAAGTGCAGGAACTGACGGTTCAGTCAGACTGATTTCCCAATGGGGCAGCTAAATCTATACTAGGCAGTCTGTGCGCTAAATGCTCCCCCACACCAATGCTGAACATCAGTTCCTTTATACAATGTAAAATTACAAAGGTTTATGTTATGAGGTATAAGGATGGCAATGATAACTGTCGATCAAAATGCGTGGCCACACCTCCTCAGCTTGGGTTTATGGTTTCTCAAATGTCTTAGGTGAGAACACATTGATACTGGTAAGGCTACGCGAGAACCGGGACTGTAGGCTGCCCATAAATAGTTTTCATTTGGTGCATGATTCAGGTTTGCTCGCGACCGCCAAGTTGACAGCCTGCATTCTGAAGCACCAATAACCATCTTGAGACCCTATTTTATGTATTAGTGGTAAGTGCTGAGGTACTGTACCTAGAGTACCCGGCGAGGTTACCAACCAGGCTAATGTAAAGGCCACCAATTATTGAAGTTGAGCCTCATGATCAGCTGCATGAGGGGTTGATAATTCGATACCACTGGTCTGCTTGCAAATGACACTCATGCCGTTATTGAGCAGGCGAGCTAATAGAAGGACCGGTTGTGGAACATTTCCGGTCACGCGTATGCGCTGTAGAAAGACTGATATGTGGGTATCGGGGTGGCAGAAATCTACCCATAGCTAATTCTAAAACTAAGAGAAATATGTATATAGATATCTGGCTGGGCCCCCAAGAAGCAGCTGATGCCTGGCTGATCCTGCACGCTCGAAACCCCCAGAGGCGGAATTAACTGTTTTCCGAAATAATTGCCCTCACCATGTCTAGCTCATGGGTCCAACCAACTCCAGGTGACTCGGAACCTCCCTATATTCTCGGTGATAGGAGACGAACTACGTATGACCTCGTTGAAACCTGCATTGTAACCCTGATTCTTTGTTCATGGACGTCAATACATTTGGATATACTGGGAAAGGACCACCGAGGCCATCGCCGGCATGCTATTTGGCAGAAGGTGCAATGGACAGTAATGGGAATATTATTTCCCGAAATGATACTTTGGATGGCTTTCGCGGAGTTTTGGGAGGCAAGATGGATGTGTTTTGAATTGGAAAAACTGGAGGAACGCAACGAAAAAATGGAAGGGGGAGTAGGGCCACAAACAACCATCACAACTACCCCACCCGAAAACCGGACTACCATACCCGACAACGAGACCACCATACCCGACAACGAGACTACCACACCTGCGGGAGGCAATTGTGGAAAATGTGGAATTTTAGAATGTAGACCAAAGGTGGTCACGCGTGAGACGTCGAAATCAGCAGTTTCAACACTATCACGTTCGGCCAATCATCCCACACCGAAATCAACACTATCACGAGTTCACAACCAAATGAAGGAACTTGTCAAACACAAGGAGCTCTTCAGGCTTCCTATCTACCCCAAGAAGTTGGAGGTAGGGTTTTTCGTTGAAATGGGTGGTTTGGAGATTGATAGTCCGGCTCTAGACCTTCCCAATGCAACTGATGGACAGGCAACCCCACCTGACACCGAAAACGCGAGGGAGCCCGTGACGGGACGGGTGACTTCATCTGGGGCATTGCTCCTCCAAAAAGCGGGGTTATTGCCTCGCATGGATATTGCCCGAATCAAAGACAAAAGCAAGTCTGACCTTCTAACCAAAGTCCTGGTCTGTTTTCAGGCCAGCTGGATGGTGGTTCAATGCATTGCCCGTAAATCCACCGGACTCCCGATTTCACTTCTTGAGCTTACTACCGTCATGCATGTCATGTGTGCTCTCTTGACCTACGGCATGTGGTTCAAAAAGCCCCAAGACGTGGGATTCCCGACAATAATTACCCCAGCAGAAGCAACAAAGAACCTGACCTGTGATCAAATCAAAGAATTGGAGGAGTGCATCGAGCCCCTGGAGGACAAATCTAGAAGTCTCCAATTAAACACATCAACCAAAAGCGATATTGCAGAGGTTTCTATATTCATTGGTGCAATACTTGGATTGATTGCGTCTGGAGTTTACGGAGGTGTTCATCTTACAGTATGGTATGGGCATTTTCCTACAAGGGTGGAGAGGCTCCTTTGGAGAATCTCCGGTTGTATAATTGTCGGAATGCCGGTATTTCTTGTGCTATTTATGTTTCTACTTAAACTAGTCCGGGGTGCAGCCGGTTTAGGCACGTGGGAACACCGACATCAACTTCCAAGGACTGAGCGATTACGAGAACTCAACAACCAGGACCACCCCGACGTCGGCTTTTGATTTATTTTACTCAGCGCGCTCTCACGAGCACCTTGATCTACTT
>Ga0307511_10004323_pt1 | contig 14501 bp, 18 predicted proteins | sample 13_EM_MG_FD_200266 | JGI IMG/M metagenome (GOLD analysis project Ga0307511, IMG submission 200266) | Populus trichocarpa ectomycorrhiza microbial communities from riparian zone in the Pacific Northwest, United States - 13_EM | ecosystem: Host-associated > Plants > Roots > Unclassified | place... | reverse complement strand
AATGCTCGCCCAGTTTTCAAGTTTTGACTTCCCAAGATGTCCAGCGTACGTGCCGTCCCAACGGGGGGTTCCATCGGCTTTCACACCCCCTTATCGTCGACGTCAAACTCCACCACTGCGTCCGCTCCAGCTCAGCCTCCACCGCAGTCGTGGGTAGAGCGCACACCCGAAAAGATTAGGCCATGCCTCTACCTCGCGAGGGTTGACAAACCCATCGGAACTCTCTTGTTGTACTACCCGTGCAGTACGTCCCCCTCGCTTGGGACCGGACTTTTAGGATCATGACAAAAGATTTGGCGGTAGCTTGGTCAATAACGATGGTTTCCTATGCGCTCGGTCTCCCGGTGACCACTCTTTTAACGTATCTGACCCTCTTCGGGGTCGGCTCGTTCGTTATGCGAGGAGCGGCGTGTACGATCAACGACATGTGCGACCGCGACCTGGATAAGGGTGTCGGTGAGTCCCCCTGCAATCTCCCTACACACGAGCGAAAACCCTCGTGTATCCTGGTGTTGCGTTTGACACTGACTCGTGGCTGGTTTAATTCTGGTTGTAGAAAGAACTAAGAGGCGTCCTATCGCGAATGGGGATGTGACCATTCCCCAGGCTGTCGAATTCCTCGGGTTACAACTGAGCGCAGGATTGGCGATATTGGCTCAGTCGGACCGGTACAGGTAGGTGGGGTGTGTTGCCTTCAAACCAGAAGTCTCACCGCGACTGCTAGCATCCTCCTCGGCGCATCCTGGCTCCCAGTAATCTCCATATATCCATTCATGAAACGAATCACATATTGGCCTCAGGGCGTTCTCGGTACGACGCTCATAGGACGATATTTCTTGACCTTTGCGATGGGAGCTAAACTCTCTCATTCCTTCCTTAGGCCTCGCGTGGAACTGGGGTGTTTTGCTCGGATGGTCGGCAGTCGCGGGTTCGGCTAACTGGTCGATTTGTCTCCCATTGTACGCGGGTGGTGCCGCGTGGACTTTGGTTTATGATACGATTTACGCCCACCAGGTAAGCAAGTCCTCTGAGCTACGACATTTTTGTTTCGTCCACTTTGTTTCTTCTTTCGCACCTTTTGCTCCCCCTCCAACCTCTTCCGACCTCAATCCAAGGTCCGCCCGACAGGTAAAGCCGCCATGATTCAGAACCACTGGAACTTTCCGTGGGCGGCATTATAAGTGGGATTGTTTGGTCGGGTTGGTCCTCATGGATCAACCAGTCTTGAAATCCGAGCGCCCACGCGATCAACCGCTGTCGGCTCCCCGCACTAAACTCCCCGATGCGGCGCATGTATTATGAATCATGCCAAACCATCGCTCCGAGCCCCCGGACCCTCTGTGGGTTACCGCCCTCGTTTCTGATCGATTTGGGTCACGAGGCTTGGCTCTGTCCCCATTTTCTATGTCTCTCACTCCCACTTCACGGTGACGAGTTTTACCTCGCAAATGTGCAAACACGCGTTCATTCTTGCATGCTCTACGTCATCGTGTTCAGTTTCGCTGACGTACTTTCTCATCATTACCTCCTGCCCACTGCATCACACCCCCGGCCAATCCCCCGCACCTCGTTACGCCGTATTTTACAGGACAAGGCAGACGACGTAAAGATGGGAATTGGATCCACGGCTCTCCTGTTTGGCGAACACACGCGACCGATCTTGTCAGCCCTTTCGGTCACCTCTATCGGACTTATCGGTATGGCGGGGTACATGACCGACACTCTACTCACTGGTGTCGTTGGAGTCCCGTTCTACGCAGGCCTCGGGGTCGGCGCTCTCCAGCTCGCGAGGGTGTTGAGGCGGACGGATTTTGACGATTGGACGAGCTGTTGGGAGGGATTCGTTGGGTGTGGGTGGTCTGGGTTTTGGATTTGGATGGGCGCGATGGGGAACTATTTTTACCTCATGTCTTAGTGGCCACAAGCGGCCTACTCGCTTTGTAGGGTATCAGAAGTCTGGAGATCCAGTCCACCAAATGCAAACAAAAGTGAATTTTCTCGCGATGGTATAATAGCGCTTAAAACGGATGGGATCAGGATACGGGAGAACGTCTGAGCGACTGGAAAAAAGGTTTATGAACCATTCAAATGAATCGTCTGGGAACCCCCGTCGCTTGTCCTTCCCCCACCGTAGCCGACCTGACCGCCACGCCGCATCCCCTCCCGCCCGTCCGATCCTACGACCATGTCTGGGTCGATCATCCCGATAATCCAGCCGCTCACCTCAAATCCACGTTATCTTCTTTTCCCGGGACCACTAAGGGTTGAAAATTGGCAGCGGGGCAGGCAATAGCCTACTGGTTAGTATTACACAATAAAATCCCACCTCGCTGCCCTTGGGGTTCAAAGGACTCACTTTCTTTCGTTGTGGTAGTTTAGTATGTACTCTGTGCCACCCGAGGTTTCATCAATACGTTCATGAACAATCTTTCCAGTCACGCCGACACACTCGGATACGGGCGTAACTGGGCTACACGTACGATGAAACCCACGGGGTACGCGTAAACATCAGTTCCGTCCGATTTTGAACCGCGAAGAACGTCGATCTCCAATGACAAGACCTTCCCGTCTCGGCGAAATCCGAGTGAACTTTGATCGGGAATCCCTCCCCCCACCCCACTGCTATCTTCCCATCGCCACAGATGCGCACTCCACAGAAACCGATACAGTCGGATCTCACGGTGACACCCCGGACACACGGAGTGGAGCCAAGATGTATGCAAACGAGTGGAAGTGAGTACGCGGATTTCCAACCTCCCAGCGTCCCGTTGACCCTCATCCGATACGGATCGTAGTCTTCGGACTTCCGGCAGAGCTTATCGTCGGAATCTTATCCCACTTTGGGGATCCTCATCGCAACATCCGTCATGAAAGATTTTGTCAAGGGGGCGGGACCCTGGTTCCGGAACACGTGGAACGGTTGACGGCAATCCGAAAGTTAACCATGACCTGTTGGCATCTGCGCAACATGCTCTTCCCGCTTCTTTGGGAATATGTGGAGGGATGTGGCCTGTTCGGTCGCACCACTATCCGTCACCACCCCAGGTTGGATAAGATGGTTCCGTTGAAAAATGGTTTGTATAACCAGTGTTCGTATCTGATACACAACCCGACCGTCTGTCCCTACGTCCAGTACGTGTACTACTCCTACATCCGCCCGAATAAAACCCACAAGGATACACCCTGCAGGGCCCTTTCCGTGGATCTGTTGCTTGCAAACCTCAGGGAGGACTTGATAAAAGCCTTTGTTGAATGCCTGGTTCGGTTGCCCAACCTACGGACCCTAGATGTCTTTAGCGCACACCACAATAGCCTCGTCACAAAAGAGCTCGAACGCAGGCGTGCTCAATTCCCTAGTATTCGTGAACTAGGTGTCAGCCGCGTGTCAGTGCCCGTCAGGAGCTGCCCGAATGTGGAAAGCGTAACGGTTACGGGTGGATTCTTCGCGGATATCGAGATGCTGTGCTCTTACGGAAAGCGACTAAGGCGCGTTGCGGGGACATCTAGGCAGCACGTTCGGCGGGGTGAGTTCAGAGACACGCTCTCGTTGGAGGCACCTAATACGTCATGCAAGTTGTGGAGGGCTGCCCGGACCTCCGGGAGATCTCCATCAAGGGTACGACTGTCAAATCCCATACACCTGTCGCCGTAAGTCTCTCGTTTCAAAGACCTCGTGACTCGCGTTTATTGACCACTTTTGTGCAGACTGATACTAGTGCTGCCGAACATCTACGATCGTTGAAACACCTTACCGCTGTGGGTCTCGACTTTACTGTCGCCCCATTTTACCCGGATGAAATGGATACAACGGAATGTGAACGCTTCAGGGTACAGGCAGAGACGGACTTGAAAGCATGGAAGAGGCGTGTGGTTGAAATCCTCAATGAAAGCCCTTCCAAAGAGCGCAAGTTCTTGAGATGGAAGGTCTATGAAACACGAAGGCTCCCTTACAGTACCCTCAGGGGCACCCAGGTGGTTCTGGAGGAGGGAGAGTTGGAGGTGCTACCAGGGACATCCTTGTAGGGGAGGTGTATAACATTGGTCGTTTACCTTCCGAGGTGTACTCTGTCCCGCCAAATGAAATACCACAATTGCCGATTTGGAACGCGCCGACAACAGTGAGTTGGCCCAAGGAGTGTGACATGCATTGCCGTGAGGTAAACCACGGCGGAACCCGAGTGGGGTTTGATCGGTGCTTCCCCTCGCCAACTATCTCTCCATCGCCACAGCTGATAACGATGCCACCCAGGCTGAGGCAAGATGAACACACAGTGGCGCCTCTGACACACGGAGTGGAGCCGAGGTGCACACAAACAAGTGGAAGTTAGTAGTACTCGTATTCCCAGACTCACATCGTCTGGCTGATCTTTATCCGACACGGATCGCAGTCTTCGGGGTTCCGGCAGAGCTTATCATCAAAATCTTAACCAACTTTGGTGATCCTCATCGCAACATCCGACACGAAAGGTGTGGCCGGAAAGGCGGGACCCTGTTTGTGGAGAGTGTGGAACGGCTAACGGTAATCCGAAAGTTGACCATGACTTGTTGGCATCTGCGTAACATGCTCTTTCCACTTCTTTGGGAATACGTGGAGGGATGCAATTTATGCGAACCACACCCCGATTTGGATGAGGTGATCCCGTTGGAAAATGGCCTCTATGCTCAGTGCTTATATCTGATCCACAACCCGACTATCGGTGCATATGTCCGGTCCGTGTATTCTTGAATCCATTCGAATAAAACTCACGAGGCGGAACTTTGTAGAACCCTTTCCGTGGATTTGCGCCCCACGGACGCCAGGAGGGAGTTAATCACGACCTTTGTCGACTGCCTGGTTCGGTTGCCCAACCTCAGAACTTTGGATATCTTTCGCGCTCAGTACACTGACCCCGTCATCATGGAGGGACTCAAACGTCAATGTGCTCAATTCCCCAGTATCACGGAGCTGTTTATCAGCAACGGGTTGGTAGTGTTCGTCGGGAACTGCCCGAATGTGAAAAGCGTAACGATCGTAGGCGGTCTCTTCCGGGATATCAAGATTCTGACCTCGCACGGAGAAAGGCTGAGGCGTGTCGCGGGGGTGTATAAGCGGCACGTTTGTCAGGGTGAGTTCGGAGAACCATCCAGGTTGGGGACGTCTATCCACCGAATTTATCACTGTCAAAGTTGTAAAGGGTTGTCCGAACCTCCAAGAGTTCTCCATCCAATGTACCGTGGATCGCCCTTCACGTACCGTCGTAAGCCCCTATGTCAAGACCTTCCGGGGCGTGCTCATTAACTACTTTCTCATAGGCTGATACTGGGGCTGCCGAGCACCTGAGATCGTTAAAGCATCTCACCGTCGTAGACCTTGATCTTACCATTACCCCATCTTACCCTGATCAAATCGGTGCAACAGAGCGCGAAGTTCTCAGGACCCAGGCGGAGACAGACTTGAAAGCGTGGAAGGGGCGTGCGATTGGAGTCCTCAAGGATAGCCCTTCCAAAGGGCGCAAGTTCTTGAGATGGACGGTCTATGAAAAACGGGGACTCCCTTACAATGTCCCCAGGGGCACTCAGGTGGTTTTGGAGGAGGGGGAGCTGGAGATGTTCCCAGAAACATCTTTGTAGAGGAGGCGTGCGTGCCATTGTTTGTTTACTTCCGAACTGTACACTTCTTAGCGTCCAATTGTCGAACAATGCCTAGGCGCCCTCTGTGAGCCGGGGGTCAGAACGGATGCCTCATCGATCATCAACGATCCAGACGCCTTGTCTAGCAATTTTCCAACAAGTCCTGAGCCCGATGTCGCCTTTCAATCCCGACTCCACGTCGCGGATCCTAAATTGGCCAGGAGCACACAAAGAGGCTGGTCATCCCGTGAACATCGCCCCGAGGCAACTGATCCTTGACGAAAACCCAACCCCGCACAACCCACCACCGGGGAACCTAATCCGACAGATTCCCTTTTATCCACAAACGGGGGTTTGTCGGAACTGGGTTCCTTGAATGCATCTCTTGCCGAAGTATTGTTCCACGCTGTGCCTGGTAGGAAATTCGCGCGACGGACCCGCGCATCTGGGAGAATTTCTGTCGCCCCTCGATCGTCCGCAACTCTACCGCTCCAGCGAAGGCCAAATGAAATGTAGTAATCACTGCGACCGGCGCCATCACAAGAACCTTCGTCGGCGGGTCACGGTTGAGTACGATTCGGCCCTTTGACGAGTCCCTCCGCAAGGGCGGGACCCAAAGACTCACAGATATTTCGACTCAGGACAGAAGTCTAATCGACCGTCCCGCTCCGTCTGCCGCATGGAAGGAAGGCGCGAGAAGTCAAAGCGCTCAGAACTGCATCGCCGCCATCGTGACGTCTCGAATGGTTTGGGGATCCGCGCCGGTTGCAAGCGACGATCGGCAAACGCCGACGCGGACTTTGTCGTCCGTAATGTCTTGGCACTACACCCAAACCAGTCCCCCCATCTCCCTGAGAGGTCTTTAGCTACAGGCAGATATCGGTGGAATCCCGCCATGACATTCCTGTGGCCTGCGTTTCCAAGCTGGCGTAGAATGCATTTCCGGTTCTTCATTTCCCTGAAGAGCTCACAGTACCCGGCGCTTGCGATCCCGGACGTACTTCGAACTTGACAGTGCTTGGCGTTGGCTGTCGTTACGCGGAGTGCTGCTTGTCGTACCAGGCGCCCTTCTGCGTCCAATGAGACAACCCAGGCGTAAGATCTCTTACGTGACAATCGCCGCTCGTGAGTCCGCTTCCCGCAATTCTTCATCGACAGGGACGAGGGGATTTCATAGGATGTCTCAGAGTGACGGCATAGAAGACCCAAATTTTCTCGCTTTCCTCCTCCCCTCCATCGCCAACCATCCACTGGCACCATGACCAGGTGCAACCCACTCGCACTAACCGTGCTTTCGCTCGTTTTCAATGTCCTTGCCGTAACGCTCTATATCCCGGAGGGCCAGGAAAGTCTCTTTGGAATTACCCCCACCCCCAGCTCAACCGATGTCAGCCCTGCTTCGACTTACACCGGCGCCGCTGCTTATGATCCACGGACCCTCATCCCACCACTTCCCCCGACAGACCCCCCGGTGAACACTCAGTTTGGCGTTCAACTCGTGAGTGGAAACATCCCTGGGTTGTCGATTCGTCACCACGGCGCATTCCTTGGCTTCTCCATCGAGCTGTCCGTCTCAAATCACATTCGTGAGTGTGTTTCAATATCTGCCCTTGGAGTCCTGCTAACGAATTTTCGGCGTGCTTTCTTTGATCTTGCAGTGGGTCACAATGGGTGCGTCCCCACCATTCGTCTAGTTCCCGGCGATTAACATGAGGTTTCTCAGGTCTACGCTTGCGGTTCCATTCCTGAACCTTCTCTCGAACTTGCAAGCGCGCGCTGAGAGGGTTGTCGTGCGCGTTGGTGGTAACTCCCAGGAAACTGCCGTCCTCGTTCCTTCTCTTCCCAACGGAGTCACCCTCGAAAAGGACAAGAGTAGACTCTACAATCCGGTGGGTCCTAAACGAGACCCTCCGCTCGTCGTTCGCTTAGACAGGTTTTCATAGACGCAAACACCACCCTTGGTTTTCACTCCAGAGATTCTGTACATGATGTCCAACATAAGCAGCTTGGTCAATGTCGACTGGTTCCTCGGTAAGTTCCTGATCCGCCTGATTAGGATGCACCAATAGCCTGACGCTACACACCCAGGAATCCCATTCAATGATACGACTAATTGGCGGTTGGATGTCGTCAAGCACGGCCAAGCCATTCTCGGCAACAAACTCCTCGGCTTCCAGGCCGGTAACGAGCCCGATCTTTTTGTTCGTCATCAGAACAGACCCGAGGTATACACCATATTCGTGTCTCTTAAGTGGAGACTCCGTATTCATTCGATCCCCAGGGATACGGACCGATCTCTTACCACGGGGAGATCAACAATCTCATCAACACGATGAAGACGAACGGTCTCCGAACTCAAGGACAGATTATTGCGCCCAGCGTCAACGCTGATTGGACTCCCGAGAACGTATTCGAGACCGGCTTTTTACAAGACTTTGCGGATTCCTTGGGGGTGATCACTGTCGAAAAGTAACCGATTTAGGTCCCATTCATCTCGTGTTTGCTGAGACTGGTTTCAGGTATCCAACCGATAACTGTGCCGCGGTCTTCAACACCGGTGCACCAATTCGCCAACCCCAGGACGTGCTTCCTATGTTCCTCACACATGCCACTAGCGTCAACCTCTGCCAACAGTACTTGAACACTGCTCGTATCGCCCAAGAGGTCGGCAAGCCATTCTTGATGTTCGAGACAAATACCGCATCCTGCGGTGGTTTCCCAGGAATCTCTGATGCTTTCGTTGGTGCCCTATGGGGACTGGACTACGGATTGACCATGGCCAACAGTAACTTCACTGGAGCGTTGTGGCACGTCGGTGGTCAGAATGTTTACTATAACGTGAGTTATCTCAGCCAAGATCGTTCCATGTACTGACTTATTTTTAGCCGTTCACTCGTACGTAACCAACTGAAGTAGCTTGACCTCACTAACAGATCCTTAGCCCCTCCCACAAACCAGACTGCCTTCCGCCAATGGACAGTCGGTGAGTGAACCTCATCGTCCATTGGTATTTCACGCTCACAGCTCATTCATAAAGGTCCAATGTACTACGCCACTCTCGCCATGACCGAAATCATGGGCAGGAACAACCAATCCCAAGTCCTTTGGCTCAACGTCAACGAAGGAAACCCCTCAACCCCTGGCTACGCCATCTACGAAAACGGTAATCCGATGAAGGTCGCTCTATTCAATTTCCTGAACGACCCATCTGGCGCCCATGACTTGAACGTCGCAATCTCCATTGGCGGCGGTCAGACTGGCCAGCCCGCTGGCACTCCGCCATCCGTTAGGGTCAAGTACCTCCTTGCAGATTCGATCACGACAAAGGACAATTTGACATGGGCCGGACAATCCCTTGGTGCGAACTTCAAATCCGATGGTCGTTTCCAGGGCGAAGAGAATGTCGTGACTGTTCCTTGCAATGCTGCGAACAACACTTGTACAGTTAGGGTCCCCGCACCAGGCTTCGCCCTCGTCTTTTTGAACGACAAGGCTTACACCGACTCTGTGCCCTCCGGAGAAGTAGCTACGTTCGCGACCACCGCTTACACCAAGACGATAAACACCGCGACGATCGACCCGAAGGTGTTGGCGACTTCGAACGGACATAGTGGGAAGGATCGAGCGAAGATGGGGAGTACAAGTAAGGGAAGTAGCCCGAACGGTGCTGTGTCGTTGAAGGAGAGGATCGTGAATGGGTTGATGGTGTTTTCAGGAGTTGCGCTTGGGGCGGCGGTGGTTGCGTGGTTGTAAGGGACACTGGTCTCATTGTTTTCGGTCTCTTTCCCCCCTCATTTCGTGCTTTGCTGTCCTCACTGTTGCCTTCGCATTCGCTAGCCACACCAATTGTCAACGCCTCGTTTTTGGGACTTGTACAGGGTGTAACACCTGCCTACAGGTCCCCAGTCTGTCGTTACAGTATTTTCCTTTAATATTTTTAGGGCTCAACTGCTAACAACTTGTGTATTTACTCAACACAGAGAAAACCGAAATTTAGCTGCCGGGGAGCTGCCCCACCCGTCCCATTTCCGACTCGCCATCACCGTGGGTAATCGTACAGATAGAGCCCACTCCAGCAGTCCGTACTTCCCACCGCAATCCCTACCAAATCGTTCGTGCATGCGCCCAACCATTCCCATCCTGTACGCCGTGGTCTGGGATCCAGGTCGTGGTAATGTTTGGACTGAAGGCATCCGTGGCGCTTTCAAAGCTGAGCACCTCGCCCCAAGTATTCTTCAGCGGCTTGTGAGACCAGGGTTTCAATGGGAACATGGAGCCCTCTCCCCTCTACCTCTTGACACATACGCCGTACCATGGCAGCGGATTCGCCCCCGAATCCGAGATGTTCTAGATTGACCAGGTCTCGTAACAGTCCAACAAACCACCCGTCATTGACGCTCTCGCGTGGGTCCTGTATATCCACGACTAACCTCCGCACAGTATGGAGAGGAAGGGTGCCCCAGATCGTCCCGCAGCGTTGGATCTTGAATGGTCTAGTTACGACGTGGCTGAACACCGCCTGAGGATTCCGGAAGGCAAATTCAATCGACGTATTTATGCTAACTTGGAGCTCTGGGAGGTCGGCGAGGCTCGGTAAGTATTCGCCAAAGGGTTTGGTGGGAAAGATGGGGTGGTCTGCTCCCCATGTCGGCGATAAGCCCTGCAAGCGAAGTAGTGTGAGGTTTGGGAGTTTGATGTGTCCGAAGATGGGTGGCATCGCTATGTACTGTCCAAACGCGAGTATGGTAACTTCCTGCACATGTGGAAGGATGATTGTCTTGGGGGGGCCGGGCCACCAACTCGATCCGAGCGTGATGGAGACCCTCTCCAACACTGGGAACCGCTCTAATGTATCCAAAAGGTCGGGGATCTTCATCGCGTCGCGTTCGTCCACCCGCAGAGCTAATTCTGTCACATGGGGGAATGGCTTGAAGGAGTCCGGAACGACCTGGGGTCCACGGAGCGAGAGGATCCCATCAAGCTCCAGGTTCTTCGAATGTATGAAGAAAGCGTTGCGGACATCCAAGGCGAACTCGACCGCGCGTAACTTCGGGCCGCCATTGGAGATGCGGAGGGTGTGTAATGTTGGGATGGGGTGGCGCAAATGCTCTGCAATTTGTTTGAAACTAGACTTGGATTTGTCCACTCGCAAGGCCAAACCGACCAACCGGGAGGTATGCGGCGCGACGAATTCTGCCAGCCCTGGAGAGGATATGTTGACGACGATAGGCATAGACCCGGATCGTTCCATATACGCTTGGATTTCTGATGAGGAGCCGCCAACGTTGCACCACAGTCGCGGAGAGGAGAGTAGGGTCGTTCGCCAGCGTCGACAGACTGCGGTTGCATGAATCAGGTCGCGTTGTTTCGCAAAAAATGTGGCGATGAGAACGACCATTTCCGTTGGGAGCCTATTGATGGACACGAAGGAGTTCCTGATTTCTGCCGCCCTCCTCGATATCACCGACAGCCTCGAAACTGTTTCGCCAACCTATAAAGAGGCAGAGTCAGAGAATTGACTTTTGTCGTTATGACGTTTGGTTCCGACCGGTTTGTGCACCGCAGCGTCGTTCACTCGGCTGTAAGGGTTACGTTGTGTGATGAGCCCAGGTGATGCTTAGAAGCTAATACTCCACCTTACCCGAGGATTTCTAGTGTTTCTTCCATGGTGTCGAGGTGTTGAGACAGTGACAGTTCCGGCTCAGGATGTCCGTCTTTCATCGTGCAATATGAGAGGTTTGTCCAGCGGTGCGGGTGAAGGAAAACGGAACGAAGAGTAGGGTCGATCGTTTTCACACGTTTTGTTCGGGAGGTTTTGGAAGCCGCGGAATTGGAGGCGCTGCCTGAACTTTCACCCCTACAGGATTTCAGAGAACAGTTCCCCACGTTCGCCTCTCTATACCAGCCACATCGCGAGAGACATCTGGTCAGTCCGCCATCGGGCATCCGGTTTGACTAATTATCCTCATGTTATCGTTATATATCTCGGGCTGTTTTGAGCAACGCAGTGTCTCTTTGCATCTGTACGTACGGAATGGCCCACGTCCTGGGGACAACATGGGTATCTACGACATCGCCAAGCTTATCATAGCTTCCGCCAACCATGTGGGATCAATACCGTGGTTTCCGTCCCTTCTAGTTCCGAAAACGAAAAACGGCTCAGTTCGTGAGAGGGACGTTCTTGACCCATCTTGTAATAAGATCCTACGAAAGGTGTCGAGTTAGTGTACGGTGTTCGCGAACGACCAACACAATAACCAACCAAAGCAGCTTCGGGCTGGTCGAATGGCACCATATGTCTACGGGGTTGGTGAGTTCCGGAGTTCCAGAGTTACTGCCGACCGCCTCACCCAGCTTCGTTCACAATGACGAAGGTGACATTCCCCGCGGTGAATCCGTTTCCACCTGCGCTCCTCACGCTACCGGCGACCTTCTGCGAGTCTTCGGTGATCCAGGGAATATGTTTTCCGGCTAGGAACCCCTCTTTGAACACGCTTTCGAACTTTTCCAACCATCGTTCGTTGCCGATGTAGTTGCAAACGCTGTCTGCGAGTCATTCAGTCCAATAAACCGGCCGATTTCGACCCCATGACCGAACGCACCTGCGTTTCCAGCATACACGAGCAGGCGGATACCGTCGTTGACGAGGTCGGTAAGCAGTGGGGCACTGTTACGCGCTCCGTCACCTGTACTATGGAAGCTGTGGAGCACCGTCATGTTGACAGAAGTGAACTTTCGCCCCGCTTCTACGCCCAATTGTGCTTTGACCGTGGCGTTGTTCATGAACGTTTCAACCCAGTCGAGTTCTTCGTAACAGAGGTCGTTCCCCACGCACGGCTTGCGGACATCGTATGGGTTCAGCCCCCCTTCTATGGGAGGAGGGAGTCAGCCTTCCGAGTATCGTACGTGGCGAGAACAAGACCCACTTGAAATCCCGAGAACGCGCGCACAGTAAAACCAAGCAGAGACGCACTTGGCACTGTCATCGGTCTCATAACAAAGCTCAACGGCTTTACGGCAATCCGGGACACTCTGTCTGAGGGCTACGCATTTGCGACTTTTGGGTTCGAATAACGCGTAAGGCCCCTCGCAGCCCCAATCAGGGATGGAGGAATACTGTTCGAGTGGATTCGTCCACCCGTTCGCGAGAATGACGGAGGCCAAGTTAACCTCGAGTTCCTTGTTCTTCTTGTGGAAGATGGCTGCAGCGTTGGGGACATAGGTCCCTCCGTAGCTTTCCCCGGCCATATGGAACTTGGCACCCGCGTATTCTGGGAATCGGGCAAAGAAGAGTTGGAAAAACGCGTAGACATCTTCACCAGCGACGTAACTCCGATCGACGTTCGACCCGTCATCGGAGTAGGACCATCCGACGTTCACGGGTTGGTCGAGGAATAGGATATTGCTGTGCGTGTTCCAGGAATGTTTGTTTCTGGTTATAGATCCATCTTTGGCTATGACCTGACAAGGTCCGAGTTCGAATAAGAGACCCGTGGCGGAGGAGGCACCAGGTCCGCCTAGCGAAACGAACGAAATGAATGGAGGACGATTCCCGGGGTCAGGGGGTTCAATAATTTCAGGAACGGTGAAGGTTTTCACTCGCCATTGGTCCAATAGATGAAATCAGCAGTCTCTGGAGAGTCTCTCGACTCAAAGAACCAGAAGAAGAGGTGTTTGCCAGTGGTGATGTCCAGATATCCCGAATACTGTTTAACCCCCGAGTCGCAAATCGTTGGTTCCGCGATTCGAAGTCGGTAGGAGGTGAAGCTGGGATGGGTGAACAGTTGGACTGGAGTTGTAGTAGCCGATGCACGCGTAGCGAAGGTTCGAATTCAGACTCTCCGACCACAGAAGTTCGCGACGCGAGCACGTACAGGTTTGACCGTTACGGTTTATGAACTCCCGACCATTTTCGACCCATTGGCCCACGATGTCCTCCACCGTGTCGAAAGTAGGGGGCGGCCATTGGTAAGGCGCTTGCTCTCCAGGACTGTCGAGGATGGTTTGGGAATTGTCGGATGCGGCGGCAAAGGTAGAGACAGCCAGGGCCCCGAGCCAGACCAGCTTCCGGAAAGGTGTCTTCATGCTGGTCGAACTCAAACTAAAGAGCCGGCGGGAGAGCTGGCTGCATTTATGTCGAAAGGTCTGAGATCTTGTGCCACGGTCGATCACCGGAAACAGCGAAATCCCGGCCCCGGTTTCCGCCCTACTGCCGTGTGGCGCCCCCAATAATGCACAGCAATGGCGATTCCACGGGGGTAGTGGACCAGAATATTGACCGCATATATGAAGATACCAGGACAATCGTCGCCTGTCCGCTTACCGTGGGAGATTGGGCCCCTCCACCGTTTACATCAATTCAAAAATATCAGCTTCTTATCCGCGCACTAAGCTGCAAGGCTCACATTTTCCATTGCTGCCAGGGACTCAGCACAGATGGGAAACTTGATTCCGTGTGCCAGCACACTTCGCTTGACGGTCGGGAATTTCGATTGGTCAGTGCCGAGACCCGCTGAGCCGTCGGTCGGCCGCCTGACACTGTAAAAACCCAAAACTTGCTAGATCACCTACAATCCTCCCTACTTCGAACGTTCCGATTGCGGCATTCAGCGTTCGCGGTCCTGAGCCGAGACCGGAATGCACTAAATGCGCATGCCAACGCCTAATTCACACCACCATTAGAAAAGAAAACGATGTCGTCCTTTCAGTACTGACCGGTGCTTACTGAAATTTGACCCCCGTCTCAGGACAACACCGGTCAGCAATGTCGGAAAAAGTTTGGGAAGATTATAATACATTAAAATTGACTTCTGACGAATTCTGAGCCAGCCAATGATAATCGATTTAAATCAAAGCCCATGATCTAAATTGCGATTTTTATTGGATTCTGG
>Ga0307511_10004321_pt1 | contig 14505 bp, 13 predicted proteins | sample 13_EM_MG_FD_200266 | JGI IMG/M metagenome (GOLD analysis project Ga0307511, IMG submission 200266) | Populus trichocarpa ectomycorrhiza microbial communities from riparian zone in the Pacific Northwest, United States - 13_EM | ecosystem: Host-associated > Plants > Roots > Unclassified | place... | reverse complement strand
ACGACATCAGGAAAACGGCCAAAGGCTTATCTCAACTTATCTAACCGTCTCGACTTACTCTCGCTTTTCTACGGTCCCAAGCTTTCTTCTGACTTATATTGATGGTATTACGTGTTAACTCGAGTCTCTCATGTGGGGCAACCCGCGCCTCAGGCCATCTCGTAGCCTATTACCAGAGATCCCATCAATGTCATCGCTTTTAATCCAACTTATTTCGAGCTTTTCTTACGTTTCACAGAATCTGTTGTGTGGTGAAAATAAGTAGAAGGTTCAACTTATATAAGTTGGAACTTATCTCTTATTTTCACCTTTTCGTGTGATAAGAGTGATAAAAGTTGCAAAAAAGATACATGCGGTTATACTGATGGAAGACATCATCGGAAACGAGCGGGCAGACGAGGTTGCAAAGTCTGCGGCATCGGGAATCTCCAGTGACATAAGAGACCTCCCTACGTTCCTCAGACGAGGACCACTCCCGGTGAGCATCTCAGCAACTAGACAACACCTAAAGAAAACGATGAAAGCACGTTAGCAGACAGAATGGAAAACCTCGAAGCGGTACGCCGCCTCGAACAAGATCGACACCCTACTCCCCTCCGACAATTACCTACACATTATCAACCAATTACACCGCAACCAAGCCAGCCTCCTCACACAACTCAGAACGGGACATGTCCCACTCAACGTGGTCCTCCACCGAATGAAGAAACACGACACTCCAGAATGCCCGCACTGCAAGAACGGAATCCGCGAAACCATTCCCCACTTTCGAATGCCCACACTACACAACGGCAAGACGACTCCTGCAGTCAAAATTGAGACGCGAAGCATCCTCGATCCCCTTCCTCCTCGGCACATGAAGAGGAATTCCCCACCTGCTACGATATGTCAGCAACACAAACCGACTAAAAACAACTTTCGGAGAAGTACGCCCAGCCGACGACTTCGAACTTAAAGAGAAAGAAACCAAGACGAAGCAAACAAATGAAGATGATGAAGAGTAACACCACACCAAAAGAGACCTTCCGCCGATCACAATGGCGGAAACATCGTGGAAGCGGCAGCCACGATAACCGAGGAAAAACCAAACCGGGCAAGTTTCTCACATTTCTTAAATACGCTTAACTACCCCCAGTCCACCACCTCACAACCACCCCCCCATACCAATAGACGTCCGATAGACCTACACACCACAAGAAGAATCAAACGAAGGGAAGAAAGGGAAAAGGGAGGAGAAGGAGAAGGCGAGGAGAAGGGAAATGCCGGCATTGCTGATGGGGCCAAATCAACCCGCGCTCGAAGGGATGGGACGCGTCCCCGCAACGACATGGATTCAAAACTCACCGCCAACATCTCCAAATCACCCGCTCCCACAGAAACTGTAATGCGTAACATAGGTGATACCGCCTCGCGCAATAAACTAGTAACAAAAAAAATCAGTGATCTCCGTTTTGAAGATGGAACGAGGTTTAGTTCCTCAATTTACTCAATGTGGCATTCGTGTTCATTGATGGGTCCCAACTGAGCTGTGTGGCTCGTGTGTACTACTTGGGCTTACTGGCGACCATCGAGTGTGACCCATCGTTGATTTTACCACCCCTCTCCCGGACACACGTTTATTAGCAACCGACGGCCGGGCATGGCACCTTTAAGAACCCCGTTCTGATTTCTCCGCGCCCATGGGGCCAGTAGTGGTTGCCGCTGGTTCCGGCCCTGAAGTAGAGTCATTGCGGCTTTTTGGGATTTCGTAGACGGTCTTTGATCTTTTCACGATTGGATCCAACAGCCACCGCCCCAATCTGGGTAGAAGAATTGAATGCATCAAGGTGAGATCAAACTCATCCTGTGATCCAAATACATAACGTAAATCTCGTTCCTATCAGGTATATCTGCGATCCGACGAACATCGGACTTCGCCTTAACTTCCCCTCCCTAAGTTCTCGGTATGGAGCACGTTCGCAGGGACAACAGCTCCAGCCCTCACCCCACCGAAAACCCGGCTGCACCCCTCATCCAAGCAGACCCTCCCCTTTTGACCCCGGACGGAGAGTCGATACCGAGGATCCAGCTTGGCCCTCACCACCTCCGTCCGCCGCGAATCACCAGTATGTCGGCGAATCTCGGCCCTCAAGTCGGCAGTCACTTCACCCTGAGCTCGCCGAACCCAAGCCCGAGCCACCACGATCAAAACCACTGTTCCGAAGATTCGAGAAGCCGAGCTTCTGTCGTATCGCGATCCTAACTGTCCTATGTCTTATCACATACCCGGCGTTCTATATCCTCACATTGGTGGCGAAGGATAGATCACTATTCGTCGTGCGAGCCATCGTCTCCGTGTGGTGTTCGGGGGTCGGATTCGCCCTCGGATATATTCTTCTCGCGATCGGAGCCCAATACCTTGAGGCAGCGAGTGAGTTCACGCTGGTTAGGCATCGAGACTTTCTAATACTCATTTCAAACAGCCTGGGCGACCGCGATTCACATGAGTTACGAAAGTGACGGAATGAAACTCCGCGATCTGGCCAGAAGCTCGAGTAGCCCGACGAGCTTTATGCCCGCTCTCCATATCTTCCGGTTTCGTTTCAGGAATCGAGAGACTTCCAGACGTTCGCGCAAATCATACGAGTTTGTCCCCATATTACCTTCTGCTCTCGCGCCTTCTCACATTACTACAGCAAGCGACCATGGTCTCTGTTCTTGGTAGCCTTCGTTGTCCTCGCCATTCTGGCTCCAATATTACCTTTCCTATTCGGACGCATCATAGTGATTGAAACTTTCATAAGCGTACGTGCTACAGGCCTGCCTCCTTGTATTTTTAAAAATTTTAAACAGAACCAACGCAACGTATACCGTGAGGTTTTGATCGCTGGAGACTTAACCGAGGAGGACGCCAATCGGGCGAGTGCCCTAAAACCATCCTGGCTCCCATATGGCGTGTCACACCGCCGAATTCGTTTACGGCAACGACACTGTTTACTTCGCCCAACCGAGTCCATTCCAGTTCGTCCCTGGCGGTTCCGGGGCTGGGACCTTCAGTGAAACTGTTTCGATCGGTCCGATGGATACCACTAACGATACAGTCGTGTTAATGGGTAGGAAAGCGCCTAAGATCCACACCGGCGTGGTTTTACGGTACACACTGCCTGCTCGCTAGAGATGGAGCTCGATATCCTGATATTCGTCTTCTTAGGTACCCCCAATGGGGAATCAGGGTCCACTGCGAGAAGCTGCCCAACCCTGAAATCAACTTGTGAGGAAACCTAGTGTACCTTCCTTTGAACCAACCCGCTGATCCGTTCTTCCTACCCAGAATACCCTTATCGAACCAATCGTTCACATATGCCTTCGTTCCAAAAGATTTTCTTCGAGGCTTGTTCGGGGTGTACGGTACGGACCTACCGACACAGTACACGGAATTCGATTTCAGCACCTTAGGCGCGAACGATACCATACCATCAAATATCGACCCCTCAAAAATCTCCTTCCTCGGTGAGTTCCCGCCGGCCCCTCTAGTGTTTTTCGTACCTAATCCGCGCATTGCAGTGAAATCGCGGGACAACGGTGATAGCATTACCCTCCAGACCTCCCAGAATCGTGACCAGGACCCGGCTGGATGGACGGTCGTCGAGACAATCCTCATCCGATCCGACACCATTTTCACGCCTTCTGGTCGTTTCCCTGTATACATGAACAAGTCGTCGCCAGGGACAGAGCACCTGATCGGTTGCGATGCTGCAGTTTGCGTGCAGAGGTACGAACCTTGGATCATAGAAACATACAACACATCTATCATATCCCCCACCGCTTTACGGATCGTCGAGAAAGGGTCGGCAGCACCTCGCTGTCACCGAGTGGTAGTATCAAAGGAGCTCCAATCGCGAACACCAGGAATCTCAACACGACGGGAAAGTTCTCTGCGTTCTTGTTAGCTTATGCCGGTAGCACCGATCGGGTAATGAACGATAACGGTCGATACCGTCCTTACTTCCCCTATCCTACTGTGGGTCCCGTCGTGTCCCCGCGTACACCGTCCCTTCTAACCTCGCCTACTCCACAGCCCGTTTCTTTCACCGAAGGCGTTGGACCTGAGGGGTACATCGAACTCTCTCCAGGCAGGCTCGCCGTTGTCCGCGCACGGATCGGTGCGGCCAACACCCTACCATACCTCGCAGGGTCAGCACCCGTCGTCGCACAATCGTACGAGAATGAGACGCTGGCATATACCACTTACAAGCCGCTGTTCTCGACTACGTACGACACCGACGTCCCAACGGAATGCCTGACTACAGTCTGGTGATAAAAGTAGGTGGCATCTACCGCCTTTTGCGAAACCTCTCTATCGAGCTAGGATTGGTCAAGAACGCGCGGGTAGTGATCATTGGGATGGGCTCAAAATTGATTACGGTTCGCTTGCTACAAAGCGTACAAACACCCGAAGTTGACCCTGGCGACATCCTTTTACCCCGAATCACGTTCAAAGACCGACTTCTATCCGGTCACACACTCTGTCGTCGACAATTCCCCCTCGCCCCCGCGTATGCTTCAACTTTTCACAGCTGTCAGGGTTTGACCCTGGACTGCGTTGGAATCGATTTGACCCAAGACGTATTCACTCATGGTCAGTTATATACGGCGTTGTCAAGAATCAGACATCGCTCGAATGCTATCGTACGTTTTTCCTCATTAGATGACTTAAGTACAGCCAATGTTACTTACAAAGAGTTACTTATCTCATCGTCGACGTTCTTACCTACGAAATCATAGTGTGTATTTTTGTCCTTTGTAAGATAGGTTTTCAATCTTGAAATCTTGATGTACGTCCTATGCGCGCATAACAAGACCGATATTTCACGACAACGACGACAACCACACGCCGGGGCGAAGCCCGGCAAATCTTGTTCAACTTCATCACCACCGAGTTTCTAATCGTCTAGCCCCCCCCGCATGTGTCATATATCACCAGTCTTATCGTATGTATTTCGTCCTCTCCCACAAGGGACCTCACTACCGGTTCTGGTGATTGCAACACGACGTTATGGCATGCACCATCCGACCACAAGGGCCGGGTGTCCCACGTCCGACGGGGGACTGCGGGGTGCGCCGCGGAGGGTGGACGCGTAGCGTCACGACGTCGCGTTCGCTTGGTTATTCAGTTCCAACGATCCTGCCGTACTACACAACACCTAATATCGACGCTACCACCCCAAGGGTTATGGTGGTTTCGGTAGAGGCAGAGCCACGACATGATGCGAATGAATGGACATCCTAGCCTTTGGACCAGTTAGCGGGACAGGACGATAAGGACGCCTCGCGTTGGCTAACCCCAGCCTAGCCTCCAGCACTGGCTTCCGAACGGCACTGTTCTAAAGCCTGTTCCATCCCGATAACGTTTTGGCCATTTCGCTGATGCCAGCCCGTCAGCGCTCCAGCATTCCAGGAGATGGCTATAATAATACAGCCATGCAGCGTTTTCCGAAACACAATCAGCAGTCCAGAACTTAATTATACCACGTTCCGAGCGAGGTTCGCGCCTGGCGCCACATTAACTCGACCGACAAAAAGCGGCGTTTGATCTTTCTCCCCGGCGGGATCCTCCAACCACTGCCCAGCCCGAGGCCGGGTAGAGGAATGATGGATCATGTTGATGGGATCCGAGCGTGGTCGACACGAACACAATGGCGATACAGTAAGTAGGATGGTCGCCTGAAGGTATTGGGACCCAGACCGGACCCATTCCGAGCTGCGAATGATTGGTAATGACGTATAACCCGCTACCATTATATATATTTGTGTTTAGGACAGGTATCGGGTGGCCCTCAACTCCCTCTCCCTTGACCGCTCAACATGGAGCGCTTTCGCATGAGGGACAACAACTCCAGTCCTCACCCTATCGAAAGCTCGGCTGTACCCCTCATCCAAGTAGACCCTTCCCTTTTGGCCCCAAACAGGAGAGCGTTCTGCGCCGAGTATCCAACCTGGCCACCTCTACCACCATCGACGACCGTGACGGACCTCCAGTATGCTGACAAATCGCCGCCACGCCGATCAAAACCGCTGATCCGAGGTTTCGAGAAACCAAGCTTCTCTCGTATCATAATCCTCACCGTCCTATGCCTTATCACATACCCGGCGTTCTATGCCCTCAAATTAGTAGCGAAGGATCAATCGCTATTCGTTGTGCGACTCATCGTCTCCATTTGGTGTTCGGGGGTCGGATTCGCCCTCGGATACATTCTCCTCAAGATCGGAGCGCAACACCTTGAGGCAGCGAGTGAGTTCTCGCTGGTTTGGCCTCGGAACTTTCTAAGACGTTACCCAAAACAGCCTGGGCAACCGTGATTCACATGAGTTACGAAGGTGGCGGGATGAAACTGGGCGATCTGGCCAGAAGCTCGAATGATCCGACGAGCTTTCTGCCTGCTTTCCATATCTTCCTGTCTCGTTTCTGGAACCGAGGGACTGCCGCGCGTTCGTATAAATCATACGAGTCCGTCTCCAGATCGTCTTTTGCTCCGCGCTTTCTCACGTTGATGCAGCAAACGTCCATGGTCCCTTTTCGTAGTATTTTTCGTCGTTCTTGCCATCCTGGGTCCCCTGATACCATTCCTATTCGGACGCATCATGAGGATCGAAACTTTTGTCCGTGTACGTGTCATAGATCTATCTCCCTGTTTTTCCTAAATTTTTAACAGAACCAAAGCAAGGTATACCGCGAAGTTTTGATTGCGGGAGAACTATCCCAGGATGACTTAACGCGGGCGGAAACCCAAGTTGTGCGTCAGGTAAGCCAACTGTAAATGGGGTTTGGCGTGTCCGTTCCAACACCGTACCAGTCACAGGGCGTTTCCCGAATATGGCCCGCGTCCCCATATGGCGGAAGCGCGTCCGGCACCACCGAGTTCCTTTACGACAATGACACCGTGTACTTCGCCCAACCGAGTCTAGCTCAGTTCGTCCCTGGCGGCTCCGGGCTTGGTGCTTTCCATACCAACCAAACCGCGTCGATCAGTCTGAACGATACCCCGAATAACACCCTTGGGTCGGGGGGTAGGAGCACACCCGAGACCAACACAGGCGTGGTTTTACGGTATGCGCCGCCTCATCGCTAGAGATGGTGTTCGACATCTGATGTTCGCCTTCTTTAGGTTCCCCCAGTGGGGAATCAGAGTTCACTGCGAGAAACTCCCCAACCCCGAAGTAAACTTGTGAAATAATTCAACGTACCTCCCCTTGAACCACCTCGCTGAATTGTTCCTCCCTAGAATACCCGTATCAAACCAATCATTCACCTATGCCTTCATTCCTCGAGATTTTCTTCGAGGCTTGTTTGAGACGTATGGCATGGACCTACCGACGGAGTTCACGAGATCCCCCTTCTTCATGTTAGATCAAAATGACCCAGTCCCACCAAATATCGACCCCTCAAAAATATCCTGGATCGGTGAGTTCTTGTATGCCCTCTGGCATTCCTCGTATAAAACCCGTGCATAATAGGAAAATTTTCGAACGACGGTTTGGGCGTTAGCCTCCAACCCATGTACCCCGAAACTACTTGGGATCAAGGATGGACTACCGTCGAGACAGTCCTCCTCCGATTGGACACCGATTCTACGCCTTCCGGTCATTTCCCCGTGCACTGGACCAACACGTTCTCAACTCCCTCTATAGTAAAGGTCAGGACCGGTTACGATGCCGCAGTTTGCGTGCAAAAATACGAACCATGGATCATAGAAACGTACAACACATCTATCGTATCCCCCTCCGCTTTGCGGGTCGTCGGGAAAGGGAACGATAGTACCTCACAGTTGCCAAGTGGTATTATCCGGGGAACACGAATCGCGGACAATAGGAATCTCAACGCGACTGGAAAGAACCCTGTGTTCATCTACGCTCATGAGAATAGCCTCGGCGGAATCATGGTGACAAATAATGATTGGATCGCCGGTTATTACCGCCCCACTCCTCTCGTGGGTCTCGTCGTGCCCCGCGTAACGACATTTCTTCTAACTTCGACCAACTCTACAGGCCATTTCTTTCACCAATGGCACTGGACCTCAGGGATACACCGAACTCCATCCAGACCTGCTCGCAACTATCCGCGGACGGGCCGGTGCGGCCAACACTCTACCATACCTTGTTGGATCAGGCTCCATCGTTGCACAATCGTACGGGGATGAGACGTTAGCATTTGCCACTTACAAGTAGTGGCAACTGATCAGCCTCCCGATACTTATCTGGGTCCTGGGAATGATTGGGGAATTGTTCGTGCCAGTATTACCACTCAATATTCCACGGAGAAAATTTGGGGTATATAGTTGGTTGGCTTTGTTTCAATCTCAGGTACGTGGGCTCAGTCGTGTGCCATGTATGTACGAGGACTAACCGGACATTTACATTCAGGAACTGAGATTCGAGGCGGCTGATGACCTTGATAAGTTCATGAACCTCGACAAATTGGAGGAAAGGTTTTCAGACAAGCGGGTCAAATTCGCCGTGTAGAAAGCCGAGATCCACATATTCCGAATCATCACACTGACCACTTTTGTCACTCTGTTCTTCCCTCTCGTACGTAGAACGTGACGACTATAATCATGACAACATGGTCTATTCACTTTGACTCGTACATCACTCTCCATACAGTGGTCGTCGCTTTGCTACTGTCCCAGTACGGAGCCTCGACTAAGTCGACAAGCCCTCTCCTGGTTAGCTCCGGCAACAAGTTCGGCAAAGAACCTCTGGTGTCATTCCCTGTCACGTACGCGACCCGTATACGGGTTGAATGTGAGGTCCCGAATTGGACCAACGGGCGGTCGAGGTTCCTCCATTCCTCACAAATTGCTTCTTCGACCGTTTCTGGGAGGGGGTCAAGTGGGTAGATGGAGATATCTTGAACGGTTTTGGATTCGAGAGTTTGGAGCGTTGTTATGATCCACTGGACATCGGACCCCTGCCACAGAAACATCAAATATTTGAGTTTTGTCGCCTTAGAGATGTCGGGGAAAGGCGTCCGGGGCACAGCTATGCCCACAAGCGGTGGTGATGTGCTGGCTGGTCATAGATACTGAAAGAAACGCACCAAAGCGGCAAGGAAGAACGGAGAGAAATTCTAGGGTGTCAGAACACCTCGACACCAAATCCGTCACCGCCCCGGCGTCTCCAGCGAAGAATACCGCGCTGATCCCGGAGAAGTGCGGACCACCTGAGCTCTGGTGACGTCAAAGGAGTCTTCCATCCATCCGCATCACCCCCTGAGAAGAGACCAACCAACGTCAGATCCTCGAGAAGGGGAAAGAGCAGATGAGACCGAAATTTTGAAGGGTGGTGCAAGTCAGATGGAGTGATCTGAGGGTGAACGATAATCTGCAGAACTGCGGAGGAAAAGCCCGACCCGGATGTTATAACCGCAAGTCCACGACATTACGAAAGGCTCGAATACAACTACCTACGCCCGCATCTGCAGCAGCGTTATGGACGCCGCCAACGGGGAGTGTGTGCGTGTGGTGAGCTGGAGAGTTGGAAGGATCCGGAAAGGTCTTCTTCCACAGGGCGATGCGGGACTCGGTCGAATTTGACGGAAGCGAAGAGATGTTTTCGCGTTCGCGGAACCAATGATTTGGAGACGACGCAACAGGTCTTGAGCATGGCCAGTTCGTTGTGTAGATGGTCGATTATGATGTCGAGTATCTCCGGCGGGATAATGCACGACATCGTGGTCCCAACCAAAGCCATTACGTTCACCAGGCGCTGCTACGATCTTGGATCGGTGACGGCCGAATTTCGAATTTTACTTTCTAGCGCCCTTGCCCGACAACACTGGGACCCGGCCCCAAACAGAAATCTGCCCTGGGGTTGTACGACAGTCTCCGCGAAAAGTAGGGTTTGATGTTCTGGGTGTGGCTTTTCATCCCAAGGCGGTACGTAGTATGTCCGGAGATTGGAAAATATCCTCTGATGAGTTTCAGGAATGGCTTGGGCTCGCGTGCGTGGGTTCTCAACAGTAAATCCCCCGATTCACGGTTCACACAGGCTTCCAGTTTCAAGCACGATCCTCAAGTTCCCGTAGTCCGCAGACGAATGATAACGCAGATCGCTACCTTGCTTCGTATTATCACCTGAGCCAAATTTAAATACAATTGGGGCGTCCCCTTGTACCCAGATTCCACCCACCCACCCCTTCAGACCGGGGTTGACACTTGCCCGTTCGTCCAGTGGACCACATAAGCTCAACGCTGACAATCAAGGTGACCCGCATTGGGGGTATAATCATGGGTATGATCGCCCATTTTAGAGTGCGAACGCGCCAATCGGGTTCCTGAGAAACCGGGACGAGGGGCGCTTGTGAGGTTGACAAGAAGTGGTGGGGAATACACACAGAGCACCGTCTGCACTCCGGTCGGCCAGTGGTCTCGACAGAAACTAACGGACAGTGGGATGGTATATGGGGCTAAATTGAACCCAATCCGTAGCCGAAAATTGAACGGGACATCGGTATTTCGGTGGCGTGAGGGGGTTTTGGTACAAAAAGCTCCGGTGCACGACCTTGTACGTGTGTAAAGGCATATGGAGTGGAGAGCCATGCTATGCACTAGCAAGGCTAAACAGACTACATACTATCGTCATGAGCGTGATCATCCCGCCCCATGCGTAAACTCGAGGAGGTGAACTTGACCCGCTTGTCCGAAAATTTCGCCTCCAATTCACCGAGGGTCATTAGTTTATCGAGGTCGTCAGCCGCCTCAAATTGCAGTTCCTGAGTGCCAGCGGCTGGTTAGTTCTTACGCATGGAAGTGACTAAGCCCACACACCTGAGATTGAAACAGCGCTAACCAACTGTAGACCCCAAATTCTCTCCGTGGAAAATTGCGCGGTAACGTTGGCACGAACAGTCCTCCGATGATTCCCAGAATCCAGACAAGTATCGGGAGGCTGATCAGTTGCCATAGTTTGTAAGTGGCATATGCTAGTGTCTCATCCTCGTACAATTGTGCGACAACGGGTCCCGACCCCGCAAGGTATGGTAGAATGTGAACTGCACCGACCCGTGCGCGGGTAGTGGCGAACCGGTCTGGAGAGAGTTCGATGTACTCCTGAGTCCCATTGGTTAAAGAAATGACCTGTGGAGTGAGCCGAGGTCAGAAGAAATGATGTACGCGGGGGCACGACGGGACCAACGGTAGCAGTGGGGATATAATAACCACCGTAGTCGTCATTCTGCATCTGCTCGGCAGTATTTGCCTGAGCCGTGAGGAACATGAGGGTCTTTCCCGTCGTATTGAGATACCTGGTGTTTGCGATTGGAGCCCCTTGGATATCACCGCTGGGTAACACCGGGATACTGCCATCCCACCTCCCAACGACCCGCAAGGCGGAGGGAGATGCGATAGACGTATTGTATGTTTCAATGATCCAAGATTCGTACTTCTGCACGCAAACTGCCGCGTCATAACCGTACACGTGCCCGGCGATATAACGTGGATCTGGCAACGTCGAATTCAGGTATGCAGAGAAACGGCCAGAAGGTGCCTCATTAGTATCGATTCGGATGAGGACCGTCTCGACGGTCGACCATTCTTGATGCTTAGCCTGGCTGGGGGCCCAGAAGGAGTTGAGACTGATGGGCATGCCGCTTTCTGGCCACTGCACTGTATTCTGCGGGTCAGGCACGAAGAATGCGAGAGGGACCAATGACAACTCGCCGACGTAGGAGATTGTTGAGAGATCGATATTTGATGGGATGGTATCGTTCGCGTTTAGGTCAGAGAGATCTGGTGTCGTGAACTCCGTTGGCAGGTCCATGCCGTACACCCCGAATAAGCCTCGAAGAAAATCCTGAGGAACGAAGGTGTAGGTAACTGATTGATTCGATAAGGGTATCCTGGAAAGGAACGAATCAGCGAGTTGGTTTAAAGGGAGGCAAGTTAAGCTGCTTCACAAGTTGACTTCAGGGTTGGGCAGCTTCTCGCAATGGATCCTGATTCCCCACTGGGGGTATCTAGAGGCGAATATTAGGATGTCAAGCCACAACTACAGCGAGCAGGCGGTGTATACCGTAACACTGCACCGGTATCGCGCCTAGGTGCGTTCCTACCCGTCAACGCAAAAGTGTTCGAGGCATCTTTCGGACCGATCGCCACAGATCGATTGGTGGCCCCGGGCCCAAAGCCACCAGGGAGGAGCTGAGACAACCTAGGTTGGGCAAAGTAAACGGTATCATTGTTGTAAATGAACTCGGCTGTGTCAGAAGTGCTTCTGCCATATGATAGCCAGCCAAACTGAAATGCCTTAAGATGGTTTTGCGCTCCAAGTACGTCCTCCTTGGTTAAGTCTCCGGCGATCAAAACTTCACGGTATATTTCGCTTTGGCTCTGTTCAAAAATCAGAAAGTACAAGGAGGCAAGTATGTGACGCGCACGCTTATGAAAGTTTTGATCGCCATGATTCGTCCGAATAGGAAAGGTAACATGGGAGCCAGGATGGTGAGGACGACGAAGAATCCCAAGAACAGGGACCACCATCGTTTGCTGTAGAGACGTGAGAAAGCGCAGAGCAGAAGACAATCTGGGGACATACTCATATGATTTACGCACACGCCTGGCGGTGTTTTGGTTCCAGAAACGAGACCGGAAGATATGGAAGGCGGGCATAAAGCTTGTTGGATTGCCCGAACCTTTGTCCAGATCACGGAGTTTCATTCCGCCACTTTCGTAACTCATGTGAATCACGGTGGCCCAGGCTGTTTGAAATAGAGTCTTAGAACGTCTCAACACCCAGCCAGCGTGACCTCACTTGCTGCCTCAAGATGTTGTGCTCCGATCTTGAGAAGGATGTACCCAAGGGCGAATCCAACCACCGAACACCACACGGAGACGATGAGTCGCACAATGAATAATGATCTATCCTTCGCCACAAATGTGAGGAGATAGAACGCCGGGTATGCGGTGGAACATAGGACAGTGAGGATCGTGATACGAGAGAAGCTCGGTCTCTCGAAGGCTCGGAACAGCGGTTTTGATCGTGGTGGTGATTCGTCTTCATACTGAAGATCCGTCGTGGACGGTGGTAGGGAGAGCCGGGTTGGGTCCTCTGCATCGGATTCTCTCCCGTTTGGGGTCGAAAGGGAATGGTCTGCTTGGATGAGAGGTACAGCCGGATTTTCAGTTTGGTGAGGGCTCCGGTCGTAGTCCCTCATGCGAATGTGCTCCATGCTGAGAGCTCAGGAGAGGAAGTTGAGGGCCATCCGACGTCCACCCCGAATGTAAATATACCTAGTGCCTTCGTTTGCGCCAGCCTACCCATCACCGCCACTGCCACCTTTTCGTTTCCCTGTTGGGCCCTGGGGTTGTGACCACAGGAGCGGCGATGTTGGAGTAACGTGGTCACCGTTTGATCTGTTTCCCTGATCATCATGGGATCCCATAGTCACCGCCCCAGGTTCCGCGCATAAGCATTCAATATTCAATGGTGGTTACGTACTGTGACTGGTTCCAATATTACAGACAGGAACGTGATGGCGACACCACGTAGTTTTTTGTATGGTTGACATTGGATTGGATCCAGAGAGTATTAACCAGGTCACCGCATCAGCTTTGTATTTGTTTACCTCGCAGCCATACCACTGTGTCACGATTTTCACACTTTCACTCATTTTCTTCTAAGTTCGAAGCGCCCAAACATTCGTTCAAATCATGACATGGCGTTATCATATCATATCTTATCTTATCTTATCTTTTCACACTTCAAAGTCACACCATCAAGACGAGGAAAGCAGATAATATTGGAGTACCGACAAGAGGACTATCTACTGGGAAGAAGCAGCCACAACCCACTCGTTCTCCTTATCGGACTCTCCGACCCCATCGAAGTCCAACTCGTCGTCGGCATCATCTCCACCATGAGGCCAAGTCTTATCGTAAGACTGCCAATCTATATACTGATCGACGACGGCCTGGTTAACGGTCAAACCGGGAATCTCATCGGGGAAACCGATGTCCGGAAGAGGAGGAGAGACAGGACGGAAAACCGCCTCTCTCGGAACAGCAGGAGGAGGATTGGTCAATTTCTCGACCATCCTCTCCAAGGACATAACACGAGCCTTGAGATCAGCGATCTCCAACTGGCCCTCCCTGATATCCTATCAGTACTCCTCGTCAAAGAAAGGAGTAAAGGAGGACACACCTTAGAGAGTCCTCAAGGGACCTCTTCACGTTCATCCTCTCCCAACCATCAAGGGCCCTCTTCTTCTGCTCCTCCCTCATGTCCTCCTTCACCTCCGCGATGGTCTCGTAGATTTCGCAACCCATGACGGCTGCGAAACCAATGCAAGCGTCCATACGCCCATCCATCGCATCGTTCTCGTGATGGATCTCACAAAGCCCCCTACCGATCCAAGACTTCGGAAACGTCTCGAGGTCCAACTCGTTGACGTGCTTCCTCCATCGCTCCTTGGACACCATCACGGCATCCCCTAGACCCAGATCCCTCAACCCGTCATGTCGGTACTTGCTG
>Ga0307511_10004318_pt1 | contig 14507 bp, 9 predicted proteins | sample 13_EM_MG_FD_200266 | JGI IMG/M metagenome (GOLD analysis project Ga0307511, IMG submission 200266) | Populus trichocarpa ectomycorrhiza microbial communities from riparian zone in the Pacific Northwest, United States - 13_EM | ecosystem: Host-associated > Plants > Roots > Unclassified | place... | reverse complement strand
GGTCCCCTCTGTTCCCTTCTCTTGTCTCTTGCCAAACGACAACAAAACCATTGGAAAAATTTTCCAAAACAACCCTCTTATTTATATTGCTCTTCCCCTTCTCCTTCTTCTGTTGTATTTCTCCATTTCCACTATTATGCAAAGTGAACAGTTGAGAGTGAATTAATTCACTCTCCACTATTCACTTTGCAGAACATTAAAGAGTGTCTTCATTGTTCATTGACCGGAACGGGTCCGACCCGGTAAAATAAAAAAAAATCCAAAAACATTTCTCAGATATTGTATTTTATTCGAAAAACTAGTGTTTAACATTATTCAATGACACTACATAATTACATTAGAAGGAGATCGCATGATGACGTAGCATTTGCAAAATTTGATAGCAATCCCAATTTTGTTCCTAATGATATTTTACCTGATATTGTTATACACTCAGGAAGCTATAGAAACTGTAGTTCTTATTGGATGGATTTCGTATGTGATGAAATTGCAGATAATTTAATGGAACAATAAAAAATATTTTATATAAAATATTGTTTATTTTATGATGTAATAGCAGTAGTTAAATCTATAATATTTCAATTAAAAACCATCAATATTAATAGATGTTGTTTTTAATTATTTTATAACCTCAATTTGAAAAGTATTCTTAACCAAACACATTAAACTACTTTTTGTTTAACTTCAATTTTAGTCATAATTTTAACCAAATATATATTTTACCAAACCAACTTCAACTAAAAATATTTTTTATATAATAACTTTTTTTCAATTCATAATCATAAAATCTATCGGAATAACATAGCTGGGCTTTAGGCTCGTTTGAAAATCCTGGTCTTCCATGCAAATTGAAAGGCTATCAATTCACTTCTGACAAAAATAAATTCAGACGGGCAAAAACCTCTCACCCAGACAAGTGGGGGAGCGTCAAGTGGAGACCCATTTGTTCCTCGGCAAAGTACACTGGCAAGGTCACATCTAAATCCATCCACATGATGTTCAATGACCCTGCATTTAGTAAAAGAGAAGAATGAGAAATAAATCACACAGGCACTGACAGAACAGAACAGAAAACAATATATGCATGTAACATAAGCAGTCCCAGGTCCTTGAGGGTTAAGGATCACTAAGGAATAAGGTCAACTTAATGTGTTCCCTAGACAGAAGACAAACACTACAAGTGAAGCAATAATTTCAAAACTCTTTACAGAGGAAACATGTTGAAAAGGCATTTGCTTGCTTGTTGCTTTAAGTTCAACAATCACGTAAGCTTATTCCAGATTTCATCTGAATCAGCGAGAAATACCACAAGTCCTAATCTAATAACCTTAACTTTCTGAACCATATCATCTTTCAGGAAATTATCATGCTATATTATAAAAGCAAACAGGATTTGGATGGCCCAATGGAACTGAAAAAATCTGTTATATTTTATACAAAAAATCTGATGCTCTTGTCGCTTCAAGTGCTGAAATAAAGATATTGGCCCATCTCAATAAGAGAATCAGTAGGGCCTTCAAAAAGGGAAAATACTTCAGCATATAGGAGAGAACACGGAATCTTCTCCCAGTTTACTCTTTTTCAAACTGCACTTGAAAAAAACAATCAAATTAAGAAGCTTCAAGTTTCAGTTTCTGGAGGGAAGCAGAAGCAGATGTGATTTAGTAAACTTATCCTTTTCTCCAAATTTGTAAAAGATGGAGCTCCGAACGATCCTCAAAACCCCACTTGGCCAACTAACTAGAAAACTTCAAGTTCACCCTGAATTACATAGTAAAATGGAACAAATTACTAACCTCTTAGTCCTAAACTGTCTAGTTTGGGTGTCCATTACTCTCTTTTTCCCGTTCTTGGTGTAGTGTACCATAAATAAGGAAATTTTAACCGATGATTGAAGCATCACAAGAGGCCAAATGAACAAAATTTATTTGGTATTGTTCAAGGTGGTTTGGATCCTGAACTAAGGTGAATTTACTTAAACTGCTCTCTTTGCTTGGTGCGTATTTTATTCTCTTCTGTTAATTTTTTTGTTTTTTTTATTTTGCAGCTGGTATAACTTACCATTGTCTTTCTAACCAAATAATCAGGGATATATGTGTTAGAGGCTTGGTGGAGAGGAATTTACCTGGGTATGTTCATTCATTCTTTTGTAGGATAACGTTAATTCAGCAGTTAAAGATTATGCGGACAGAATTACTGATTTATCTATCATCATTCATTTTGGACCTTCCTTTTTATTGCTACCGCCCTTGTGCTTGATCGGTGTTTTGAACCATTGAATTTATTCATGGCACATGGCTAAACAAATTTCAAGTGATCCCTTTGTTCCTTGCTTTGCAGAAAAAATAAAGCAAGGAAATTAGATGAAATGTCGTTTTCCAAAATCAAACTAGGTAGCTTTATATGTCAAGTTATCCATTACTATTTACAGACTCAGGTCTTGGGTGTTAAATGTAGTTAGCTGTCATTGTCAAATCCATCAAATTCTCTAATTATAGAATACAAAGTTATTCCCTTTGAAAGCCTGCAAATGTATCATAACTTTCTGTGAGATAGAGTAGCTTATTGCTTGTTCAATCTCAGGTCTCTCGGTACTTAATGCATGTTATTATTTTTTCACTTGTAGATGTTCTTTTTATTGTTTTATTTAACTTCAATTTATGTTCTGGGATTGTTTTATTAAAATTAACTGAGTTTGCTTCTTTGACAGCTATAAAGATTCATTTTGGCGAGTTGTTGCTCAGTGTACTGCTCTGTTGCCTGAAGATAAACCACGATATGTGATGGTAAAAACAACATTTATCATTTTAACTTGCGTTCTTTAAACTTGGTTGATTGAGGAATTGTTAGCTGCTTTGCTTTTCTAATTTGTCTGTCATTAATACTTACCTGCACTCTTTTACAGGGTGTTGGTTATCCACTGGATATTGTAGTTTGCAGTGCTTTAGGTGCTGACATGTATGACTGTGTTTATCCCACTCGTACTGCTCGTTTTGGCACAGCTCTTGTACCAGAGGTGATGTTTTCTTTTTCTTAAAATATGTGAACTGAATTTCGAAAACACTGTGAAGACCAAATCTTCACACTGTTCAAGTTGCTGCTGCTTTGATGCGCTATAACCATATATTTTAATGGACTTGTTTTGTAATGGTGTCTGGCTTTAATCAAATAGTACTTTCTATTTTCTTTTTGTACTGGATTTTCCTGTCTTTCAGTTATTATATACGGGTGAACCTGGGCCATTGGGTTTAAGAGGCCATTTGAATTGTGTATGCTGTATTCTATTCCTTTTGTTTTGGCAGAATCTTTGCCTCGTCTACTACGCTGAATTTGTTTGAGTGATTTGTTTATATATATTCTTCCAAATTTTTCTTGTTTCTGTTTGACCCTGTTAGTGAATTTTGTTTCACCTTGTCTTTTGAAACAAATGTAAATCGTATCTGTGCACTCTTCATGCTTTGGAGTCGTATGTATCTAATATCTTGCAGCTTTATAAGCAGTGTTTGCTTCACTAGGAAATGACTTCATGTTACCACATTATGAACTTTTTATAAAATAATTACAGTGGACTTACTTTAACAGTATTTTGCTGTAAATGTCCGTTCTAATCAATTAAAAAATAAACCCAGTTTTAGTTGAAGCTTCTGACATCGAAGCACTTCATGCAGGGATTGCTGAAACTTAAGCACAAATCAATGGCCGATGATACTCGTCCCATTGATCCAACATGTGCTTGCATGGTATTTGAGTCGTGGAACACTCATTGTCTTGAGCTGTTAGTCTATTAATTGGTGTCAGTGTAATCTGCATTGATCTTTTTCGTAGTGTTACACTATAATCTCTGCCTTGATCTTTGTCTTCCCCTGCAGGTTTGTAAGAATTATACAAGGGCATACATCCATTGTCTTGTTACAAAAGATGCTATGGGATCACAGCTTCTGTCATACCACAATTTGTATTGCATGTTGCCGTTACAAACAAAAATAATAGCTTCTTTCTGTGAGTTTTGTTATATCTTGTAATCGAGACTGTTGTTCCTTTAAAATTTGTAGCTTAGCAGAGATCTGCACAGTTCGATAATTGTGTTGAGAGTAGCTTTTGCATATATTGTTTACTTTCAAGAGAACAATTGTATTGCAAACTCTAAACTCTAATGAATACATAGATAAGTGTTTTATATACATACATAACTTGTAAAGTCTACTGTAGAAAAGAAAGCTTAAGTTAAGGATATATTTTCTAAAGGTTACAAGCTTAAAAACAGAGTCAACATAGACAAACAACTTTCCTTATTATTTCTTAGTTGTTACATGCTTGATTATTAGCAGATTTGTTGCTCATGGGATCTTCAATATAATTCAAGGAATCATCCTTTATACACCCCCGTAAGATGGAGTTACCATCAGTTACTCCAATCCTAGTCCGAAGAAACTCTATTCATTGACGTGACAGAGGTTTTGTCAAGAGATTAGTAAGCTGATCTTGTGTATTGACATGATGAACATGTAGTGTACCCTTCTGCACAATGTTACAAATAAAATGCAAGTCAATCTGAATGTGCTTCATTCTGGAATGTTGGACCGGATTGAAGCTCAAATGTGTTGCTCCCAAATTGTCACATAAAAACTTTGGAGAAGCTGAAGTGGAGTAGCCAAGTTCAGCAAAGAGTGCAAGGAGCCATAATGTCTCGGAGGCAGTGTTGGCAGGTGCTCAATATTCAGCTTCAGTTGATGATCGTGCTACAACTCTTTGTTTTTTTGAACTCCAAGAAATAGGATTAGAACCAAGAAAACATATGTATGCCGAAGTAGATTTTCTATCGTCAAAGTTACCTGCCCAATCAGCATCAGAGTATGTGATGAGTTTGGAGGTTTTGTTTCTTTGAATGTGAATCCCATAAAAGATGGCATGCTTCAAGTATCGAAACAATCATTTTGCCGCTGTCGAATGAGTTGTCGTTGACTTATGCATGAACTGGGACAACTTGTTTACTGCAAAAGAAATGTTTGGACGTGTGAGAGATAAGTATTGCAAAGAACCAATAACACTTCTGAATTCTCTGTTATCAACCGAGGATGTGCCATCAATGAACTTGAGCACAGTGGTTGTGGACAGTGGAATGGTAACCTCTTTTGCTCCATGCATGTTAATATTTGTTATGTCTTTAATGTATTTGTGTTGAGACAAAAAGAGACCTGTTGTAATGGGAATAACCTTCATGCCCAGGAAAAAAGGTAGCTGACCCATGTCTTTTAAAGAAAACCGATTGCCAAGTTGATCAATGATGGATGAGACAAAAATGGGATTGTTTCCTGTAATAACCAAATCATTTACATACACCAAGAAGTAGCAAGTGATAGATTTAGTTTTATAGATGAACAATGAAGAATCAGCTTTGGAGTTCACAAAGCCAAACTCTAAAATGACACCTTTGAGAGCTGAATACCATGCTCATAGGGCTTGCTTGAGGCCATAAATAGCTTTGTTTAACCGACATACATGATGAGGTGTTGTATCATCTTTGAAACTCGGAGGTTGAACCATATATACATCCTCAGTTAACATACCATGCAAAAATGCATTATTAACATCAAGTTGTCTCAATAGCCAGCCTTGTGTTATAACAATGGTTAAGGCAGTCCGAATAGTAGGCGGTTTCATAACCGGACTAAATGTTTCCTTGTAATCCAAATCAAGACGTTGATTGAAGCTTTTTGCAACAAGTCTAGCTTTAAAGCAATCAATTGACCCATCGACTTTTCTCTTAACCCGAAATACCCATTTATAACCTATGGGATTACAATGTTCGGGTGGAGATACTAATGTCCATGTTTTGTGTCTCATTAGAGTCGTAAGCTCTTCAAACATGACTTGTCTCCAATGAGGATCACATAGTGCCTGTCTCACACAACTTGGTTCAATAGCATGAGTGATAGGATGTTTGGTGACAACATGAAATTGCTTAGGTTTGTAAATTTGATTTATGGACCTAGTGACCATGAAGTGGTTCTTTGTGGCTGGGATTCATTAGGAACAATAGACACAGTAGGTGAAATTGGGGAGAAGATGACAACATTTGTGTGTGTTTATGAAGGAGAGTCGACGTGAAGGGAAAAATTTATGAGGGAGAGAGATCCTCGTTGTGATGTAGTACATTAGGACTAGAACATGGAGAATTTAATTGCAATTGTTCCTCAACAAAAAAAGAAAGATCAGAGGCGATACTTGAAGGTGATGCAGAAGTGGTGGCATGATCCGAGGTCACTAGTGATGGTCACGGTGGAGTAGGTACACAGATGGGTAGCGTATTTGTCCAAGACGATGAAGAAGATGGTGTGCATTTAGTTGAGAGTATTTGAAATGGTGTTTGGGTTTCATTGAACGTAACATGGCGAGAGAGATAGAGTTTGTTTGTAGATAAATTTAGGCACTTGTAAGCATTCTGAGTTTGAGAATATCCAATAAATAGGCATGAGATGGATTTTGGTTGAAGCTTATTGGTGTTATACGATTTGGTAAGGGAAAAGCAGAGACATCCAAATTTTTATAATTTGAGATAATTTGGGATTTGACGAAATAAGGTTTCAAATGGAGTTTTGTTTCGTAGCAGAGGAGTTGCTTGCCTATTAATAAGATATACAGTTGTGGAGACGGCATGAGGCCAATAAGATAGTGGAAGAGAGGCATCATGTAGCAGTGTAAGACCAATTTTCACTAAATGATGATGACGATGTTCAGAGACACCATTTTGTTGAGATGTATGAGGGGCAGTGGTGTAGTGACTAATTCCATGTATAGAAAAATACTGTTTAAATGCAATAAATTCACCACCATTATCTGAGTAAATGCTTTTGATTTTTGTTTGAAATTTGTTTTCAACTAGGTGTTTGAATTAAGGAAAGATGTTGCTTACACGGGATTTATATGTCATGGGATAAAACCATATGTATTTTGTAAAATGATCAACCGGATTCAAATAAAATTGTGAACCATCAAGACCAACCGTGTTTGAGGGTCCTCAAACATCGGTGTAAATAAGATCAAGTGGCGCATGACGTTCAAGACTAGTTTGATGAAATGGTTGCTTATGAGCTTTATTGATTGAACAAGAGATACAAAGAAAGGGTACTTGGTCTTTGTGTTTTATTGGAAGCAAAAAAGACTTGACAATTTGTTTAACAAGTTTTTGAGACGAATTTCCTAGACGTTTGTGCCACCCATCAAGTGATGTTCGTTCATGCATATTTGCAACCATTTTTGGAGAGGATACCAGTGAGTTTGGAAGTGTGTAAACACCGTTTTCACATGCACATTTGAATAGAACCGCCCTCGTGATCTGATCCTTATCAAGAAAGAAGAAAGGGTGAAATTCAATGAAAACATTATTTTGGAAAGTGAAACGATGAACAAAAATAAGATTTTTGTGTATACTTGGAACACAAAGTGTATCTTTTAGATGAAAGGTGCGAGTGGGTGAATGAAATACCAATGAACCCAATATCTGAGACACGCATACTTGATCCGTCACCAATGATAACCCATCAGTACCATCATATTCTGAATGAACTAATAAATTTGCAAGATCGCCAGTGATATTGTGAGAAGCAGCTGAGTCTATAAGAAATTTAGTATCCACGACTTGTGAGGTGGAAGCATAATTAACTATTGCATCATAGGAGTTAAATTGCGGACAGTACTTAGAAGTATGACCCAATTGACAGTATGCATATATCTTGAATCAACCGATTTTCTTTCTTGATCAAAGTAAGTTCCTCCTTTAATTGCATAGCACAACTTCATGATTTACTGGCATACATGGTGTTTAATTTACACCATGCGGCTTGAGATGTTGTTGTAACAAAGATAAATAGAGTTATGGTGGGTGTAGTAGAGGCTAAGATAACACTTAGGATCAACTTGTCTTGCCTGACCGAGTGGTATTTTTGAAGAGAAGAAACAAAGGAGTTATTTGGGTAGGGACATGATTTATCACCAGTAACATAGTCAATGAGATTGTAGGCAATTAGAAGGGCTTCAAACTGTATACGCCATTGAGGGAAGGTTGAGGGTGTGAGTTTTTAATTAATTTGGGTTGCAATGTTTAATGCAATGAGTGGAGCATCTGTGGTGGATTGTGAATTTGTGATAGGTGGGAGAAAGTTATTTGAGTTGGGGATCGAGTTCTCGGTAGAGTGATGCTCTGATACCGTGTTAAGAGTAGCTTTTGCACAGATTGTTTACTTTCAAGAGAACAATTGTATTGCAAACTTTATTGAATACACATATCAATGTTCTATATATATACATAACTTGTAAAGTCTATTCTAGGAAAGAAAGCTTAAGTTAAGGATATATTTTCTAACGGTTACAAGCTTAAAAACAGAGTCAACATACACAGACAACTTTCCTTGTTATTTCCTAGCTGTTACATGTTTGATTGTTAACAGATTTGTTGTTGATGTGATCTTCAACATGATTCAAGGAATCATCCTTTATAAATTAAGGGGAGATTTCCAGAGTATATGTGTCTTATACCATCAGATAGCTAAAAATAATATTATTACATTATTTTAATAGAGCAAGTACTTCATGTTATGCAGTGTGCAATGGATTTGACTTTTAGTTCCATTTGTTTGATACAAACTGATTTTTTCTACTCTGCCCTCTCTTTTTGCAGTTTTGTCCGTGGGTTCCTGCAGAAAAATGGTAAATGCTGTGTGTTTTTTAGTGCATGTGTATGTGTATTCCAAAAAAAAGAGAGGGATTGATTGATAATTTTTAGCTGCACATTAGTGATTAAATGTTCCTCTATTGTGTCCATGCTAAGTTTGATTGATATAAAATAAGTAGATATTGGATGCATGTGATTTGTCTTCTAAAAATTTCTGGTCAAGTTGGTTAAGCTAGTCTCTATTTTTCTCGCTATTATACTTTGGTTTCTTATTTTTGGCCAAGGCAATAACACAATAGCCATCATTTGTGGCCTATTATTTGTTTTCTTTTTTTGCACTTGATATCATCCGCTAGTTTTTTACATGTGCAATTGTCAAAGGTGCCATTTTAGGCTCTGGTTCTGATGGTAAAAGAAACATGGGCTGATCATAAGTTTATATCTCACATGACATACAGAGTAAAATGATTGAAGATGCAGCATGAAAATATTACTATGTGATCTTTACTCCTTGTATGATTGTTGTCTTGTAGTTTCCTAAAGGTGATATCCCTGAATGGGTCTGCAATGCCATGGAGGTTATCAGAATCAAAATCTCATCCTGTTGTGCTTCATTCTCTTCCTCCCATGATTCAGAATTAGAAAAGGATGCACCAACCAAGAAACTTGATGATGATGAGGTAGCATTTGACTACAAGTATGCACCAACCAAGAAATTTGATGATGATGATGATGATGAGGTATCATTTGATAATAAGCATACACCATCCAAGAAATCTGATGAGCATGAGTTCACGACAAATAATGCGGGATTTGGCAAATTTATTTTTTAGAGGGTGATTGGGAGTATGATAACGATTGTTTTTCAAAGTGCTTTCACTTGGAAAAACATTAGAATAATATTTTTTAAATTTTTTTAAATTTATTTTTGATATCAGCACATTAAAACGATCAAAAAACACTAAAAATAATTTTTAATTTGAAGTATAAAAAACTTTAAATTTTGACAAAAAGCATGTTGAAACTCATTTCCAAACACATGTAACATTAACATTATAAACTTCAACTTATAGGTTAAACAAAGGGCGGTGTAAACTTCGAATCTCATACACTACTCCTTCGTAAATTATACACATTTAGGAGATCTGTTCATTTTGTAATATTTAAGTTTATCGATCAATCGGTTTTCTGTTATACATGCTGCATATTTATAATATGTTTTTGCTTTCATTTATTGATTTATTTTGAAAAATAAGCTAAATTGTTCGATAAAGATGGATTTGCATATCTGTCTTTATTTGTTGTTGTAGATTTAATTTCATGGATTTGAAATTTAGGTGGTGATGTGGGATAAAAAAGATTTAAAGCTAAAGAATAAAGAAAAGAAGAAGCTTAGAAGAAGAAACAAGAGAAAAAGAAGAAAAAGAATAGAGGTTGGAAAAGCATACAAACTAGAACAAACAATTAGGCTTATAACTCAATAAATAGAATACCTAACAATAGCTAAATCTAGTTCAACAAATAAAGTTTAATTAAAATACTTCAACTAAAAGTTCAAATAAATTAAATAAAAAAACATATAATAAAGTCTAATCTCTCAATGGTTTGAGATACCCCCCATCGTCTATGATCATATGAGTGTGTAAATAATGTCTTGGGTCTGGTATTCCCATGAACTCTCCTAGGGTTGGAGAAACTCGACCTCGTTGAGTGTAGTTCAATGCAGCTCTAATAATGCTCCTAAAGATCATGATCAAACTGTTGTAATGTCTTTTTGATAATCTAAGTATAGTCTTAATTTGGTCGTTTAACTTTTATACTGGGATTCACTGAAATTCACCATCCCTGGTAAAAACAACTTATACATCTAAAGTAGCATTAATATGTTTCTTTTGTGTCAAAGATAAGGATAATAGGGGAGAGGTTTCAAAAGGATCATAAGTGATAGATTGTTGTATTTTATATATAACAAGGTACTTCATATTAAAAGTAGAGTTAATATCAAAGTTTTGTGGCAGTTTAATGACATAAATAGTTGATACAACTATTTGCACTCCTCATTTACAATTTACGATTGGTTTCCAAAAGACAATGTTTAGGTTTAATTTGTATCATGAAATAATCTTTAAAATTAAATGCATCATGATACTTATGTAAATCATCTCAAAATTTGTATTGTTCATTACTTGCTTGAGTATGTTTTATGATCTTGACATACAAATTATAAACTCTACAAGCAAAAGACTCAGCTGAATAAAAACTTTTATAGTGAAGAGACATAAAAAGAAGATCTATAGTTTTCTTAGATTCGTAACTATGAATACTATATGACTAAGGGTGTGGAGTGGAACAAACACTATTTGAAGTCTTAGTAGATATAGTTTGGATATAACCTAGTAAATTAAAATTATCTTCATCTTCCTCATTACATGTCAGGGGTAAGGAACACAAAACACAACATATTGCTCTAAACCTATGACGTGCTAGACGTCAAGCACGAGGGGTGATTAACATGTTTCTTTAAACCTATGACGTGCTAGACGTCAAGCACGAGGGGGTGATGAGCATGTTGGTAGATGTCAAGCATGGTAGGTGGGGAATCGGGTGGTTTAAAAGGACTAATATCATGAGACTCTTTCACGACCATATTTACCTCTTTAAGCGATTACACTAAAGAGTTTCCTAGAATTTCTTCCTCTACCACTAAAGTAGAATTATTATTAACCTTATTTTCATATTCAGTTGGACTTGTAGTGTTAATTCCTTGTTCTTGCTCATCCTCTTCATCTAGGTCACTAAAGTCCTTAGGATTGGGTTTATACTCTTGCACGCAATAATTTTCTTTTTCACCTATATCCTTATGTTCTTGGATTACTAGGGGTTTATAGTTGTAGTTGAAGAAGATATGACTGAAACCTTGACAATTAGCACATTAAACCTCTGAACTTATCCCAAACATTTCATTAACGACTCTTTTTCCCTTATCTTCTTTATAAATTTAGACATTATTAGGATTAGGTCTATATGATGGATCACTTAATAAGAACTATCATTCCTAAATTGAGATCGAAATGGGGTACTACAAAGGTCCTAATATCTTATTAATTAACTCTTTATAAGCAACTCATAATCTTACACTACAGTATAAGCTTGGTCAAGAGTGAAAGCACCTATGAGCCTAACATTTTTTCTAAAATTATTATTCAAACCTTTATAAAATCTATGTAAAGTCATGACTTTATTTTCCCTTATGGAACATCTCATCATGTAATTATTAAATTGTGTTATATACTCATTAACAAACTTGTTCCATTGTCTTATATTGTTTAATTGGTCTAAGAGCTTGTTCCTATAAAACTGGGGTAGTACTTCTCTTGTAGTTTTTGTTTCATTTTGGTCCAATTAGTTATGGGAGGTTTACCTCTCTTCTCTAAACAATCCTTAACATCTCTCTAAAAAATTTGGGCTTCACCAATGAACATCATCTTAGCAAATCTAACTCTCTTATTATCAGACAAGTTATGCCACTTAAAGAATTGATCCATATCACAAATCCACGTATAAGAAATCCAAGTGTCATGATGATCGTCAAAAGTGGGGGCTTCTATTTTTTTGTCAGGGCTCATAACTCGCTCATCAAGGTCATCATGTTTAGAGTAACCTAAATGGTAGTCATGCTAATGGCACTCAAGGTGAACTTGCTTATAATGATTATTCTTGTGATATTTATTGGTCTTTGGATGCCTTATTCGAGAACCCTCTTGGAGTTCAATTCTTTTAAACATGTTGGTCATTTGGATTCGCATGACCTCTCAAATGACCCTAAGAGTATTACTAAAGGTCGGGTCCACGATAAGTGTAGACATAAGCTTCAACACGAGATGATCATAACACAAACACATGCAACACTAACTTAAAAATAGAATTGAGACCACATATAATTCTTGCAAGTGAAATCACAATACAGAAATAAAGCTAATTCTATTTTTTTTAATATGGAGATTAATCAAGAACAGAAAACACTATAAAATATTTAAACATACACTATTAGTTAATGTTGTTGATGTGGCAAGGAATACCAATATGTCAACACTGGCTGACATGGTGCTAACATGACAGTCTTGGCTGATATGGCACTAAAGTGACATTATATGTTGATGTGATGCTGACATGGTTTTTATAAGTTGAAATGACTCTAGTGTAACGATGTGTGATAACATGACAGTGTGATGACATGGCTACACGAGGGTAACTTTTTCTTTATCACTATTGATAAAAGTTTCTCATAAGATCTAGGGTTTATGAATAATTTTTGAATTCAAAGATATGAACAAGCCCATGAATTGTTTATTTATGATAACAATTAAAAATAACCAAGCTCTGATACCAAATTTGATGCGAGACAAAGAGATTTAAAGTTAAAGAAGAAAGAAAAGAATAAGCTAAGAAGAAGAAACCAAAGAAAAAGAAGAGAAAGTTAAATAAGAGAAAGAATAAAGGTTGAAAAAGTCTACAACTTTACAATTTTTATTTAATTCATAAAAAACTTTCTAACATTTATAAAACTTTCTAGCATTTATAAAAATAAGATATAAATACTAAAACTCTAACTAGAATAAACAATTGAGCATATATCCCAATATATATAATACTTAACAATAGTTAAATCAATCTCAATAAATAAAGCCTAATTAAGAAAACTCAATTAAAAGTTCAAATAAATGAGACAAAAAATATAAGTTAAAGCTCAATCTCTCAATGATTTGAGCTACCCTTCATCGTTTATTATCATATGAGTGCATAAATAATGTCTCGGGTCTGATGTCGCTACTGTGTGGTTATTTTTTGTGTAAATTTAGGGAAGTAGATAAATCTTAAGTTATCAAATAACTGCCGAATTTGCATTGGAAAAGGAATCTAATTGTTCAAAAATTAGACATGGCGTGCTTTTATTGTTTTTGTTGTTAAACATATATAATTACGATGAAGACTAGAATCATGCCAGGATAGGCCTCTATGAAAAGGCAAGAAAAGTTGTCAGGGAGAGCAGTAGCAGAGCTAGTTTGGTTATTCATGGTTAATAATTCAGTAAGTCTTCATTGTTCTTATTTTATGACATTGTGAGGTTTATGCAAAGAAAGACTGGTAATCTAAGATTATTGTTGTTTGGGTAGCTGTTTTTTTATATATTTGCCTAACTGCTCAATTTGTCTTGAAAATTGGCGCCAATAAGCCATCACAAATATTGAAGTAATAAATTAAGGCATTTCCATAGTATGAGTTTTGGGGCACCTTTTAAATTGGACAACGATATCTAAGAAAATACGTTATGTGAAGACTGCTACATCACAAACACCTTTTGACCTGATTACACAATACGTTTTGAACAGTAATTTCCAAAAGTATTCCAACCTTCAACCTGGAAAGTTTCCATGATATATTCCATTTTTCAACTTTCCAATATGTGCTTTAGAATAGAAAAACAAGTTGTCCTCCATCTAGTGATCTAAACCTATCCACTGTCGAAACCCTACATCCCCTACCCTCCCTCCCTCCCTCAACACACCAATCACAAAACTTCTATTATGAATGGTAGCCATCTTTCATTCAACCATATATATATTTTTCAACCTAAAGTTATATAGATATGAATCTTGATATTTTGATGGGATGACTTTGTCCTTTCAATTTTATAATTAGACGCATTAGTCTTCTATACTACAAAATTTGGGAAACCTAATAAAGTTACATTGTTTATATCAACAAGAAAGCTCTTCTTTTATTTTTATTTTTTCAATTTAACCTTTTTATTTTTTATCAATTTAATCCCTTTTTT
>Ga0307511_10004317_pt1 | contig 14509 bp, 17 predicted proteins | sample 13_EM_MG_FD_200266 | JGI IMG/M metagenome (GOLD analysis project Ga0307511, IMG submission 200266) | Populus trichocarpa ectomycorrhiza microbial communities from riparian zone in the Pacific Northwest, United States - 13_EM | ecosystem: Host-associated > Plants > Roots > Unclassified | place... | reverse complement strand
AACGATTGAGAATAGATCCTATTTACACCTAACACGTCCCATTCCCAACATACAGAATCGCGTTTATTGACTTAGAGCTGGGGGACAAAAGTACGCGACAGAATGGCCAATAATTGACCGTTTAAACGCTATTTATTTTTTGTCCACTCCGGGCAGCATAGGTCCTTTACTGATAGTACGTATGATGGCCACCGCCGGGCATCCAAACCGAGGACAACGTATCACCATCCCGCTTTTATTTTCCCGGCAGCAACCTCGGCGAGGAGATACACAGGCCCTTGTGCTGTTCACAACAATCAGGTACCAGTCGTTCGCATTTTAGAACGAACTTACTGTGAGCGGTAGGAACGTAGGGCAGGGCACTCGCGTCGGCGACACGAAGCCCTTTTGTCCCTTTAACTCTCAAGTCCGGATCCAGAACTCCCCACGAAGCCCCACACTGAGATATCGCTGAAGTTCCGACGGCGTGGAGCTGACTATACCCAACCAGCAATGTTAGACCCTCGGGAGGAACAACCCATGGGGTCAACGCACGGTGAAGCGTGGTCCCTGGCATATTGTGCGATCTCCTCATCCGTGTTTGCAGAACCCAAGGGGTCCGACGGCGGGCCAACAAACCCTTGCCAGGCCCGAGCAGTGATGAATCGCTTAGCAAGTTTGATGGCGGTGACTATCGTCTCAATGTCGAAGTCAGTAGACAGGGAGTTTGGATTGATGATGGGAGGATCAAACGGATTTGCGCTCCTGAGTTTGACCTCTCCGCCTGTTCAAAAACCGGTGAGGACCGAACGATCCGGTGAATAGGGTGAGACACATACGGGAGGTTGGGGAAATGAGATTGGTAGAGATCGACATCCAATTCCCCTCTGGCTTAGAGAATCCAGGAAGTGCCCACCCGTTGAACCAGATGAACTGGTAATGGGCTGAAGTCGGGCCAGGAGAAGGATCGCCATAGGTCCGGATGATCGTGTGGTTTTGCGGAAGCCTCAACCAAGCCATCTGGTTGGCGACGGTCCATGAGAGTGGTCCCTGGTGAGTGTTATTCCATTCTTGGATCTTCTGTGGGAGAACGTCGGGGGCAAGATAGGTGTCGAAGGTGTCGTTAGTATTAACTCGCCATGGGTTTCCGAGAAGCACGTGGTCAGTCATGTTCTTGCCGACTGAGGGGAGGTTAACACGAGTGGGGATGCCAAAACTCGCCAGCTCGGCGGGGTCACCAATTCCGGAGAGCATGAGAAGTTGCGGAGTGTTAAACACCCCCGCGCTCAGGATGACCTCCTTGCGGGCAGTAACTTGCCATCTTTGACCTTACGTTCTATGAATGAAAGAATGCACGGTATCGCGGTGTTATCGACTCACTGGAGGGTTCGGTTCCAAACTCAACTCCGCAGAAGGTAGGAATCGCGGTACCGACACCGGTTGCCTCAAGAAGCTTCGTAGCGTGAGCGTGGAGCAGGATGTGCAGGTTCGGGCGATTGATGTAATCCGGTCCGACGTAGGTCGTGGCTGAACTGCTGCGCTGGCCGTTGCCAATGGTCCCCTGTATCCAGCCAAAGCCGATCTGTTTCCAGAAACGAGAACTGATCAAAAAGGTCTGGGCAACGCGACCGTGATAGAGCGTACGGGGTTTCCGGTGTTCATGTCCCGCTGGAAGGGAAACTCGGATGCAAAGGGCGGTTCGGTGGTGGCTGCAACAGCTCTCGAATCGATGGCTTGCCATGGGTACCCAGGAAGACTGATGGATACCATCCCGTTACGACTGTGTGCCGACGGGAGGTATTGATTCGTCTAGGGAGTGTGATAAAAATGGGGAGAAGGGAAGATTCCTGCTTCTGGCTTACATCGTCATGGCCATCGCTTGGTGGGACATATTTTTGGTTCAGATCGCGATAAGGTGTCATCGCATCCCAGGTCCAAGCGGGGTCTCCAGTGATTCTGCTTATGTGGTCCCAGTCATCCCTAGAGCCTGTGTTGTACCCCATGTAGTCTGCGTGGGTTTAATGGCTGTAGACAGCGTAATGGTGACACGGAGAATTGCTTACTTATCGTGCTTGATCCACCCAAAACCTTTCCGCGGGGGTAAGGGATTTTGCGACCATTGAAACCAGGTTGCGGAATTGTGGTGTAATTCCAGTCGTATGGCTGTTCTACCCGTCAACAAAAGAGGACAGTTGATCGATCCCATTGAGCTCACAGTGTGAGGTGCCAGAGTGGGACCCAGGAGTGGGATGATGGACGCAAGGATTCCCTCGTTGCTACGGTCCGATGAGTAGGTATCATACACGATGAACGATTTTGCACAGCTCACCTCCCGCCAGCCTCTAGGACGAGCACTTGGATGTTGACGTTCTCGGTCAAACGGTTCGCAATCACGTTGCCAGCAGTACCACCTGACGATGATCGCGGTGAGTCCCCCTCGAGCTCTCGGTATGGAATAGGCAACGCACCTCCAACGACGACGTAATCGTAGGCATATGTTGGGAGTTGTGAGACCTGGTCGTAGATCGTTCCGTAGGTTTGCGTGAGGACAACAGGGAGAAGTAGGAGGGATCTCGTGCGTAGCTTCATGGTGGTGGCCTCCCGAACACAACCTCACCCCATTTTATGCCTGCGGGCAGGTCCTGAGGCACCATATCGCCGCATCTATTTCTGTTTAATGCTCCCGGAACCTAGCCTGGGCCCGGGGAAAATGAAAACAAACACGAGATCTAACCGCTGTACTCAATCCCTCCGAACCTGGTTCAGTTCAGGTTCGGGTGGTCTCGATCAGGCACCGGCTAGGCCGATGGAGGGTGTGGCGCGATTTTACCCCCTGCGCCATTCACAGAATGGAACCAACTTTGAGGGAAGACTCATTCAAAGCCACCGGAAGCGGTGATACACATCACTCACCCTCCCCGCGGGTTCCCGCCTTTTACAGATGGTCCCAAAGAGGATTCCTGCGAGGTTCTCGCTCGTGAATGACACATGATATATGAACCCTTGATGTGGCGGAATACAACGAGGCTCGGTAGTTAATATGTATCCCATTCAGATTCAGACCAACCGAACCGATGCGCACCCAATGGATTCGAGGGCGTTCGAGTACGTTCGAATGTGTTCTGAACGGCCCTTGGCTAACCAGGGGCGAACGCGAAGCCCACGACCCAAACCGAATCATGAGTCATCAGCAAAACGTGAGAATGCAGGCCTCAGGTTCGGCCTGATGGGAAGTGCCGGCGGACCTGGTGGAAGCAGCTCTCGCCAGAAATTCTCTCCGCCCTTCAGACGCCCATTGACGAACAAACGACCAAGGCCATCGATTGCCCCAAGTGTTTCAGACCACGGACTACAACTGCATTGGCCACCACCGAGGCCCGTCGACTTTAGACGAATGCCAGCTAAAAGAAAGGTCCTCCCCGAAGGTAAATTCCGATTTTTAGCCTACTGCATGGAGGCTTACCAGACGTATAGGCCTTTAGGAGCTGAGGGACAATCCCGATAAAGTCCAGTGCTCGGCATGCCGGGCGCATGTTTTCGGGGCTGCGCCTTTTCGGCGAAAAAACGCGAAAAAGCACGTCGAAAGCCAGGCTCATCAACGCGCCATCCGTACTGCAGCTGAGGCTAGGGAAGAGGAGTCCGCAATCCGAATCAAAATTCGGAGGCTCGATGCCCAGGCTCTCGAGGCCGAAGCGCAAAGTTTCACGTCGTCACTAACGGGAGAGTTACCAACGAAACGCCCGCCAGTACCACAGACCCTTCTTAACGGTGGCGGGATGTTGGGAGAAAGGTAGATGTGGGTCGGGGCGTAGAGCTTGACCTCTCCACGGCAACGAAACTCAGAGACTTGGTATTTCGGTCCAGGCAGCCCAACGTGCGATGGATCACTAGGGCACTCCAGAGCGTCAAGTCTGACCTCAGACGTATCACCTTGAAACCCGATCCCTACACCTTCATAAATCCAATTCATGAGACGAATTTTCAGGAATGGTGGGACCTCGACCGCCTGTTGGTCCAATTCCGGACCTCACGTTCGATCTGTCCAAAGGTCGTGCACGAGATGAAGCGAGATGAGGAGGGGATGAGTGGCCACGCGCTAACCCTGTTACCGGAACTAACGAGGAGAGGCCTTGTTGACCTGGTCAAGTACTCGAACTCGCGGTAATGTTTACCCCCAGTGCTCTCTGTTTAGTTCTTTCTTTCTTTTATTTATTTATTTATTTCTTCTTTCTTTTTTTCTTCTGATTTTTCTGATTTTCTGATGTTCTCCCAAAACCCCTTGAAGCTCCCCGTACGTCGTGTGTCCGTTTACTGTGTACCCCGATAGATACACCATTCCATACAAATGCAACAGGCTCTTACAGTTGCAGCGGGCCGAAAGGGGACCAGAAGTATACGTATAAGTTCCTGCCATGGACGCTGGAGCCGATCGCCGATCACTCTGCTCCCTTCCACTCTTCTAAACCCGAAGCCCCGTCACCCGAGCGGGTTGCCTCATGGCGTTGGAAAGCTCCTTGCAGGGCGCATCTCTGCTTCAACTGACAGAGGCTCTAGTCACAAAATCTGATCAAGTATATGTTCTCCTGTTCCTCACGACTATAACCTGTTTAACGTTTTGTGGGCCTCATCTCAGGTTCACCTCCAGCTGGAACGATTGTCCAATCCTTTGGAGGGCGTTGGTTCTCACGCCGTTGACAGTAAGTCTTTAGATCTGTAATATATTGGTCAACGTGTACGCGTCTCGTGCATCGGCTATTATCCGCGACCCTGACCAAAAGAACAGGAACTCGAACATCCAGCTTCGTCCTGCGAGCTGACCGATACCCTCTGGACAGCGACCTCCCGGATCTCGTCGTCAATCAATGAAGTGCGACCCACATATCGTCTCCCGCCCGAAGTACTCGTAGAGGTTTTCACCTGGTACCAACGACTCGAATCTGCAAAACGACCCGAAAAGTGGTTCACATGGGTACGGTTTATGTCAGTTTCGCACGGATGGAGATCGACGATCTTGTCGTTTCCCTCCCTTTGGTCGGTTGCGCACCTCGATGGCGAACTATCCCCAGAAACCATTCGGACGTTGTTGGGGAGGTCCAAGGGGTACCCTTTGGACGTGATCGTTCCATACCCCGGATATACACCAAAGTCCATTCGATACTCCCACGCATTGGATGCTTCGGCACACACACTCAGGATCCAAAAGTTCACTTTTAACTTGGACGCCGGTAAAAACGACTTGTGGTACATCGCCGGGATCTTCTTCAGGTCCGCCCATAGCCTCACACACCTCGAACTCGCTGCGCGCCTAGGGCCCGGGGACAAAACCGCACCATTCCCTGGCTTGTTCGGCTTAAGATTTCCGAACCTCAAGGTGTTGGAAGTTACAGGGATAGAAGCTTGGCCAGAGACCGTCGGAGCGAACCTCACGCATATAACCATCAACGCCTCTCTCAACCCCCAGTTATTGAAAGTCTGCATCCTATGCTCCCCTTACCTCAAGGCTTTGACGATCCAAGGCGTCTTGGATTTCGAACACCCGAACTTCAGCGCGTGGCAGAGAATCCCTTTGCCCCACGGCGTGTGCCTCACGATACGGGGCTCGCCGTCGTGCTCCTACATCCTTTCCCTTTTCACTATTCCCCACGACGGTCACATCAGAGTCAGTCCCACAACAATCTCTGTGCCCGACATGCCACTACTCTTCTACGCTCTCCCAATCGAAACCTCCCCCCTTCAAAACCTGTGCGCACTGACGCGCTTGCACATGAAGGCACGATGCACCGGCACTTGCGTCGTCACGCTCGAATTGAAATGTTTTAGGTTGGACCGGCCAGCATTCGAGGTTGACGTTAGGTATACCTTCCGGGGTGTGGAATTGCTCCGGCAAAAGGCTTCACCCGCGATGTGGTTTTTGCGTGGCCTAAACCGGCTCGCGCTCAAAGGAGTGGAGGAGTGGAGGATGGACGGGTTTGTTGGGCGTTTGGAACCGTAGGTGGCTGAATTATCCACGTTCCTGACGAAGATGCCCGTGTTGACGAGGCTTATTACGACCGACGATAACGAGGAGATACTCTGTTCCGCAATAGACAGCCTCGGATACCCACTCGGAGCTATCGTAGTTAGGGTGAAGGGGTGATACTAGATTCTCAGGTTCGCTCTTTTGGATCGGGTTCACAAACGTGTACGATTCTCATTGTGAAATATATACCCACAACGCGGAGTGTTGGTATTTTTATTAGCGCCCTTGGTGCTTTTACGGGCAGAAGGTGACTACGGATTGTCGTCAGTAACTACACAGTCGGACGGAAGAAATGAAAAAAGAAACAAACCGAAGAATCCGATGTTTCCAGCACCACATCCACGCACTGGCGAATCGTTTCCACATCCAGTAAGGTCCTATAAAACGGGTGGCGGTCAGCATCCTCAATGAAGCTGACCATATAATGGCGTATACTTACTCCGATTGGGTACGCTTGCGTGCAGGGACAGTTGGCGTTTGTGCAAGTTGTAGTAGCACACCCGTCCGCTCCCATTGAGATAGATTGGGTGAACCCTTGGATGTTCGAAATGTCGTACGCCTGAGCGGTGAAGGGACTTCCAGTATCTATGGTGAGGTGACGAGTTGGTCAGTAAAAACCAGGTAAAGAGGAAACAGCCACGCCAAGCAGATCAGGAACTACGCAGGGGCCACCACACTACCAGCTGCCACCCGGGCCAGGGCCTGGGTATTTGTGGCACAGAAAGGCACCCCTCGTCCATCAAAACCAGCTCCGACCAAGGGCGGGGATGAAATACAATAATAAAAGGTTCTGGCGGAGTTTCTCCGCACGGATGACTTACCTAGGTTATACTCCAACACGGTACATCCCTCACCTTTTGCCCCACACCCTCCATTCTGGTTAAAGATTCTGCCATTCCACTGGTTGTTGATCCTGATGGAACTGGTTTGGCCAGGTCCGATCTGCCCGACTTGAGGACCGGTGTATGAGACAGCCGGGTTAGGAACTCCACCAGATCCGGGCGTGTCGCAACCTTGGAAATCGGGGCGTACCAACGGGAGAAGAAGTCCCGGAGAAAATGAATCAGCCTCGTCAATCATCGTGGGCGGGGATCACATCAAAGTCGAAAAGTGAATCGAGATCTCCCGTGTCACCTCCCCGGATCCCCGAACCCAGGGGTGAGCGGAAGGAGATACTAAGGTAATGGAACCCGGAAAGACATCAGCGGAACTCACGAGGGCTGTAACCGCAATTGACATTTGCGATGATCGGGTTGACAGTGTAGCCACATTGATTGTGGATCGTAAACTTTGAGGTGGGAGTAATGACGGGTCGTACCACATATATGTCAGCGGGTTGATCATCATAGAGGCACTCCCAGCGGAATACTCACCAGGTGGTCTGCCGATGCAAGACCGAGCAGGGTCACCAGTGAGATCAGATGTACGAGGAGCATCATATGAAGTGAGTGGCTGGGGGAGCTGAAAGCCGCGAAGCGGGGGGGTTGTCAGCACTGCTCGAGTGCCCTCCGTCCTTTTATTCAGGGGCGGAAGTTTCGCATCGTTGTTTTCAGTCTCGTGGTAAACGGCTGAACATCGAACGCACAAGAACGCATCAAGTTCGCGCACCACGGAAGGGCAAAGGAGCACTTGAACGGCAGATGTTATACCCTAACGAACCACATGTCAAGAACCCAATGTTTTGCTAGGGGGATCAGATCTTGAAGGCGCAGGAGCGGAAATTGGGTGGCAGAGCCCGGGTGGTCCACGTGCCTATTCAACAGTCATCAACAACGACGACGGGCGCGTGGCGGACCGAGAGGTGCGCGCTCGGGTCAGGGCTCCTCCAGATGAGACGGCATGATCGTGGTTTTCATACGCGGCGCAGGCCGTGCTCTTGCATCCAACTCCTGGACGGCGTGCGTTTGGTCAGTGGCGGGTAGTGATCGGGCAATGGAGACCGCATAGCAGGAGATGGGTGATTAGTTTTCACGATTACTTTTTCTAGAAGTAAGTGGAAGGCGTAAATGTAAGTATATTTTCCATGAGATCATATCACAAAGCCATGGTAGTCAATAACCCCTTCCAGACGAAGTCACGAGGGTTTCCGCCAGCCTCGCTGTACTTTGCCATGAACAATTCATCTCCCGAATCTATGCGAACGGAATAAGGAGATCAGCCCAGATGGAACCATGTACAAGCCAAAAGAAGAGATGGCGCGCACCGCGTGAAATCGCCTTGTCCTTTGTCCAGATATCAAACAAAGCTGCGGCTTCTGATACCCCAAGTGACTCCGGGACCGGAATGTTTGTCAGGCCCTCGGCATACGATACAAGTTCAGAAGAGCGCTTAATATAGGGGCTAACAGTCCCGTCACTCAATTTCAGGGACTCTTGCAATTCTATCGGGGCGCTGAACATGGTATTTGCGGTTGAGAGCGCCCCCAGAACGGCCCCTCGTGTCTGCGTGGGTATATTAAAGAGGGTATAACCAAAGGAGGCGATTAAAACGTACGAAGGACCTCTTTCCACTGGCGTACTCTAGGAGCAGTCGGGGTATAGAAAGGTGGTAGGATTTGATCGTGGAGAATTGGGGGTCCTTGTAGGACGTCCTGCAATAAAGCGCTTGGAAGTCATCGATCGCGAGCAAGACTGGGTACCTGATGAAAACCTTCAGAGGTAGTTGTGGTGGTTGTCCCGTGTCACTTACTCGGTCTGTTTGCCCAATATTTCCAACACGGTGGAGAGGATAGCAGGTGCGGAATTTTGGTCTTTTGCACCAACAGCAATCAGGTCTGCAAGAGGCGCGCCCTTTGGAACCGTAGCCCGGCCCTCAATCGGGACATCTTCTAATGTTTTCAGGTTTTGTAGCAGCTGGGAGTTGACTGCCAAGAACTTCTGAAGCGTTTGAGAAGCATACGTAGGTTGGAGGTAGGTCCGGGTCCGTGGCTCGTAGACATATGAGGTACTAGAGTTCACGGTGTCGGTTACTAGCGGGAAGCCTTAGCATCAAGGATTTCCAGGCAGATTGGACGACAAAACACACCATGTGGGAAATAAAACACGAGCCAATCATTAGCGGCGGCATATTGAACGGCTTGGATCAGAGTATAGCTCTTTCCACACCCCGAGGAACCCGCTTAAGGACACATGAGCACCAGTGTGATGTATCAAACCCGTTTCCTTACTTAACACCATCCTGGAGTGGAAACTCGACTTGTTACTCGCCGAGTCGAGCTTCCCCAGAATTTTCAAGGTGATATCACGAACGACCGAACACGGTTTTGACAGCAGTTGGAACTGGGGCAGTGTGAGGACCCATTAGAAATCTCAAGTGGGATGCGAGCGGACCTCAGTTGCTACAGCCTTCGGGAGGCCGTATACCTTGGTAGGATTGGTATCAGACACGGGGAACTTCATCGCGGTTGCGATCTTCTCCGGCGTTAGAACCTCCTACGGGGTTTATTGGTTAGATTGTGGCTGTACCGGAGGGAACGAAGAGAGTTACCGGGTGGAAGGTGGGTAACACGAGTTCATCAACCCCTTTTCCGTTGAAAATTGCGGCGGTGAGGGAGTTCGGGTTCATGGTCTCGAATGTCTAGAGCGTGTCATTCAGTACGGACTTCCAGAATAGCAGGTTCGCTGACTGTCACACACTCCAGTTGACCTCTCCTTCTTGGTTGAACCTTCTCCGCCAGCATCATTCCGTTTCGAGAGTTTAAACCCGCTACCTGTCCAACGTTCAGAACCAACCAGGGCCGACCACAAACACGCGTCACGACTAACTCTTGGTCCTTTGGGCAGCTGCGCTCTTACTGACCCGTTTCGTGGAATACGCCCTACCGACTACCGCCGCACGAGTGACTCTGGTTGTTTGGCCAAGCAGACGGTGGACAGCTTGAACTGAAGACATTTCTGGAGTCGAGGTATCCTCCCGCTCGGTTCAGACTCGGGCGGAAAGCTGATCGGAGGAAAGTGAAGGCGCGTGACGCTCCGTGTCACAGCGGCACGCAGTGAAGATGATCGGTGTGCTCGGTATTGGTGGCTGGGTGGTTACAAGTTACAAACCCAAGCTATCTATCTGCATAGGGAGGGTAGAAACGTGACGGGAAATGAGAAGCAAAACTACGCGAGCAAAATCCTAAATGTACAGTCCCAAGGCCCGCCATATTTTCTACATTTCGTCGATTACCGGGAATCGCTCTTTCCGCAATACCACTATGTGTCGTCCTTTCCGCCTATCGTCCATTTCTCAGTGTTGGCAACTACACGCCGCCCTCTATAATATCTGACCAGGTGCTGGGAGGTTTGGGGTGGGAGCTGGGCCGACAATTTTGGCCCCCGGGTGGAAAAGGTCAATAGACCCATAATCGAAGTTAAGGGCATCATCCTGCGAATGGACACAGGGTAGACAATACTGTCCCAGTCGACATTTTGCGGCTCCCCCAGGAACACCACTGAGACCTGAACCAAAGACCGGAATACTTCTCGTGAAGAGAGAAGCACGTCAATTGCTGTCCAGTCCATAGCGTTGAGCCCAGCTGGGTCACGAACACGGATCTCGATGGTGAGATGTGTGATGGGCGATCTGAGAGCGGCTATAACACCAGCAATCCAGGCGAAGGAATTTCCATCGTGCGCGCTTTGCCCGCACCGATAACGCTCCGGGGTGAGAAAGAGGTTCACAAACGTCAAATAGCGGAGATTCGTGAACCGGGAAATGTAGTCTGGTGAATCTACGAGGACATCAGCAAAATGGCTGAGGTTGGAAACAATGCAGGGACGTACACCGACGAGGGAGTCCCCGGTTGTGTAGACGAAGCCGAGAGATTTGACCGGCGTAGGCCTTTGCCAACGAATGAAGCCCATATCCTTGCTTAGGGTCGGTATCATGGATATCGAAGGTCAACAGGGATATAAGGGGATAAGGGGGATCGGAGAGGTCATCCAGTATGCCCCCTAGCGATGTGGTCGCGACAGATATGGTCAATATCGGAGGAGAGTAACACGGTAAAGTCGGCAGGAGCGGTTCCAGCGCGGGGACACACACCGCCCCAATATAGTGGAGGGATACCAAGTTAGGGAACATCCGAATAATCTGCCAAATGTCGCCTCTGCGTACGACGGCGAGGTTTAGGGTGAGGGAGGTTATCTTGTGGGCCACACTCGAAATCGCGGCTGCTTCTGATCCCCACGGAGGGGTGATCGCCCCGGCCATTCTGATGTGCTGCAGGGAGGTAAAACTCGCGCACGCGGAGATCCACCTCGTAGAATCGGCGCAACCAACATCTATGACGATGCTTCGAATGTACTGTATCATCGTTGGCGAGATTTCGATAAGGCGGTCGAACTTCGCCCAACAAGCAGTAGTAAGCAACACGGCCTCGCTGAATCGGTGGTACCTGCTTGTGGCGGTCCAAGACCTGGCAACGAGCGAGCATGCGATGAGGGCTTTGGGCACATCATGGAGGAAATCGATGATACGGTCGATAAGTTCTGGTGGAAGCTCGGGTTGGGCGCGGTCAGTGTTCGAGCACATGGAGGTAACGATCGAAGGTTGGGGCAACCTCGATCTTCCTGGGATTGAGACCGGGCAGAGGGGACTAGGCAAAAGAAACACTTGGACTAGCATATCGAAAACAATGTACTCGTTGGCCAGTTGAGCTAGGGAAATATAGGCAAGAGGGGGGACAGAACTGGTCCAAACAACTCGCACAGGGCTCATGCAATCTCATCGCTAGCCTTCCAACGTAAGTTATCCTCGTAGAACTTGATTATCTATCGACATGTCAAGTAAAAGTGTTTGAGGACCAAAGTAATTTCGTACCTTCTTGGGGAACTTTTCATTGCACACGGACGATTTTAGCCTGAAATTCTCCTTAGTTGTCCTGAAACGAGGTTGTGTCAGTGCGCGATGGCGTGAAAGCCCAACGGAGACCTTACAGCGTCCCATAGATAACCAGTTCCCCTTCGTCCCTCTCAATGGTGTCTACCGTGTCGATGAGAGTCTCCCACGAGTCAAGGTGCATGTACTTGTCCATCGGTGCGAATTCTACAACATCTGGATCCTCTTCATCATTGTGTTCTGGCTCGGCTTTCTTCGTGGAGGCGGGTGCCTTCTTCTGCTTCTTGGCAATGGGCCGAACCGGTGACCGCTCTGGCTCCTCCTCTTCGGAATGTGCCTTCGATTTCGTGCTGACCCGTGCTCGTTTCTTGGGGTCCTGCTTGGAGGGCTCCGTAGACTTACGGGGTTTCGCAGCCTTCTTAGCCGCAGCTCTCTCCTTGGCTCGTTTCTCATCCAAATATTTGGAAATCAACTCGTCTGCGTGCCTGCGCAGACGAAAACATCAGCACCGAGCTACACAAATGCTGGGGGAACGTACGGCGCGTCGGATTCTCTAACCCAACTGTTCTCCTCCTCACCATAGCCTTTCCATTTCACGAAGTAAGCAGTCTCGTCCTGGGAGAATGTTCAGGCCGCTTCTTCGAGGCCAAGAGAAACACACGGCACATACCTTGAATACATCATTGCTGGACTCCAGGACCTTCTCAATCTCGTACTCGCCCTCGTCCTCTTCCTCCGCTCCGTCCTCGTCCATCGGCTCATCAATGGGGACGGGGACCGGGCTCTTCTCTCTTTTCTTTTGCTTTTTGGAGGGAATGCGTTCGGCTTCGCTCTCCGTTTCGGGTGACACTGCGCGAGGCATGATTTTAGGCTGATTGTCGCGTTTCGAGAGCGGAGACGGAGTTTGTTGGCGGTGCGGGGAGAGGGTCAGGGACAGGTGGTACACGTGATCAACCGTGTCGCGTCTCGGCAGGCGCGGCTGGGTGCAGGGATTGTTTGAACTCTAAATGATTGTAGCTATCGGTACACTCTCGGTTCGTTCCAACGGATCGGCGGCGACATTACTCGACAAGGACTGGATCTGACGGGGGGATCCCATTGATAGGACCTCGATACAATTAGGGAACATCATGTACAGATGGAGTGGTCGTTGGAACCGCGTTCAGTTGGCGTCATCTCGAGTCTTTTTTTGTGAAGGGCTGGCACTTCGGCCCCGGACTCGACCCTTTCTGGGGCCTGATGGAGGAGGTCGGATGAAGGCGTAGTCGCACTGAACCGTCTGCTCCAACAAGGTGCTACCCGGTGCGCTGTCAATCGCGGCCTGCGCCTCCGCCATGGTCTCGTACTCCACAAGTGCGTACCCCTTAAGTTGAAGAGCGAGTGAGCACCCGGATCGTCGACGCGCGCGGAAAGGCAGAGAAGGAGAATCATACCTTGACATAACCTGTCCTTCGATCAAGGTTCAAGTGGAGATTTTTTATCTCCCCATACTCTGCAAACTTGTCCGTGACCTCCTCTTCGGTAGCTTCCTCGTGGACGTTTGTGACCATTACAATCCACCCCTCGACGGCTGGAAAATGGGGCCGTTCAGGGTCGCGTATAGCAGTGGCGGGGGGGCGAAGACGTACATCGTGCAGCCTTGGTCTCGGTTGTGGATTCCACACGGTCAAATTTCTGATCTCCTCCGACACCGCTCTCGTTTCCGCCTGGGAGGTGAGTGTAAGGAAACGGAAGAAGAGCACCCCATACACCGATCCATACCAGAGCTCTGAAACCCGCGACCCTTGCGCCGGACTACCTCCGAGGTGGGGTTCACGCGGAGGTTTTCGAAGTAAGCGGCAAAGTTTGTCAAATCGGGGCTAGGACAATCGGATCGACGTGGACTTGCGCTTCGGTCTTGGCCGGGGTTCGGCTGAAGGGCGGGATCTCGAGGCTTTTTTTGTCGAGGGCTGGCACTTCGGCCTCGGCCTCGACCCTTTCTGGGACCTGATGGGGGAGGTCGGACGAAGGCGTAGTCGCACTGAACCGTTTGCTCCAACAAGGTGCTATCCGATGCGCTGTCAATCGCGGCCTGCGCCTCCGCCATGGTCTCGTACTCCACAAGTGCGTACCCCTGGAATTGAAGAGCGAGCGAATACGTGGATCATCAATGCACGCGGAGGGGTAGAGAGGGGGAATCGTACCTTGACAAAACCAGTCCTTCGATCGAGGTTCAGGTGGAGATTTTTGATCTCCCCATACTTTGCAAACATGTCCGTGACCTCCTCTTCATCGGCTTCCTCGTGGACGTTTGTGACCATTACGACCCATCCCTCGACAGCTGATAAAAGGGGTTGTTCAGAGCCGCGTGTTGCGGGGCTGGGAGGGGAGGCGTACATCGTGCAGCCCTGGTCTCAAACGTGGATTCGACACGGTCAAACTTCTGATCTCCTCTGACACCGCTCTCGTTTCCGCCTGGGAGGTGAGTGTAAGAAACCGAAAGAAGAGCACTCCATACACCGATCCATACCAGAGCTCTGAAACCCGCGACCCTTGCGTCGGACGACCCCCGAGTTGCCTACGGATGACAGTCAGCCGACGATCGCACCCGAGGGTTCTCACATACCTCCATCAATGCTTATATCCGAGTCATCGTCAGACATCTCGACCTCAAGAAACCAGAGTGGGGATGATTATCAGTGATGAATA
>Ga0307511_10004316_pt1 | contig 14512 bp, 14 predicted proteins | sample 13_EM_MG_FD_200266 | JGI IMG/M metagenome (GOLD analysis project Ga0307511, IMG submission 200266) | Populus trichocarpa ectomycorrhiza microbial communities from riparian zone in the Pacific Northwest, United States - 13_EM | ecosystem: Host-associated > Plants > Roots > Unclassified | place... | reverse complement strand
CAACTTCAACAGCCGATAACTCGCCCACTATAAATCTGATTGCAAAACGGAGTCCAGAAATGGATTCAGCGTGCAAAACTACCCCTAAAACCAACTTGAACCGAAAGTTTCTGAGAACTTTTATTTTCGCTCAGATTTCCATTGCCCCTTGTAGTGTCACCGGATGTACTTTAGTGTAAGTTACGCCCTGGTGGCTTGATTTTTTTATTTCACTCTAAGGAGATTTCAGGGTAACCCAAAATGGCTAGGAGCGACGTATGCGGCTAGTATGACATGTCGGTAGGACCGTAAAAATATGCTGATTGCAACCATGGTTACGGTTTCCCGATCGGGCTTAGTCTCGTCCCGCAATCAGCTTCCGAAGTTGCTTACCGGGGGGGTGTTGACCTAGACCGCATTTAGTAAGTAGCTCACTTAGTAGGTTCAGGGTAACCAATCCTAGTTCAGGGTAACTTGGCAAGTTCAGGGTAACTACTCCCATGCAATTTTCGACTTAGAAATATTTTCTTCAGTCGCATAGTAAGGAACTTTGTCTGACTGTAACTAGATCACTAGTAGTCGGAATCACACGAAACTTGAACTGTAGCCTCAGCTACACGTTCTTAGGTAGTTCCTGTATCCCTGGACTCAGCACGTAATATTTCTATTGTCGGGCTGTACTTCAGATAGAAGTATTACTGCTACGAGTAATATTTTCTAGTAACGCGCAACACTTATTATTAAGTATTCCTTAAACCTGTATAACATATCCTTGGGTCGTTCTGTATAGTACAAGTACCCTTAGGTGGGCCGGTAGTCACGCCGTGACAATCACTAGTAGTTAGAATTACACGATACTTGAACTGTGGCTCCAGCTACCCGTTCTTAAGATCTTTCTGCATTCCTTAACTCAGTTCGCAATATTACTATTGTCGTGCAATACCGCAGATAGGAGTATTACTACTACGAGTAATATTTTCTAATAATGTGCAATACTTATTATTAAGTAATCCTCAGATATGTATAACATATCCTCGGGTCGTTCTATATAGTACAAGTACCCTTAGGTGGGCCAGTAGGCACTCCGTGACAGCCATACATCTACCACAAGTCGCGAAGATTAGCTATGATTCTAGAAGATATCTAGAAGTTAATCGCTGACACACCATGAAAGAAAAGGGGCACTCTTGAACCACAAATGTTCTAGGAATCAATCAAATCACCTCCTCTCACAGTCTACACCGTCGATGATCTGAAACCAAAAGAAGACTCTCCCCTGACTACATGGGAATTTGACTAACCTCCTGTGACTGAAGCAAACTAGAAGAGAGTACAACCACAAATACATGATATCCTCGCCTTTACAAAAGAGCCTTGGTATCTTCACTGCTTTCATTCAAAAGACATCCAACTTCTTCTCGAAGCAACAACCAAGCACTATCTTTGGAACTGTAAGGAAGTTATATATATGTACGGGCATAATATAACCACCTTCCACATCTAGTAGGAACCAGTGGATACTAACAAGTAGTTGGTAGATTATGACTCAGAAGGTGATTTATGCGAAAGCATAGCAACCAAACAGAATTATGACTCATGTATGTCATTTGTATAATTAATCGCGTAACTCATTGGTGAGTCACGCAGGTATGAGTCAGAGATGGATTTCATGTCATGTATGAGTCAGAGGCTTGCGCACAGCCTCCCTACTGACTCACACTTTTCTTGGGTGTGAAATATACAAGGGCTCGTAGTCCGCCACCAGTGTTGGAGGCGGCAGAGCTCCAGAAAGTGTATTTAGACAAAGTTAGGGAATATTTAAGACCTGAGGGTCGTACCTATCAATTCAAGCCACCGGTCAGCGGGGGCACCTGTTGACAAGTATTAACTATGGCAGCGTGCTATAGTCACTCGGAAAATGTTGTATTACTATCAGCGGATTCTCAGGTTTACAGTCTGTTCAACAGGCTGGTAAACCTATCCACGCAACAACGTAATACTTTACAGGAAAACAACTATTCCATTCGATAGTAAGGACTTGGAGCTCACCATGGTACTTATTGAACGCCTAAAACGCCCCAAGATTCCTCAGCTCACAGCACATCACTGGGTTATGAAGGAATGGGATGATATTATGTCCATCATGCTATGTGTTCAGCACCTCCTTCTACCTGTTGTACCAGGGCAGTTTGAGGACCCACCTATAGCAAAATGACCAAAAGGACAAGACAGAAGGAACCCTCCTAAGACGCCAACCAAACAACGTTCCGCACTAGAAGTCAGCACAGGATCTCCAACTTGAGTTGTGCCAGAAGATAACATTGTGGAACATAGCTCAAAAGCCGGCAACCCAAACAATGGAGAAGACGATGAAGACCAAATGCCTCCCTTAGGACGGGGCACAACAGCAGGTGGAGGAGATGATAATGGATACGATAGTAGATCTAGTAGCAGTAGCTCTAGTAGTTGATCGTCAGTCCATAGTCAAAGACCTATACGCAAAACAAAGAAGATCTACAAGATCAAGAAATGGACAAATTGTAGTAAGACACCAGAACAACAGCAATGGGAAATGACAACAGGAATTGTGAGACCTGAAACGGCATCAAAAATGTCCAAATGGATGAAAGGTATCAAGATTGATCCTCCAGAAAATCTCAACAGTGGAGAGAAGAAATGGCGAGACTCACAGTATCTGCACACGTGAGTCAACGTGATACAGAGATGGTTAGGTATGAAAGGTATAAGATTAGAATCGAAAGAAGCATTGGAATATATCGGATTCAAACTGCAAGGTAGTGCACTTACTACCTATAACCACCACCTCATTAAGGACAAAGGCAAGTCGTCTTTTTTCAGCTTCATGATAGAACTACAGGAATTCCTTATTCCCTCCACTAGCAAGGACCTCCTGTAGAAGGAATGGAAGGCCGCATCACTCCATAAGGATGGACGACACATGGGTATTAAAACCTTTGCCAATTGGTTGGAAGAGCTTCAGATTATGCTTATCGACCAGAATGGAAACCAATGCAACTCGAAAGAAGTCAAATGCAGGATATTCCTGAACCACCTACCGCATTAGATGGAAACCACCCAGGTTCTCCAAAGCCTTGATTCATGGAGGTTCAACAACCTGGTCAAGAAAGCGGAATCATACAAGGCTGCATGAAAACATCGGGGTATCTCAGCTACTCCCAAACCTGCTCGACAGCCTACTACCCACCCATCTCTGAACCCCGGTCAAAATCAGTGCAGGGATTGAAAGACAGACAACAAGAAAACAAGGTCTAATCCTGGAAGGTCCCATGCCACGAAAACAATAACCAACAAGGATCCAGACTGGGAAGTGGTTAACAAGCCGTTAATATCAGAAGACAAGATGAAGTTAATTAGGAAACGGAAGTTTCTATAGTGCCATGCACCTGGTCACACTTTTAAGGAATACGAGAAGCGAATATCCAAAATACCCATGCACACCACCTCAAAAGTCCTATAGCTGTAACACTCCAACAAACTAGTTATTGTCAAGAATAACTTCAAGGGCAAAACCAAGGCAAAACACCAGTCTACCGAAGAAGTAAACTACAGTAGGGTTCGGTTCAAGGTTAATGCCCACCCAGCATTAGCCCTGGTGAATTTACAGACCACTGGCGGAGATATCATCAAAGCACAATTCATGCACCTATACGGTCTAGCCCCCTATGGTATAGACAAGAAGTCACTCAACACTGTGATCAAAGGATCAAAGGGTGTTATAGAAAAACCATGTGATTTCCAAATGGACTACGGAGGATATACGGAAACAAGAACGCTCTATGTAGCCCATCTTGTAGGCTGGGATATGATCCTAGGCAAGCCAGCATTAACAGCATTGAATGCCTTAATCCCTGCTGGACCAAAACCTGTCAGCATCTAACCAGAAGGGATGGTACGATTTGTACTCAAGGAATGGAGAAAAGCAGGGCTTGCTACTGGGCGAGTTACATCGGCTACACTCTTCATAGAAGACGAAGGATCAGATTATCTTCTACCACTCTTCGATTTCATAGTCTCAGCTATGAGTTTCGGAGAAAGTCGGGAATTCAATCCCTTCGTTTACTTCGCCCAGCCATTTCCGCCAACCACACCTAACGAGTGGCCACCCATTAAAACCATCAACCACCGAATATGCCTGAAAGCTGGATCTGCATGGGCAACGAAATAGCGACCCTCACCCTCCAAATTCTATGCAGAGCGCACGAGACAGCTTGCGGAAGAAGATGCCTCAGGCCAGATTTATCGTGAAGAACATAATACCAATGCAGCAGTTCTGTTCATATAAAACAACAGAGATGATCCAACCAAACCCCGGCGTGTCCTGGATACCAAGGATCAGAACGAAGGCGTTGATCCCAACCATACACCCATACCAAGCATTGAGGAACTCATGGAGCTAGTTGCTGCTCAGAAATATTGGAGCAAGATTGACCTAGCAGACAGATACCACAATATCAGAATCGAAGAAGACTCGGAACAACACTCCACCTTCCTCATACATACGGAATATTACTGCAGTCGCATTATCCAACAAGGCGACCGAAATGTTTCTGCCACCATGTTACGAGCCATATACGAAATCGTTTAGGACATGGTCTTCAAGTACCTTATCATCTATATCGAGGATATTATTACATTTTCGGATACCTACGACGATCACGTAGCTACCCTACGAAACGTTCTAGGACTACTCCTGGACGAAAAGTTTTGGTTGATGGCTAGCAAGTGCCAGTTCTTCACCAAACGGGTAGATATTTTGGGACACATATTAACTACGGATGGGTTACATATGGACCCTAAGAAGCGCAAGAACGTATTGGACTTCAAGGTTCCTAGGATACGCTGGGAATTACGAGGTATACTCAGCTTGGCTATATTCCTAAGCAAGTTTTGTCTGGAATTGGCCTCCTGGTCAAGAACCCTGTCAGAACTGCAAGGCGAAAACGCCCCCTGGGGATGGATGGACACCTATACAAGGGCACTCGAGAAAATCAAGGAACTTGTGAATTTTCTACAGATTCTCAAACCCTGGGACCAGTTTTCGGAAGCGCCAAAATACCTGGGATGTGATGCTAGCGATATTGGACTAGGACTATGGATAGGACTAGGAGAACTAGGATCAATTTGACCCTGTCAATTTCATTCTCCGAATTTCAGCCCCACACATCTGAGGTACCCTATCTACCAAAAGGAGTTACTTGCTATTATTGACTCCCTGAAGTTTTTTGAGGCTCGGCTCCAAGACCACAACTTCACGGTCTTCACGGATCACCAACCACTACTCTCATTCCCCCAGCCATGACAAACATCTCAGAAGCTGGCTCGTGGGTAAGCTTACATGAGAGAAATCGACATTATCAGCGAATAGAACGGCTAGAAAAGAAAACCTGTTGGCAGACACTCCATCAAGGAAGCATAAATACTCCTTCGATCCTCCTGAATAACAAGACTTCATTCCACAGACCATCGATCCTTAAGATGACAAGACCGAACCTCTGGACACTTCTATTACAACAAACAACTTATCTATTTCTCCCATCCCAGAAGAAATCACATTGGTTTCCCATGGCTGCTTCAACTTTCCGCATGCGGACTGCGACTACAACAAGTGCGCAGGGCGTTATGAAAGCCTAGGTCCCCACCCCTCTTATGCATATCTTAACGACGAGAATAACGGAGACTATGAAGAGTACAACGATATCAATGAGGAAGAAATGCAATCAGATGAGGATACTCTATCCACCATCACCGAAGAAATCTTTGGCGGGTATAAGTTCAATTCTCACCCCCACGATGTTGAACATGCTCAATTAAATGATGATCATCACATCACCGCTTCCGCAAATGATACATCCTCCGTCATCAACGATGACAATATTCCTGCCATCATTACAAACGTTGTCAATGATGCTTGGGAACACTACCAGCAGCATCGAAAGCAACACAATAAGGACTCTCAGGACTACTACTGCCACTTGCATGGTAGCTAGCATCAGAACGAGAATCGTTACTTTCCCACCACCAGATGCTCAGTTTGCGGAACCTACGGAAACGGATCTTTAGACTACAATCTCGTGGAGGCAGTATATCAGAAGGAGAAGGAATTCCACTCGAGTCAGCGAGACTCATGGAAATTGAAAGGTACCACTATCCCTCCTAACAATACCCCCTCCTCTGAGACTACCGATATTGACAATCCGGAGCTTAACATCAAAGAAGCTACTAACCGCACTCATATGTGGTCTGCGGAAGAATGGGCAATCAGAAACGCTCCCATTGCCTACCACAAACCATGGGGTCAACAAACAGAACAAAACAACCCATTGGATTGCAACATCAAGATCGTACCAGATGAGGAAAGACGCACCTTTCTCTCTGCCATAGTTACCACCAGATCACCCCACAACGTAACTTCTGGTGAAGCTAGGAGATCCAATCAAGGTCATAATACCCTGCTATACCCCACTAATGCTATAAGATTTGTGCCAGGAGTGTGATTTATGTACCTATAAACAACGCAACCAGTGAGGAGAATAACCATATTCACCATCCTCAAGCACAGGAGAAGATGTCAATTTCTCCTACACCTTCGGCGACTCGTTGCTGCAACTTCTGCAAAGGCGAGGGACACAATGCATCAAGGTGCGAGGCAAAACGAAATCCAGACGCAGACCACAGGTATAGAATCGTGCTAGCGACCAATATGCCAAAGATATACCTCGACCTCGAAGACGGCCCCCAAGATCACCCCGCTTTCTATCTCGTTGCTCACCTTGACAAAGATGATAGAATGAGGGATACCTACATTGCATCCATCAGGATATACCCCATGTGGAGCTAGCTATATAACGCTCCAGAAGGAAAGAACGGAGTTAACAAGTAGAACGGGTTCTTGTACAAGAAGAATGAGAAAGGAGAATGAAGGTTGGTTTTACCAGGCACGTTCGACATGATTGGTAAGAACTACCTCGAAGATGCAATCAAGGAAGCTCATGATGGTATGGCACATGTGGGAGTTGACAAAATGTAGAAATGGTTGACTGATAAATATATTTGCCAGCCATTTTCTAGCCTGGTAAAGGAATACGTGCCTAGTTGCGATACCTATCAACGGACAAAGTATAGCAACAAGCCACCACTAGGACAAGTAACTATGTTACATGTTCCTATAAGAGCTTGGATGGATAAAACAATGGACTATCTTAAGATGTCTCCTGTTTTCGCTTACTGCTCTACACTGTGCCCAAACATTCCTTTGAAAGGCGATTATATGATTTGCTTTTCAAGACTTTAGACGATTGACTATAGACAATCAGAATTAATGTTTCTCATCCCAGTTTCTGATAACCTTACGGCAGAGAAGTTCACCGATACCTTTGATGCACAGGTTGCTTCTGTTATCGGTTATTCCTATTCTATTGTTTTTGATCGAGACACTCTCTTTATGTCAGACTATATCAAGGATTGGGCAGCAAGAAATGGAATCAAGTTGGAACAGTCTACGGTGTACCACCCTCAGATGCATGGTCAGTCAGAAATTGGCAAGAAGGCAATGCTCCAAGGCGCACGAGTGTGCAAGGTCGAAGGAAACGAATGGCTGCACAAACCCTCCGAGATCTAGGTAAAGCTGAACTCCTGAGACAATACCACAAGACAACACAGTCCATTCTTTTTACTGCTAGGCTTTGAGCCAATTCTAGGTCCTTCTTCCGTCCCCTACCCAATCACCCCTTATACCCCTGCAGAGGAACATCATCTTGACACCTCTTTCAACCTATACTCCTCCAAAGTTAAGCAGGCCAAACAAGCCAATGAGAAGCGGGCTGTTCCACCACTGCTTTCAGCCGGTCTAAAGGTTCTTCTCTCTAGGGAGAAAATCAACCTCTTGAACACATCTAGGAAACTGAAACCTTGATGGGTCGCACCAGTCCACATGCAACACATCAACAAGAAGCGGAACAACTATACACTCCACCTCTTAACAGACCGTCGACTTACTCTTATCCACAATACCTTCCACATCAGCAAGATCCAACCTTGCGTCGAAAATGATTCAACGAAACTTCCTGTATCATCACAATGAGCAACCTGGTGAGGTAACGGAAGGCAGTTGGGAAGTCGAATAAGTACTGGAATTTTGTACCCCTCATCGTACTAGGAAATGCCAATGCCTATTACGTTGGAAAGGGTATGGTAGTGATGACAATGAGTGGATCAACTTCGGAGACATCATCCTTGAAATGGTTCAAGATTTTTGTACAAGTGGGAACTATTCTAACAGCTTCAAGCTAGGAAGATCCTTCAAGAAACACAAAAAGCGTTATACACGAGAAACCCCCAAGTCAATTATTCAAACTAAATGAGACAGAGTTCTCGCCCTCAGTCCTGATGATCAAGACCTCACCTTGGCTGCGACAAACCTTGCAGAAGATATCTTTCATGTTTTCCTAAAGTACTGATTCAAGCCGGTTGAAGTAACTCGGCAATCACGAGTTCCTTCTTGTTGTATTAATTATCACTCTGAATTAACAATGGAAGAAGGCATAGCAAACAAGGTATCTATAAGATGTTTTCATTGTTCCATAAGTCATGAATGTTTACTATGGATGATTTGGAAGTTACGTTGGTCTCCTACTGTTCATTGTGAAGATTGTTACTCACATAACTGTCGTACTTACCCTGGTTATTTCAGACTACCGCCAGCTTGGATAAGAAAACAAGAGTAGGAAATCCTTTTAAGCAGGGAAGTGTAACTGAAGACCATTTCTTATAATTGTCATAGTACGCATTTCTTAGCACATATCATTCATACCAGATAGCTCAGTCATAGTACCTTACGTACTACTACCTTGTGCGTATCCAGTCCTTATGTACTTTCCCTTTATCCTGATGCATTACGTATCCACACCTGTATTCTGAGTACCAAAGGCCTGACCTCCCACACCAGTATTTATGGTCATGAAGGAGTGCTTTCTGGAAAGGCCAGAAAACACGTTTTTCAGACTCCAGAAGGCTTTGCGGCTAGTGTAAGTATCGAGCCGATCCCCCCTTCTGGAGGAGGATTCTCCGATCAGATCACTTTAGACAGAGTTCAGACAAGGCTTAGATAGCTTCAATACAGAGAGATTACACCTGTTAATTCTCTTCACACTTGGGAAATCTGTATGCTCTCAGAGACCCTCTGAGTCCTCGACTTAGCGGAACCAATCACAGATATACACTATCACTCCTGTGATAGTATAGACTCTGTTAAATGGCCCGTGGTGCTACTATTGGCATCGCCCATTACACTTCTCCACCCCCTACCCATCCCTAGCAAGGCATTTAACAACCTCTTCATGGATTTTCTAGCCCTTTCTGCGATCATAGACCACGCTACCAAGGTCCACTACAGTCATGTGTGGACTATGGTATGAAAGTTGACCAAGCATACTCTTGTACTACCCCTACCCGATGGCTATACTAAAGATACTCTATTAACCATATTCATGTCTCATGTATACCAACACTTTGAATACCCCCTGGACATTGTTACAGACAATGACATGCTCATCCATTCTGCGCTGCAGTTAGGGTTCCTCACCCTCAACTCCATCTACCAATCATTGTCCACCCCCTACCACCCTGAATCTGATCGTCAGTCCGAAATTGCCAATAAGGCCACGTAAACTATCTTGAGAGCCAAGCAATTGGAACATGGTGGTAGTTGGCTCCCTCCAATTCCCCTGGTACAAGAGGCAATTAATAATTCCTAGGATGCCATCAGAGGATGCACCCCCTACTCTCTTGTTTTCAAATTCTCCCCCACCTACCAAGATACCCCTATTCGCTTAGGTATCCCTACAATTAGACCAGATTGTCTGACTTAAGCCATGTATGCAGCAGTGCATGAGAAGATGAACAACAGCCACGTGGAGATAACTAGGCAGGCCAATAAGAAAAGAAGGATGTCATCAAAGTACAAAATTAGTGACTTAGTCAACATTTACCATTGAAGAATAAGCAGGAATTCTCAGTACTCTAAACAAGAAACTGTCTTCCTTGGCCCATACATTATCTCAGCTGTGGACCCTGACACTGACAATTATATGCTCGAATGCCCCCTTGTACCCTCCAGACAACTCAAGATCTATAGATCTCTCCTTGCCCCCTGGCATCACAATAATAATACCAAATTCCCCCCCAGATCTCTACGTGAGCGACGATTGGTAGAGTCTGACTCTCTGGGTGCCAAATGGGCCTTCGAATGCATCATCCACCACGAGAAAAAAAAGAGAAATGGCGTCGTCAAGTACTGGGTCAAGTGGGAAGGGTATGGAGATAATCAAAATACTCAGGAACCAGAGGAAAGTCTACCTCCCAAAGCCATGAAGGATTATTGGAGACAGCATGCCTGGACTAGTAACCAGCAAAAAAAGCGTCGAGAAAGGAGGAACAAGTAGTGTGTTGGGTTGATATGTATCTAGGGTATTGCAGAGATTGATACCCTTATCTAGTTATATTTTTCCTTTTATTTTTCATTTTCCTTCTCTGTTTTATAGTGTAGGATTTTCGAAGAAGGAAAGGCTGTAAGGAATATGTTTTCTAGAATATGTTTTCCCTGCACGTGTTTAATCTGTAGCAGTTTTGGTGGATTTTATTGGGTTATATCAAGAAACATATTTGTCCTAAATTTGCAGCTACCTGTTTAGGACACGTTGTGTAAGGAACTCGGCTCTACCAAAGTGGTTATGGGGTCTTGAGCACTCCCACTATGTCCTATACAGGATTATAGTAGGTGGCTAAGAGGTTGTTGATTGTAGGGTTGGTTGGGGTTCCAGGTGTACAAGTGGACAAGAATATTACCAGCCTAGCTTATCTATTTCTGCAGTAGCTAGACTAGACTGTGCTGAACGAGAACTGTCCTATCTAAGGCTGTGGAATTCAGATCTTTAATAGACACTGAGTTCCTAAGGCAATGAGTCTATTTAGACTCATACTAGGCAACAGTAAATACACATTATCATACCAGATCATAATGAATACATGAAGGCTCATTATAGACACGTCCAGTGTCATGATGATGCCTAATTAGGTAACAGAAACAAGGCTGCCAAAGAGATAAACAACCAACAGTAAAACAGAATAAGCTACTGCCCAAATAGGCAAGCCTAACAGGAGATGATGGTCAGCAAGCTGACATACATGAGACTAACTCAGAATGATATAGGAATATTACAGGTAATAATAAAGAAATATGACGAGAAAACTACAAGGAAAACCAACAACTAATGCTAATATAATCCTTCCTAATCCAAACATGTCCTAAACAGGAAGCTGCAAATTTAGGCCAAAACCGTTCCTTGATATAACCCAATAAAATCCACCAAAACTGCTACAGATAAAACACGTGTGGAGAAAACATATACTAGAAAATCAGTTCCTTACAGTAGCCTATATAGTTGTACGAATTGTCCATTGATAAGATCTCCGCTAGTGGTTTGTAAATCCATAAGGGCTAATACAGGGTAGCCATTAACCTTGACCTGGATCCTCCTTTAGTCTGATTCTTTATTAGACTGAGCTTTTGCCTTGGTTTTGCTCTTGCAGTTATTCATGGGGAAAACTAGTCTGTTGGTGTATTGTAGGGTTAGAACTTGTGCAGTAGTACCAATTTATTGTTTGGATATTCACTTCCTGCATTCCTAGAAGGTGTGACTAGGTGCATGGCACTATAGACACTTACGATCCTTGATCAATTTCATCTTGTCTCATGATGTGAAATTTTTGTTAAGCACTTCCCAGTGAAGATCCTTGATCCTTCTTGTTTTCGCAGCAGGGATCCTTGAAGGATTTTAACTTGTCTTCTTACTGTCTGTTTTCCGATCCCTGAGCTTATTGCCACTGGAATTCAGAATTGGTTGGCTAGTTGGCCAGGTGGCAAGGTTAGGTGTAGTTGAGATATGCCCATGTTTTCATGCAGCCTTGTGTGATTCTGCCTTCTTGAATAGGTCATTGATCATCAAAGAATCCAGTATTTGGGAAACTAGGGTAGTTTCCATGTAGTATGGTGGGTAGTTTAGGAATTCCCTACCTTTGACTTCTTCCACGATGCATTGGTTTCCCTCCTCGTCAATATGATTAGTTTGAAACTCTTCCAGCTAGTTAGCAAAAGTTTTGATACTCATATGTCATCTATTCTTGTTTGGTGAGACGGCCTCCTATTCCTTCCATAGGAGGTCCTTGCTAGTGAAAGGAATGAGGAATTCCCATAATACTAGAATGATGCTGCAAAAGGACACCTTGTCCTTTTCCTGAATGAGGTGGTGGTTATAAGTATGGAGTGCCCTGCCTTGTAGTTTGAATCCAATATACTCTAACGCTTTCTTCGATTACAATCTTATACCTTTAATACTTGCCCATCTCTGAATGCCGTTGAACTAAGTTTCAAGATACTTTCAGTCTTGCCATTTCTTATCTCCAGTATCCAGATTTTCCATAGTATCACTCTTAATACCCTTAATTCTTTTTGACATTTTTGATCACATTTTATTTTGCACAATTCCGGTCATCATTTCCCATTGTTGTTGTTCTCTTATTTTACAATAATCTGTCCGTTTCTTCATTCTCTTGATGTTTTTTGATTTGTGTATACTTCTTTGACTAGGAACCAGTGATCCCCTGCTATAGTAGTCACTGCTATAGCTACTATTGTCTGCATTATCATCTTCTCTACCTGCTGTTGTAACCCATGCTAAGGGAGGGGTTAGGTCTTTATCGTTTTCTACATTGTTTGTATTGCCAGTCTCAGAGGTATGATCTATGATGTCAACATCTGGCACAATGCCAGTGTAAGATCTTGTTTTCACTTCTGGTGTGTAACAGTGGCTGGTTGGGATCTCAGCAGGGTCCCTTCTCTCTTATCCTTTTGCTCATTTGGCTATAGGTGGGTCCCCAAATCGTCCTGGTACAACAGGTAGTGGGAGATGCTGACCATATATTATACAGGACATTATATCATCCCATTCCTTCAGAACCAAGTGAGGTTCTGTTAGTAGTAGAATCTTGGGGCGCTGTAGGGGCTACACAAGTACCGTTGTAAGCTCTAAGGCCTGGCGTTCAAGAGGATTAGTCGTGTTCCAAAGGCAGTGTCAAGTGGTTGCTTTGAGTAGAAGTTGTATATCCTTTGGATCGAAGTAGTAAAAGTATCTAAGCATTTGTATAAAGGCGATTATATCATGTATTTGTTGTGGTACCTTCTTACATTTTGTTTAGTTCACAGGAGGCGACTTAAATACCCACATTGTGAGGGAAATATCTTCTTCGGGTTTTGGGAGATCGCCAATATGAATGGTGTATAGTGGTCCTTTGACTGATTCCTCGAATATTTCTGGCTCAGAAGTATCTCTTTTCTTTCGTGATGATTTATGTCACGGGGTGACTACCGGCCAATCTAAGGGTACTTGTGCTATACAGAACGACCCAAGGATATGTGATACATGTCTGAGGAATACTTAATAATAAGTATTGCGCATTACTAGAAAATATTACTCGTAGCAGTAATACTTCTATCTGCAGTACAGCTCGACAATAGAAATATTGCGTGCTGAGTCCAGCGATACAGGAACTACTTAAGGACGTGTAGCTGGAGCTACAGTTCAAGTTTCGTGTGATTGCGACTATTAGTGATCTAGTTACAGTTAGACAAAGTTTCTTACTATACGACTAAAGAAAATATTTCCAAGTCGAAAATTGTATGGGAGCAGTTACCCTGAACTTGCCAAGTTACCCTGAACTAGGATTGGTTACCCTGAACCTAGTCAGTGAGCAACTAACCAAATGCGGTTTAGGTCAACACCCTCCAGTAAGCAACTTTGGAAGCTTATTGCGGGAAGAGACTAAGCCCAATCGGGAAACCGTAACCATGGTTGCGATCAGCATATTTTGACGGTCCTACCGACATATCATGCAAGCCGCATTCGTCGCTTCTAGCCGTTTTGGGTTACCCTGAAATCTCCTTAGAGAGAAATAAAAAAATCAAGCCACGAGGGCGTAATTTACACTAAAGTGCGTCCAGTGACACTGTAAGGGGCAATGGAAATCTGAGCGAAAATAAAAGTTCTCAGAAACTTTAGGTTCAAGTTGGTTTTAGGGGTAGTCTTGCACGCTGAATCCATTTCTGGAATCCGTTTTGCGATCAGAGTTATACTGGGCGAGCTATAGGCTGTTGAAGTTGTTAAAACTACTTCCGCAGGTTCTAGCATATGCCAGGTGGACAAAGATAGCTAACGGACCTAGTCTATTAGATTCCACGCAGAAAGAGCTTTCAAATGAGACCTTAATGAAGATCAACGGAGTCATATCCGCGGAGTTATGAGCAGTTGAAGCTGGTCCACGTGAATACGAGGCAGGCTCTCAATGGACACTAGACAACTCGGATGGATGATGCCGGATCTATTAATTAAGAACTCTGAGTTGTAAACTGAACGACTTTAAGTTTACTATCTGAAAGTTA